>Ga0070748_1001158_pt1 | contig 12354 bp, 5 predicted proteins | sample VirMetDEL_Nov_12_FD_77015 | JGI IMG/M metagenome (GOLD analysis project Ga0070748, IMG submission 77015) | Aqueous microbial communities from the Delaware River and Bay under freshwater to marine salinity gradient to study organic matter... | ecosystem: Environmental > Aquatic > Marine > Coastal ...
TATAGGGATGGTATTCGGGTTGGTCAATCCACTTGCGTGGTCAAAATTCACTATTTCCGGTAAGCTTTGCCGCCCTGCTAGACGACCCCTGCCTACCATGCGTGTTGCCGATTTTAATTTCGAGCTGCCAGATACCCTGATTGCCCGCCATCCGCTTGCCGAGCGCCGCGCGAGTCGCTTGCTGGTGCTCGATGGGCCGACTGGCGAGCTGGCTCATAAGCACTTCGGTGATCTGCTGGATTATCTGCGTCCCGGCGATCTGATGGTATTCAACAACACCCGAGTGATTCCGGCACGGTTGTTTGGCCAGAAAGCCTCGGGCGGCAAATTAGAAATTCTGGTCGAGCGCGTGCTGGACAGTCATCGGGTGCTGGCCCATGTGCGGTCGAGCAAGTCGCCTAAGCCCGGCTCGAATATTCTTATCGACGGCGGTGGTGAGGCCGAAATGGTCGCGCGTCACGATGCGTTGTTCGAGCTGCGTTTTAGCGAAGAGGTGTTGCCGTTGCTGGAGCGCGTCGGTCATATGCCGCTGCCGCCTTATATCGACCGCCCTGACGAACAGGCGGACCGCGAGCGTTACCAAACGGTGTACGCCGACCGTGCGGGCGCCGTGGCTGCGCCGACCGCAGGCCTGCATTTTGATCAGGCGCTGCTGGATTCCATTGCTGCAAAGGGCGTCGAGCGCGCCTTTGTCACGCTGCATGTGGGGGCCGGGACCTTTCAGCCGGTCCGGGTTGAGCGCATCGAAGATCACCATATGCACACTGAGTGGCTGGAGGTTGGCCAGGATGTGGTTGATGCGGTAGCCGCATGCCGTGCACGCGGTGGGCGGGTGGTTGCGGTCGGCACCACGAGCGTGCGCTCGCTGGAAAGTGCGGCGCGTGATGGCGTGCTCAAAGCCTTCAGTGGCGACACCGATATCTTTATTTTCCCAGGTCGGCCGCTGCATGTGGTCGATGCGCTGGTGACCAATTTTCATTTGCCAGAGTCGACCCTGCTGATGCTGGTGTCGGCGTTTGCTGGCTACCCGGAAACCATGGCGGCCTACCAGGCGGCGATTGCCGGTGAGTATCGTTTTTTCAGTTACGGTGATGCCATGTTCATCACCCGCAACCCCGCACCGCGCGGGCCAGAGGAACAGCTATGACGCGCACATGCCGCATGTCTTTCGAACTGTTGGCGACCGAAGGCAAGGCGCGCCGTGGTCGGCTGACCTTTCCCCGTGGTGTGGTGGAAACCCCGGCGTTTATGCCAGTGGGTACCTATGGCACGGTCAAAGGCATGATGCCGGACGATGTCGAGGCGATTGGCGCGCAGATAATTTTGGGTAACACCTTTCACTTGTGGCTGCGCCCCGGTACTGAAGTGATTAAGAAGCACGGCGACTTGCATGACTTTATGCAGTGGCAGGGGCCGATCCTTACTGACTCCGGTGGTTTCCAGGTGTTTAGCCTGGGTGCGATGCGCAAGATCAAGGAAGAGGGCGTGTACTTCGCTTCGCCTGTCGACGGTGCCAAAGTATTTATGGGGCCGGAAGAGTCGATGCAGGTGCAGCGTGATCTGGGCTCTGACATCGTGATGATCTTCGATGAGTGCACGCCGTACCCGGCTGAGTTCGATGTGGCCAAAAAGTCCATGGAGTTATCGCTGCGTTGGGCCAAGCGCTCGAAAGAGGCGCACGGTGAAAGCACGGCGGCGTTGTTTGGCATCGTCCAGGGCGGGATGCACGAAGAGCTGCGTCAGGTGTCCCTGGAGGGGCTGGAGCAGATCGGCTTTGACGGTTACGCGATTGGCGGGTTGTCAGTCGGTGAGCCGAAAGAAGAAATGATCAAGGTGCTTGACTACCTACCGGCACTGTTGCCGACGGATAAGCCGCGCTACCTGATGGGGGTGGGCAAGCCTGAGGACTTGGTTGAGGGCGTGCGCCGTGGCGTGGATATGTTCGATTGCGTGATGCCGACCCGCAATGCGCGCAATGGCCACCTGTTTATCGATACCGGTGTGTTGAAAATCCGCAATGCCTTCCACAAGCAAGACAATTCGCCGCTGGATCCGACCTGCGACTGTTACACCTGCAAACATTTCTCCCGCGCCTACCTGCATCACCTGGATAAGTGTGGCGAAATGCTCGGTAGCATGCTCAATACAATCCATAACTTACGGCATTATCAGGTGCTTATGGCTGGTTTGCGTGAGGCTATTCAACAGGGTACATTGGCCGCCTTTGTCGATGCCTTCTATGCCAAACGCGGGCTGCCAACGCCGCCTCTGGATTGATTCAAAACCCTTTAAAAACCCTTACAACAGGAGTGTTACATGAGCTTTTTTATCCCCGCTGCCTTCGCTGAAGGTGCCGCACCGGCTGTCGGTCCTGCTGGTAGTGGTTTTGAATGGGTGTTTCTGGTTGGCTTTCTGGTCATCTTCTACCTGATGATCTGGCGTCCACAGGCCAAGCGTGCGAAAGAGCACAAAGGTCTGATCGGCGGCTTGCAGAAAGGTGATGAGGTGGTAACCAGCGGCGGTATCGCTGGCAAGGTGTCGAAGGTTTCCGATGACTTCGTGGTAATCGAAGTGTCTGACACTGTCGAGCTGAAGATTCAGAAAGTAGCTATTGCTGCTTCGCTGCCTAAGGGCACGCTGAAAGCGATCTAAGCCACACACCTTTACCATTCGACGGGGCGCTTAATGCGCCCCGCGTCATAACGGGCGGCGTCATGCTCAACAAATTTCCCCTCTGGAAGTACCTGCTGATTCTGGCTGTGCTAGCAATCGGTTTTCTCTATTCCGCGCCCAATCTGTACCCGGATGATCCGGCGATCCAGATCAGTGGCAACAGCTCCGCCATGCGCGTTGAGCAGGCTGACCTAGATCGCGCCAGTCGCGCACTGGAGGCGGCCGGGATCAGTGTTAAAGCCACCAGTGTGGCCAATCAGGGTCGTGCTGGGTTGCTCCGCTTGAACAGTGCTGAAGACCAGCTGCCGGCCAAAGACCTGGTGCGCAAGGCCTTGAGCGATGAGTTTGTAGTCGCCCTGAACCTGGCGCAGACCACGCCTGATTGGCTGCGTAACTTGGGCGGTAGCCCAATGAAGCTCGGTCTGGACCTGTCCGGTGGTGTGCACTTCCTGATGGAAGTGGATATGGATAAAGCCCTGGATGCACGCCGCAAGGTGTATGAGGGTGAAGTTAAGAGCCTGCTGCGTAAAGAGCGTGTGCGTTATCGCAGCCTGCCCGAGCTCAATGGCGCCATTCAGTTGGGCTTTGTTGATGAAGCGGCGCTGGAGAAGGCCCAGCAACTGATTCGCAAAGACTTCAATGATTTTGATATGACCACTGTGGAGCGTAGTGAGCTTCAGGTCCTGCGCTTGACGTTGACGCAGGCCAAGTTGGTCGAAATTCGCGAATACTCGATCAAACAGAACCTGACCACGGTGCGTAACCGAGTCAATGAGCTGGGTGTGGCCGAGCCGCTGGTGCAGCGTCAGGGTGCCAACCGCATCGTGGTTGAGTTGCCGGGCGTGCAGGACACGGCCGAAGCCAAACGTATTCTCGGTAAAACCGCCAACCTGGAGTTCCGTCTGGCTGCGGAGCCGGATGCGGCTAAGGCAGCGACTGAGAGCTTCGGCTTTCGCCAGGAAGGTCGTCCGCCAGCGCAGCTTGAGCGTGACCTGATCATCACCGGCGATCAGGTGACTGACGCTCAGGCCAGCTTCGACGAAAACGGCAGTCCACAGGTCAATATCCGTTTGGATGGCCGTGGTGGTGACCTGATGAACCGCGCGACCCGCAACAATGTCGGGCGCAGCATGGCGGTGATCTCTATCGAGCAGAAGCCGGTCACCCGCTACGTGCGTCAGGTGGTTGATGGCGTCGAGAAGGAAGTTGAGCTGCAGACCTTCATCGAAGAGAAGAAGATCATCAGCCTGGCCACCATTCAGTCGCCGCTGGGTAGTCAGTTCCGCATCACCGGCCTGGATGGTCAGGGTGAGTCGTCCGAGCTGGCTCTGCTGCTGCGTGCGGGTGGTTTGGCTGCGCCGATGTACTTCGCGGAAGAGCGCACCATTGGCCCGAGCCTGGGTGCTGACAACATTGCCAAGGGCGTGAATGCGTCGTTGTGGGCGATGCTGTTTGTGTCGTTGTTTATCATTGCCATCTACCGCGCTTTTGGCGTGCTGGCAACCGTCGCGCTGGGCCTGAACATGGTGCTGTTGCTGGCGCTGATGTCGCTGCTCAGTGCCACCCTGACTCTGCCAGGCATTGCCGGTATTGTCTTGACCATGGGTATGGCGGTGGATGCCAACGTGCTGATCTTCTCGCGTATTCGTGAAGAGATTGCCAATGGCATGTCGATTCAGCGCGCCATTCATGAGGGCTTTGATCGGGCGTACTCGGCGATTGTCGATGCCAACCTGACCACTCTGTTGGTTGGCGGCATTCTGTTTGCGATGGGTACTGGGCCGGTTAAAGGCTTCGCGGTGACGCTGTCGCTGGGCATCATCACATCGATGTTTACCGCCATTCTGGTGACGCGTTGCATGGTCAACCTGACGTGCGGCGGGCGTGACTTCAAGAAGTTGTGGATTTAAGGGGCTGTGATGAATCGTACGATCAACTTCATGGGGGTGCGCAATATTGCGTTCGCCTTCACCGTGCTGCTGACCCTGTTGTCACTCGGCAGTCTCTTCACTAAGGGGCTGAATCTCGGCTTGGACTTTACCGGTGGCACGCAAATCGAGCTGAGCTACGAGCAGCCGGCTGACCTTGGCAATATCCGCTCGCAGCTTGCAGGTGCGGGTTATGCCGATGCAGTGGTGCAGAGCTTTGGTGCGACTACTGATGTAGTGGTGCGCATGCAAGGCAATGACCCGGATTTGGGTAATAAAGTGGCCGCCGCACTGCGTCAGGCCGGTGAGCAGCTTGAGGTGAAAAAGGTCGAGTTCGTCGGCCCGCAGGTGGGTGAGGAGCTGCGCGATCAGGGTGGGCTTGGCCTGCTGTTGGCGCTGGGTGGGGTGATGCTCTATCTGGCCTTCCGCTTCCAGTGGAAGTTCGGCGTGGGGGCGATTATCTCGCTGATCCACGACGTGATTGTCACCTTGGGCATTTTGTCGTTCTTCCAGATCACCTTCGATCTGACCGTGATGGCGGCGTTGCTGGCGATCATCGGTTACTCGCTAAACGACACCATCGTGGTATTCGACCGGGTGCGTGAGAACTTCCGCGTACTGCGCAAGGCGACGTTGATCGACAACATCAACATCTCCACCACGCAAACCCTGTTGCGCACCATGGCGACCTCCATCTCCACCTTGCTGGCTATCGGTGCTCTCCTGGTATTTGCCGGTGACAACCTGTTTGCCTTCTCGGTGGCGCTGTTTGTGGGCGTGAGTGCGGGTACTTACTCGTCGATCTATATCGCTAACGTGGTGCTGGTCTGGCTCGATCTGACCGTCGATGATCTGATTCCGCCGGTGGTGGAAGAAGAGGTTGATGAGCGCCCCTGAAACTGTGGCATTCGTCGCAATTAATTGAATAAGCCGGGTAGGTGTTGAACTTGCCCGGTTTTTTTATGCTCCAAGGCAGGGAGTAAAGCGCGTTGAGCGCTAAGCAGCAGTTCTAGGAGGTCTGTATGAATAAGTCTTTGTTGGTAGGCGCAGTGTTAGGTGCGGTAGGCGTGACGGCGGGTGGGGCAGTTGCCACTTACAATGTCGTCACTGCGCCAAAATATGCTGAAGTGCTAGCCGTGAAGCCGGTTAACCAAACCATTAAGACCCCGCGTGAAGTGTGCAAGGATGTGGCGGTCACCCGTCAGGCGCCGGTCAAGGATCAGCATAAAATTGCCGGTACGGCGATTGGTGCAGTGGTTGGCGGCTTGCTGGGTAATCAGGTTGGCGGTGGTAACGGCAAGAAGTTAGCAACCGTGGCTGGTGCCGTGGGTGGCGGTTATGCTGGCAACCAGGTGCAGGGCAATATGCAGGCTAATGACACGGTGACTACCACCGAAACGCGCTGCAATACGGTGACCGACACCAGTGAGAAGCTGGTGGGTTATGACGTTAAGTACGAGTTGGACGGTAAGGTCAGTCAGGTGCGTATGGCCAATGATCCGGGGCAGCGGATCCCGGTGCGTGATGGTCAGCTGGTGTTGGCTGAGTAAATATTGAGCCAATAAAAAAGCGCCCTAGGGCGCTTTTTTATTGGCTCAATATTTACTCAGCCAACACCAGCTGACCATCACGCACCGGGATCCGCTGCCCCGGATCATTGGCCATACGCACCTGACTGACCTTACCGTCCAACTCGTACTTAACGTCATAACCCACCAGCTTCTCACTGGTGTCGGTCACCGTATTGCAGCGCGTTTCGGTGGTAGTCACCGTGTCATTAGCCTGCATATTGCCCTGCACCTGGTTGCCAGCATAACCGCCACCCACGGCACCAGCCACGGTTGCTAACTTCTTGCCGTTACCACCGCCAACCTGATTACCCAGCAAGCCGCCAACCACTGCACCAATCGCCGTACCGGCAATTTTATGCTGATCCTTGACCGGCGCCTGACGGGTGACCGCCACATCCTTGCACACTTCACGCGGGGTCTTAATGGTTTGGTTAACCGGCTTCACGGCTAGCACTTCAGCATATTTTGGCGCAGTGACGACATTGTAAGTGGCAACTGCCCCACCCGCCGTCACGCCTACCGCACCTAACACTGCGCCTACCAACAAAGACTTATTCATACAGACCTCCTAGAACTGCTGCTTAGCGCTCAACGCGCTTTACTCCCTGCCTTGGAGCATAAAAAAACCGGGCAAGTTCAACACCTACCCGGCTTATTCAATTAATTGCGACGAATGCCACAGTTTCAGGGGCGCTCATCAACCTCTTCTTCCACCACCGGCGGAATCAGATCATCGACGGTCAGATCGAGCCAGACCAGCACCACGTTAGCGATATAGATCGACGAGTAAGTACCCGCACTCACGCCCACAAACAGCGCCACCGAGAAGGCAAACAGGTTGTCACCGGCAAATACCAGGAGAGCACCGATAGCCAGCAAGGTGGAGATGGAGGTCGCCATGGTGCGCAACAGGGTTTGCGTGGTGGAGATGTTGATGTTGTCGATCAACGTCGCCTTGCGCAGTACGCGGAAGTTCTCACGCACCCGGTCGAATACCACGATGGTGTCGTTTAGCGAGTAACCGATGATCGCCAGCAACGCCGCCATCACGGTCAGATCGAAGGTGATCTGGAAGAACGACAAAATGCCCAAGGTGACAATCACGTCGTGGATCAGCGAGATAATCGCCCCCACGCCGAACTTCCACTGGAAGCGGAAGGCCAGATAGAGCATCACCCCACCCAGCGCCAACAGCAGGCCAAGCCCACCCTGATCGCGCAGCTCCTCACCCACCTGCGGGCCGACGAACTCGACCTTTTTCACCTCAAGCTGCTCACCGGCCTGACGCAGTGCGGCGGCCACTTTATTACCCAAATCCGGGTCATTGCCTTGCATGCGCACCACTACATCAGTAGTCGCACCAAAGCTCTGCACCACTGCATCGGCATAACCCGCACCTGCAAGCTGCGAGCGGATATTGCCAAGGTCAGCCGGCTGCTCGTAGCTCAGCTCGATTTGCGTGCCACCGGTAAAGTCCAAGCCGAGATTCAGCCCCTTAGTGAAGAGACTGCCGAGTGACAACAGGGTCAGCAGCACGGTGAAGGCGAACGCAATATTGCGCACCCCCATGAAGTTGATCGTACGATTCATCACAGCCCCTTAAATCCACAACTTCTTGAAGTCACGCCCGCCGCACGTCAGGTTGACCATGCAACGCGTCACCAGAATGGCGGTAAACATCGATGTGATGATGCCCAGCGACAGCGTCACCGCGAAGCCTTTAACCGGCCCAGTACCCATCGCAAACAGAATGCCGCCAACCAACAGAGTGGTCAGGTTGGCATCGACAATCGCCGAGTACGCCCGATCAAAGCCCTCATGAATGGCGCGCTGAATCGACATGCCATTGGCAATCTCTTCACGAATACGCGAGAAGATCAGCACGTTGGCATCCACCGCCATACCCATGGTCAAGACAATACCGGCAATGCCTGGCAGAGTCAGGGTGGCACTGAGCAGCGACATCAGCGCCAGCAACAGCACCATGTTCAGGCCCAGCGCGACGGTTGCCAGCACGCCAAAAGCGCGGTAGATGGCAATGATAAACAACGACACAAACAGCATCGCCCACAACGACGCATTCACGCCCTTGGCAATGTTGTCAGCACCCAGGCTCGGGCCAATGGTGCGCTCTTCCGCGAAGTACATCGGCGCAGCCAAACCACCCGCACGCAGCAGCAGAGCCAGCTCGGACGACTCACCCTGACCATCCAGGCCGGTGATGCGGAACTGACTACCCAGCGGCGACTGAATGGTGGCCAGGCTGATGATCTTCTTCTCTTCGATGAAGGTCTGCAGCTCAACTTCCTTCTCGACGCCATCAACCACCTGACGCACGTAGCGGGTGACCGGCTTCTGCTCGATAGAGATCACCGCCATGCTGCGCCCGACATTGTTGCGGGTCGCGCGGTTCATCAGGTCACCACCACGGCCATCCAAACGGATATTGACCTGTGGACTGCCGTTTTCGTCGAAGCTGGCCTGAGCGTCAGTCACCTGATCGCCGGTGATGATCAGGTCACGCTCAAGCTGCGCTGGCGGACGACCTTCCTGGCGAAAGCCGAAGCTCTCAGTCGCTGCCTTAGCCGCATCCGGCTCCGCAGCCAGACGGAACTCCAGGTTGGCGGTTTTACCGAGAATACGTTTGGCTTCGGCCGTGTCCTGCACGCCCGGCAACTCAACCACGATGCGGTTGGCACCCTGACGCTGCACCAGCGGCTCGGCCACACCCAGCTCATTGACTCGGTTACGCACCGTGGTCAGGTTCTGTTTGATCGAGTATTCGCGAATTTCGACCAACTTGGCCTGCGTCAACGTCAAGCGCAGGACCTGAAGCTCACTACGCTCCACAGTGGTCATATCAAAATCATTGAAGTCTTTGCGAATCAGTTGCTGGGCCTTCTCCAGCGCCGCTTCATCAACAAAGCCCAACTGAATGGCGCCATTGAGCTCGGGCAGGCTGCGATAACGCACACGCTCTTTACGCAGCAGGCTCTTAACTTCACCCTCATACACCTTGCGGCGTGCATCCAGGGCTTTATCCATATCCACTTCCATCAGGAAGTGCACACCACCGGACAGGTCCAGACCGAGCTTCATTGGGCTACCGCCCAAGTTACGCAGCCAATCAGGCGTGGTCTGCGCCAGGTTCAGGGCGACTACAAACTCATCGCTCAAGGCCTTGCGCACCAGGTCTTTGGCCGGCAGCTGGTCTTCAGCACTGTTCAAGCGGAGCAACCCAGCACGACCCTGATTGGCCACACTGGTGGCTTTAACACTGATCCCGGCCGCCTCCAGTGCGCGACTGGCGCGATCTAGGTCAGCCTGCTCAACGCGCATGGCGGAGCTGTTGCCACTGATCTGGATCGCCGGATCATCCGGGTACAGATTGGGCGCGGAATAGAGAAAACCGATTGCTAGCACAGCCAGAATCAGCAGGTACTTCCAGAGGGGAAATTTGTTGAGCATGACGCCGCCCGTTATGACGCGGGGCGCATTAAGCGCCCCGTCGAATGGTAAAGGTGTGTGGCTTAGATCGCTTTCAGCGTGCCCTTAGGCAGCGAAGCAGCAATAGCTACTTTCTGAATCTTCAGCTCGACAGTGTCAGACACTTCGATTACCACGAAGTCATCGGAAACCTTCGACACCTTGCCAGCGATACCGCCGCTGGTTACCACCTCATCACCTTTCTGCAAGCCGCCGATCAGACCTTTGTGCTCTTTCGCACGCTTGGCCTGTGGACGCCAGATCATCAGGTAGAAGATGACCAGAAAGCCAACCAGAAACACCCATTCAAAACCACTACCAGCAGGACCGACAGCCGGTGCGGCACCTTCAGCGAAGGCAGCGGGGATAAAAAAGCTCATGTAACACTCCTGTTGTAAGGGTTTTTAAAGGGTTTTGAATCAATCCAGAGGCGGCGTTGGCAGCCCGCGTTTGGCATAGAAGGCATCGACAAAGGCGGCCAATGTACCCTGTTGAATAGCCTCACGCAAACCAGCCATAAGCACCTGATAATGCCGTAAGTTATGGATTGTATTGAGCATGCTACCGAGCATTTCGCCACACTTATCCAGGTGATGCAGGTAGGCGCGGGAGAAATGTTTGCAGGTGTAACAGTCGCAGGTCGGATCCAGCGGCGAATTGTCTTGCTTGTGGAAGGCATTGCGGATTTTCAACACACCGGTATCGATAAACAGGTGGCCATTGCGCGCATTGCGGGTCGGCATCACGCAATCGAACATATCCACGCCACGGCGCACGCCCTCAACCAAGTCCTCAGGCTTGCCCACCCCCATCAGGTAGCGCGGCTTATCCGTCGGCAACAGTGCCGGTAGGTAGTCAAGCACCTTGATCATTTCTTCTTTCGGCTCACCGACTGACAACCCGCCAATCGCGTAACCGTCAAAGCCGATCTGCTCCAGCCCCTCCAGGGACACCTGACGCAGCTCTTCGTGCATCCCGCCCTGGACGATGCCAAACAACGCCGCCGTGCTTTCACCGTGCGCCTCTTTCGAGCGCTTGGCCCAACGCAGCGATAACTCCATGGACTTTTTGGCCACATCGAACTCAGCCGGGTACGGCGTGCACTCATCGAAGATCATCACGATGTCAGAGCCCAGATCACGCTGCACCTGCATCGACTCTTCCGGCCCCATAAATACTTTGGCACCGTCGACAGGCGAAGCGAAGTACACGCCCTCTTCCTTGATCTTGCGCATCGCACCCAGGCTAAACACCTGGAAACCACCGGAGTCAGTAAGGATCGGCCCCTGCCACTGCATAAAGTCATGCAAGTCGCCGTGCTTCTTAATCACTTCAGTACCGGGGCGCAGCCACAAGTGAAAGGTGTTACCCAAAATTATCTGCGCGCCAATCGCCTCGACATCGTCCGGCATCATGCCTTTGACCGTGCCATAGGTACCCACTGGCATAAACGCCGGGGTTTCCACCACACCACGGGGAAAGGTCAGCCGACCACGGCGCGCCTTGCCTTCGGTCGCCAACAGTTCGAAAGACATGCGGCATGTGCGCGTCATAGCTGTTCCTCTGGCCCGCGCGGTGCGGGGTTGCGGGTGATGAACATGGCATCACCGTAACTGAAAAAACGATACTCACCGGCAATCGCCGCCTGGTAGGCCGCCATGGTTTCCGGGTAGCCAGCAAACGCCGACACCAGCATCAGCAGGGTCGACTCTGGCAAATGAAAATTGGTCACCAGCGCATCGACCACATGCAGCGGCCGACCTGGGAAAATAAAGATATCGGTGTCGCCACTGAAGGCTTTGAGCACGCCATCACGCGCCGCACTTTCCAGCGAGCGCACGCTCGTGGTGCCGACCGCAACCACCCGCCCACCGCGTGCACGGCATGCGGCTACCGCATCAACCACATCCTGGCCAACCTCCAGCCACTCAGTGTGCATATGGTGATCTTCGATGCGCTCAACCCGGACCGGCTGAAAGGTCCCGGCCCCCACATGCAGCGTGACAAAGGCGCGCTCGACGCCCTTTGCAGCAATGGAATCCAGCAGCGCCTGATCAAAATGCAGGCCTGCGGTCGGCGCAGCCACGGCGCCCGCACGGTCGGCGTACACCGTTTGGTAACGCTCGCGGTCCGCCTGTTCGTCAGGGCGGTCGATATAAGGCGGCAGCGGCATATGACCGACGCGCTCCAGCAACGGCAACACCTCTTCGCTAAAACGCAGCTCGAACAACGCATCGTGACGCGCGACCATTTCGGCCTCACCACCGCCGTCGATAAGAATATTCGAGCCGGGCTTAGGCGACTTGCTCGACCGCACATGGGCCAGCACCCGATGACTGTCCAGCACGCGCTCGACCAGAATTTCTAATTTGCCGCCCGAGGCTTTCTGGCCAAACAACCGTGCCGGAATCACTCGGGTGTTGTTGAATACCATCAGATCGCCGGGACGCAGATAATCCAGCAGATCACCGAAGTGCTTATGAGCCAGCTCGCCAGTCGGCCCATCGAGCACCAGCAAGCGACTCGCGCGGCGCTCGGCAAGCGGATGGCGGGCAATCAGGGTATCTGGCAGCTCGAAATTAAAATCGGCAACACGCATGGTAGGCAGGGGTCGTCTAGCAGGGCGGCAAAGCTTACCGGAAATAGTGAATTTTGACCACGCAAGTGGATTGACCAACCCGAATACCATCCCTATA
>Ga0070748_1001159_pt1 | contig 12349 bp, 5 predicted proteins | sample VirMetDEL_Nov_12_FD_77015 | JGI IMG/M metagenome (GOLD analysis project Ga0070748, IMG submission 77015) | Aqueous microbial communities from the Delaware River and Bay under freshwater to marine salinity gradient to study organic matter... | ecosystem: Environmental > Aquatic > Marine > Coastal ...
GTTTGGTATAAACTCTTTATCTATAACAGCAACTGAGGGACTAGTTAGAGGCTCTGAACAAGACGTACTCCTAGATCATAGAAAGTATATCCTAGGCGCACAGTCAGCAGCAGCTTTGACTACGTGGGGTATTGATGAGTATACGCAGTTTGTTAACCATAAAGGTGTAGTAGTAGGACAAGGTAATTCTTTAGAGGAACGTCAGAAAGTATCAACTTACCTTAACGGACAACACAATGAAATACTAGACCATAACGGTGACGGTAACTTAACAGATGCTGCGGTAAACAACTACGTCTATGTAGGGCAGCCATACACATTTAAGTACCAGATGTCTGAGCAGCTATTTAAACCAGCTCAGGGTGACGCTACTAGAATGGCTAGGCTGCAACTACGTAAGGTATCCTTTAACTTTAACGACACAGGTTACTTTGAGGTAGATGTAACATCAACAGGAAGAGATGCTAATAAGACAACCTTCACAGGTAGAACATTAGGTCAAATAGATAACTTGTTAGGTTACTCTGCTGTCGTACAAGACGGTACGCAAGAAGTAGGAATACAATCACAAGCAAGTCAAACAGACATTACAATAACTAATGACACACACCTCCCATGTATTTTCCAAAGTGCAGAATGGGAAGGCTTTGTCACACTACGAAACCAGAGACTCTAATATGACACACTACTACAGACCCGCTAAATTTGAAGACTGCCGAGAACTAGCTCCAGCTATGCGTGAACAAGACGCTAAGGAAGTAATGGCTAGTGATGGGCTTACACCTTTAAGGGCGTTACAGCACAGCTACAACAGCTCTGCACCTGAATGCTTTAGTATCGTCCATGAAGATGGAGATATAGTGGGTATGTTTGGTTTGTCTAACTCTGGTCACTTTGCTAGTCCTTGGTTACTAGGTTCTCATAAACTACCAGAAACTAAGAAAGTAATGTTGCCTGTTTCAGCAAAGTGGGTGGAGGAAAAGAATGACCAATACCCACTCTTGCTTAACTACGTACACGCAGAAAATACAGTGTCGATGAGATGGCTAAAAGCACTAGGCTTTAAGTTTATCAAACTAGACAAAGAATACGGAGTAGGAAAACAACCTTTCTACCAATTTGTGAGGATAAAAGAAAATGTGTAACCCACCACTTCTAGCGGTAGCTTCTGCTGGTATGTCTATTTTGGGAGCTTCCCAACAACACCAAGCACAGAAGGTAAAAGAGCAAGTTAATAGACGTAGTGCTTTAGCTGCTCAAACAGATGAACAAAGACAGATTAACATACAAGCAGCTCAGGAAGATACAGCGGCTGCTGAACAGAAACTACAAACAGATTTAGAAACAATGCAAACTGAAGCACGGGCTGAAGTAGCTGGTGGTGAAAGCGGTGCAGAGTTAAACAACAATGCAGTTATCCAAGAGATAAGACGGCAAGCTCTTGTGGCTAACACAGGTGTCGATAGAAACTTAGATAACACAATGCAAGGGTTACAAGAAGAACGCTTAGGCTCTAAATCAAGAGCGCAATCAAGAATAAACTCAGTGTCAAAACCAAGCTCAACAGCTACAGGCTTAAAGATAGGTCAAGCTGTTGTAGGTGGTATGAGCGACTCTGGAGCATTCGATTAAATAATAGGACATACTAAATGGCAACCTCAATAGATAAATCAGTGAATTGGCGTAATGCTGCGGCTGCGCCTGATTATCAGGTTACTGCTAAACGAGTGGATACATTCGTTCAAGGTGAAAGAAATACCAAAGGGGAACAAATAGCTGCGGCTCTTGACTCTGCTGCTGGTACTGTTTCACAAGTTGGTAAAAAACAGCTGGCAAAGCTAAGACAGGAGCAAGAGGCTTCTCTGTCAACAACCCAAGCTATGGTACAGCAAGAGCTAAAAGACGGCACAATAAAAAGGATTCAGCAGAGTAAAAACTATACAGTCCTCCCTGAATACTTACGCATACGCTTGGCACAGGGCATTGGTAAGGATGATGATGCTGTAATCTATAACGATATGCTCACAGCTTATAACAAAGACCCTAACATTTCTCTTACGGACGATGCCTTAGAGAATTTCTTAGGTCAATACAATGTAGCAGTAGACGGTAAAGATGGATACAACATACACCGACAAGCAGCACAACTAGACTCTTTAAATAAGAACAAGATAAAGTTTCGTGCCGATGCTCAATCAAAGCGCACTGCACATAATGAAAGGATGTTAACGGATAGACATACTAAAGATGTGACCAAAATCTTTATGAACGACACTGTTGATGCAGATGGTAACAAAGTAATACTAACTGGTAAACAAATGTGGGATCAGGTAACTGAGTTAGATAAAACCTTAACAGGTCTCGATAACACAGCCAAGAATAAAATTTACTTTGAGGTTGCTAAACAGGTAGCCGAAACGACAGGTAACACAGATATACTTCAAGATCATAACATAAGTAACACTGATTTTAAGAACCCCTTATTTGGTATTATTAACTCACAAGTTTCTTATAAAATGGAACAGCGATCTAGAGCCACAAAGACTTACACCGATCAACAAACGGCTTTAACAAAAAAGCTAAATTATGATAAAGCAAGAAGCGAAGCTGCACAGTCTTTAATTGATACAGGAACTATTAACTTTGATGATATAAAAGACCCAGAGCTTCAGCTTGAATTAGTAAGAATAATGGGGCAACCTATAGTAGGTACAGAAGCCTCCAATAAAAAGTATAACGAAGTTAAGGATAATGTTCGGTCAATGATCTATGGTATTACACCTTATGAAGGTGCTGATGGCGTAGCAAGAGAGCCTAGTATAGGTGATATGCGTAAGCTTATTTATAATACAAAAGGCATGGATATGGCTGAAAAGAAAAAGCTAGAAGATGAGTTAGAAGGTTTTTACACAATGTCTAACGTTCTTGAAAGCCCAACGTATAGAAGAGCTGTTGCTCCCTCTATGGTAATGTTACAAAATAAACTGTTCGATACGTTTGATGACGGGTTAGACGGAAGTAATGTTCTTGTTGGTAAAATCACCGCACAGATACAAGATGCTTTTGTTAGGCTTTATCAAGAGGCTGAGGCAGACGGAGTTGTGAAATATTCAGAGGAAGTAACAATCAGAGAAGAGATAGAAAAAGAGGCAGAGAGAATCTTAAAGATTACCGAGAACAATACCAACAGCACTGATAGTTTCAGTGATGCTATGTCGGGCATGAACTTTGATGATGACGATGTTGTCGATACAGATGACGTTGTTGTAGAGCCTCCAGTAAAAGAACCCACGCTTAGGCAGGGTATTATAGACAAGGATGCTCCTAAAGATAACAACCCTAGAATTGAACAGTCTAATACTAAACCTGATGATTATAAAGTAACAGCAAAAGGCGAAACAGCGGCTTACTCTATCTCGGATGAAAACTCAGAAAGAAGTGTAAGGATTGAACAAGAAGCAGAGGCTGAAGCTACAAGAGCTTATGAATTAATGAGTGAGAAATATGGGTTTAACGAAGAGTCTGCTACTTTTGATCTAGATACTGAAGTAATGTCTGGCATAGAAGCCGCTATTAAGAAGTTTAACAACAGGACGATCAGAGGCAAGAAGAAAGCTACCCCAGCTAACGATGGTAACATACGAAGCATAATAATTGATGAGTTGGGATTGAACAATATTAAGTCTTTCGACTACGGAGATAACTTAGTTACTCCTGATGATGCTGCTGACACTGCTGGTGAGATAGCTGTTCAAAGGCTTGTAGACCAAATGCTAGAAAAATACGGAGGCTAATATGGCTGATTACACACCCTTTGGTGTAGTCGAGGAAGATTTAGATCATACCAAACTACACAAGAAAAGGCACTGGGTAGAAGGTTCTCTTAGACTTTACCACGTAAACCACAACGCTTTACCAACAGAACAAGACTTAGAAGATTATGAAGGCAACACCTTTCAAGAAAAGATAGCTGATTACGGTTTAAAGCAGATGGCTGGTTTTAATTTTAACATTACAGACCAAGCTATTGACACTTATACTATTACACAAAAAGGTGATCAGAAAACTAAAGAAGCTTTTGTCTATATGTTAGATCAATATGACGAAGTTAACTCTAGCTGGCACACAGCAAAGCAAGCTGGTTGGGAAATGTTAACTGATGCTACTAACTGGTTAGGTATTGCTACACTAGGTACAGGGGCTGTTGTCTCTCAAGCTGCTAAACTAACAGGCAAAAAGATTGTTAAAGAAACCTTAAAAGGACAAGTTAAAAAGTCTTTAGGTAAAACAATGATGGTTGCTGGATTAGAAGGGGCAGCGCATGGTGCTTCCTATGATACTATGGATCAAGCTGTTCGAGTTGATGCAGGATCACAGGCAGAGTTCAATGCTGGGCAAACAGCTCTTAGTGCTGGTGTAGGTTTTGTCGCTGGTGCTGCTGTAGGTACTGCCATTGACTTTACTGCTGCCAAGCTAGGCTCAAGAAAAGCTCGTAAGGCTGTGGAGAAGAAAGCTGCTGAAGATAACTTCGTTGCTGAACAGATGGCAAAGGAAGCAGTAGAAGAGGCTAAGGTTACACCTAAACCAAAAGCAAAAGAACAGCCCAAGACTGATCCCGATGGATTGCCCGCTCCTAAGCAAGATGAGTGGACAGGTGTCAAGATGGGGCAGCTTGTGCTTCGTGATGCAAGAGACTTGGTTAACATTAAAGTTGAAAACATTATCGAAGAAGTAAACATGAATCCTGAGTTTGCTGATGATGTATTGTCTAGGTTTGAAGGACTAGAGCTTCACCGTAAAGAGTTCAGTCAGCTTGTGGTTGATTTCAACAACGCTGAGAGATACTTTGGTGATGTAGCCCTTAAGTTAGATGCTATCGTTAATGACACATCTAAGTCAGCTTACGAGAGAGCAATGGCACAAAAAGCTTATGATGAAAACCTACCAAAGTTCTTACAGGCTAGTGCTGGTGCAGAACACGTAAACTCCTACAGTGGTCTTGATCTAAACAATGCTAAACTAAGGTCACAACTTAAGACTGATCCAGAGACAGGTAAAGTAACTCCAGAAGCTTTACAAATAGCACACGAGAAAACACAGCTTAAAAACTTGAGAGATGTACATGAAAAATATGACCCTCAAATCAACAAGTTGCTTTCTAGTGACGATCCTAAAGAACAAGTAAAAGCTTTTGAGATGTTTCGTGTAAGAGATGACGAAGCAGCTATAATAAAAGCGAACCTAAGAGAAGGGCAAACACAAACCAGATATGATAAAATTAATAGAGTAGCTGAGAGATATGTAGAAGCTTCTATTAGTGGTGTGTTCAGCCCCTCTACAGTTATCATTAACACTGTGTTTCCAATGCTTAAGAACTACACGTACCCCCTAATTGACCAGATTATATCTAGCCCCCTGTCTCTCACTAAGTGGAGAAGGATGGTTCGGGTGTATGGTCATATGTTTGCAGCTCAAAAAGCAGCACGTAATTCTTTTAAAGCTGCTTGGGAATTTGAACAAACATTACTTACTAAGGACATCTCAAGATTTCTTGGAGAAGGTATTAAGAACAAAGGTAAGATGGCAGCTTATATGCGAACCTTTCCTAGACTACTAGGTTCTACTGATGCTTATAACCAAGAGGTAGCAGCAGCGGGTTATATTGCTGGTGATGCTTTTGACCGTCTCTTAACAAAAGGGATGGACAAGAAACTTAAAGGGGATGAGCTTAAAAAATACATTGATGATAATATGTCTTTTGAAGTTAACAAAAGCTATGACGAAAAGCTAACAGTAGAGGCACTTGCCCCTATTTATGAAAAAGGACGAGCGTTAAAACTAGAAGGTGATAAGCTAACTGAGTACGTAGCGAACAATGTTAAGAAGTTTGGTTCTAAAGCTTTTAGACGGCTTGGTGATGACACTAAGATTAAAGAGCTAAGAACACAAGCTGATATACTGGTTAAACAAAACAAGCGCAAAGATGCACAACCTATGTATGCAGAGGCAGATGAACTAGAAAGGCTCGCTGCTAACGCTAAGGACTACGTAGAAACTCTTCTCTATAAGAAAGACTTTGAAACAGGTAAGACAGGTCTTGCTGGTGCTATGGAAAGCGGAGCTAAGAGGTTAGAAGAACTGCATAAATCACACCCTGTTGCTAAAATCTTTGGTCAGTTGTTCTTTAGAACCCCCGCATGGGTGTTCCATGAGTCTGCTAGATTGACTCCTGCTATTAATCTTTTGCTCCCTCAGTTTAGAAAAGACTTAGCTGGCTTGAACGGTGTAGGCAGACAGGCTAGAGCGCAGACAGAAGCTACACTAGCATTTGCGTTAATGATGTATGTAACTACGAAGTGGGCGCAAGGTGAGATTACAGGCAGTGCTAATAGAGATTACACCATGACAGGTGAACAAGAAACAGACGGTCTTGGTGCGTTAAGCATAGCTATTGGTAACGATGGTAAGACAGTTGACTACAAACGCTTTGAACCCTTGCGTATTCCTATTACTATTATGGTAAACGCCCTTGATGGTGTTGTTGCTACAAGAGAACAGGAAAACTTTGGGAACAGAGGAAAAGGTCTTGATGACAGACTACTAGCGTCAGGCGGTATTGCAATGGCTACTTTCATCAGTGCCTTCCAAGACTCAGCACTCTTCTCAGGTATTGTAGATACGTTCACCGCTGGATCACGGGCTGTAGGTGCATTTACATCTGATAAGCCCGATGCGAGAGAGGACGGCTGGAGTGTTACTAAAGACTTAGCTCTTAAGAAAGCGTTGATGATTGTTCCAAGTATTATCAAGAAAGGTCAGGTGGCTGCGGGTGCTTCCGAACTAACCTCTCCTGTTAATGTTAAACAGAGGGTTCTAGCAAGCTTCGCCCCCAACCATCCAGCAATACCACGTAAGTATGATATTTTCGGTAACATAAGAGAGATAGATAATCCAATGACAGTTATGAATCCTTTTTGGTACTCTACACAGGAGCAACGTGCTTCTGGTAGGTCTACAGAAGAGCTTGAAGTAAACGAATGGATTAATGAGCTTGAGCAATCAGGTTATGGTAACTTTACCAGAGCTAAGTTTAGAACTAATAAGCTCGGTAAAATTGATATTAGAGAAGTTAACATTATCCATGACGGTATTGAGGTTAGTCTATACGATGCTATGATGGCAGAGATTAACAAACCTTACATTAAGAAAAGATTAGTTAAGTCCTTACACAGACTTAGTAAATCAACAAAACCTTTAGGCAATCCAGCAGAACCCGCTTTTCATGGTGAGCCTGTTAAGGACGCTAAAAAAGCTATTAGCGATGCTAAAGAAAAGGCTCTTGAAAGAGTGTTAATGAACTCTAAAACCACACTTAAAGAAAGTGGGAAACCTCTTAAATCTATGGTTCTCGAACGACAGAATAAAATACAAAACTCTATACGTGGCGTATTTAACTAACAGGATAAATAAATGGCAAACTCAATTAAGAAATACACTTGGAGCGGCACACACAACACAAACGCTGTGTTCGTAGCTCCAAACACACTAGCGGGAAGAGAAGCTACCGATCTTAAAGTTAAGGTGGGGAATACACTACTCAATAGTAACCAATACTCACTTCCAGTAAACTTAGGTATTACCCACGTACAGTTTAACCAAGGTTTCACACCTAACGTAGGTGATCCTATAAGGATATACCGAGAAACAAACCACACTGCTAGACTTGTAGACTTTGTAGATGGTTCTCTACTTACTTCTGAAACTTTAGATTTGGATTCAAACCAACTCTTTAACATAGCTCAAGAAGCTTATGACAAAGGTGACGAAGCAACTATAGGTAGTGAGAGTTTTTACTACTCACAGGGAGACGCACCAACGAACGTAGCTGTCGGTACTTTGTGGTATGACACCAGTTCTTCTACAAACACCTTACAGGTTTGGAGTGGCACAGAGTGGCAAGCAACAGCTCCTGCTAAAGTTAAAAAGACTTACCAAAGAGTTACAACAAACGGCTTCTTACAAGTAGCTAATAATGCACACTCATCTGGTAAAACTAAATTTGCAGATACTGCTTTTAAAACACACTCATCGTTATACCTTAACGGTGTTAAACTAGTTGAAGCATCAACCTTAGCTAACATACCGTCTAAAGGAGATTACTTCTTATCTGGTGGTGATGTTATATTACTAAACCTAAGCTCAGATACAGATGTCTTGGTATCAGAAACTTTTGATGGTTCTTTCAGTTCTTCTGTAACTGCCTCTGAAGCTAATGCTTTAGATTATAAGAACCAAGCAGGACAATCTTCTACGGGTGCTGCACAAAGCGCATCCTCAGCTAGTGATTTCAAAGACGATGCTGAAGCTTTTGCAAGTGACGCTCAGAAATATTCAGACACCGCTAAGGATACTGCTTTTACTACAAGCACAGGTTTAGCTAATCAATACTCTGCTAGACACTTTGCAGCCCACGCAGCTGATGCTTCCTCCGCAGCCTTGGGCGTTGTTTTAGACGCTAATGTACAAAGAATAGGTATGGACTTAGGTATTGGAAGTAACTCTAAGATTAACATAGTAGCTGCTGATATAGATAAAGTAGAAGATGTAGCTGGTATTATTAATGATGTTACTAGTGTGTCTAACTTAGGTAATGAACTAGACACCATAGTTAACAAATACGATGGTACTACTAACGCATCAGGAACTAACAAAAACATTGTACAGATAGACACTGTTGCTGATAACATCGGTGACGTTAATACTGTAGCTGCTGATACAAGTAAGATTGATACCATAGCTAGTGACTTAGATACTGGTGCATCTTCTTTTATCAAGAAAGTAAGCGATGGTATGGTAAGTGTTACTGCGGTAGCCTCACTTGTTGGTACAGCTCTAGCTAATGGTATTACATGGTTGGCTAACGCTACAAACCAAAACACCCTCGGTGCAGTTGAAGGTAAGATTGCAGAGATAGACGCAGTTGAAGCTAAACTAACTCAGATAGACGCTGTTGCAGGAGTTGCTGATGAAGTAGCTGTTGTTGGTGAGTCTGGTTATAAAGGTAATGTACAAACAGTAGCTAACACCGACTACAAAGCTAAAGTAACAACTGTTGCTTCTATGCAAGACGATGTAAACACTGTAGCTTCTGCTTCAAGTGATATAGATACTATAACAACTGGTGCTAACTTAAGTAACATTGGAACTGTAGTGTCTAACATCAGTGCTGTTCAAGGAGCTTCAACTAACGCTGCTACTGCTTCTACTGGTGCATCTACAGCAACAATTAAAGCAAACGAAGCTAGTGTGTCAGAAGCTAACGCTGAGACATACATGAACACGGCTTCAGGTCATGCCACTACTGCTGGTACTCATAAGACTGCTGCTCAATCAGCACAAGCTGCTGCCGAAGCTGCCCAGTCAATAGCAGAAGGTGCAAGTACTTCAGCTTCAAGCTCTAAAACACAAGCTGCTGCTAGTGAGAACAACGCTGCTGCAAGTGCTGCTTCTGCACAAAACAGTGCATCAAGTGCTACGGCTAGTGAGAACCAAGCTGAAGTGTACATGAATGCCTCTAACGATTGGGATTCATTCTACCAGAAGAGATACTTAGGGGATGCAAGTTCAAACCCTAGTGTTGATACTGCGGGCAATGCACTAGAAAACGGTGCGTTGTATTTTAACACTTCTGATAACACTATGTATGTGTTCAACGGCTCTACTTGGGTAGCGGCTGAAAGCACAATCAATAATGTTAACTACGGTGCTAACCTAGCGTCTAACCTTAACACTAATAACCATGACATTAGCTTTGGTGCTGGTGATAAGGCTCAGTTTGGTGCAGGGAATGACCTACAGATTTATCATGATGGTTCTACAAGTTACATAGATGATTCAGGAACTGGCAATCTTATTATCAAGTCAGAAGATTTTTACGTGTACGGTTCTGCGACTTTAGAGCCTAAAATACGTGCAATAACTAACGCTGAAGTTGGGTTGTATCACAACGGCTCTGAAAAACTAGCCACAACATCCACAGGTATAGACGTTACTGGTTCAGTAAAAGCAATAGAATCAGGCGATAACGCCTCAATAGTTATGAGGGGTTTTAACTCTTCAACCGATTCTGGATTAGCTTCCCTCTTTTCAGGTACAACTAGAAGTGCATTTGGTGGCTTAATAGAAAGCGGAACTAACGGTCAAGTTGTTGTAGGTGTTAGAAACAATGACAACAGTGATGGTTTTTCTGTAGTATCAGGGGGCAATGACCCTGAATACATGGACGATAATACTTATGACAGTGAACTATTTACAGTACGTTCATCAGGCAACGTAGGTATAGGTACTAGTAGTCCTAACTATCTGCTACACATTCACGAACCATCAGATACTACAGTTCGTTTTCAAATAACTAATAGTAATACTGGGTCAGCGGTTGGTGATGGATTTCAAATTATTCAAAATGGTTCAGCACAATCAAATAAAGTAAACCTTTTAAATTATGAAAACTCGGCTCTCGGTATATGGACAAACAATACTGAAAGACTGCATATAACGGCATCAGGCAACGTAGGTATAGGTACTAGTAGTCCTGCAGGTAAACTTGAAGTATCTTCTGCTGATTTTGACACATTATATTTGACACGTTCCACCGCAGGTTCTGCTACTATATTGATGAAGAACTCTAGCAATAACGGTGGGCTTATACAGTCTATGGGAAATGGCGGGCTATCCTTCTTTAGCACTGTTAGTAATTCTAGCTCTGAACGCCTCCGTATTGACTCATCAGGCAACGTAGGTATAGGTACTACTAGTCCTTCTGAAGCATTAGAGGTAAATGGAAACCTAGCGTTTTCTGGTGGTTCTGATAAAGGAATCATTGGACCTGATTTTAGGTCTTTAAATATATTTGCTAATCCTAACTCTACTAGTGAAGGAATTAAGTTTAGTACAGACGGGGGAGCGACAACTGAAGTCTTTATACAAGATGGTGGCAAGGTAGGTATAGGTAGTACTAACCCACAAGATTTACTTCACATCAACTCTGACACAACAGACGCAAGGATTTTACTAGATGGTCATACTAACTTTGATGCTGAGTTAAAGTTTGCTGAAAATGGTTCTATCAAGTACACAGTAGGGCATGATGCGGCTACAGATTCTTTCAGAATTGGTACAACTAATGTTGATACTAATCCAAGACTAGTCATTGACTCATCAGGCAACGTAGGTATAGGTACTACTAGTCCTGACTTTTCATTGTCTGTCGGAAATGACTCAGATTCTTTCAACTATGTATCTATTAGGGCTTCTAACACAGGTAGTGCAGGTTACTTGTTCTCAGACGCACAAGACTCTGATGTAGGTTATGTAAATTACAACCACGCTACGAATCACATGGGTTTCGGAACTAACGGCTCTGAAGCAGCAAGGATTGACTCATCAGGCAACCTGTTGGTGGGTACTACTTCAAGTTCATCAAGCACAGCAGGTATTAAACTGTCGTCAGCAGGCACTGCAAGTTTTGTAAGGAGTGGAGTGCAACCTGTTTACGTTAATAGACTTACAAACGATGGTGATTTAGCAGTATTCGCCAAAGACGGTCAACCTGTAGGGTCTATTGGTACTGAAACTAATAGTTTAGTTATAGATACTCCTAGTAACGGTTCTGCTTTAATACTTGAAGGCTCAAATACTAGTGGAACAACTACTAGACTTGCTATGAGTAATGCAGGTGGTTCAGAAGCATTTAGACCGTTTAACGCAGATAGTGATGCTTTATTTGATTTAGGCTCTGGTACAAGACGCTTCAAAGACCTCTATCGTTCAGGTTCAACTTATTCAACATCTGACAGAAACAAGAAGCAGGACATTAGAGACTTAACTGATGCAGAAGCTAGAGTAGCTGTAGTAGCTAAAGGCTCTCTAAAAGCATTCAGATATATTGATACTGTAGAAGCAGAGGGCGATGATGCAAACATACACTTTGGTATTATTGCACAGGACTTGAAGGCGGCATTTGAAGCAGAGGGTTTAAACGCTAACAACTATCAAGTATTAAAAACTTCAACGTATACAGACGATGATGGTGTAGAGCAGACTACATACAGCGTTTGTTATGAAAACTTACTAGCATTTATAATTTCAGCAATTTAACTCGGAGCAAACAATGAACTTTACAATATCAACTTTAGAAAGCAACACAGACGGTGGCGTTATCGTAGCACATTGGCAAGTAAACAAAGCCTCTGGTGAGAACGTAGCTACTTCATACGGTACTGTAGGATTTACTCCTGATGCAGATGCAGATGGTTACACAGCTTATGACAGCTTAACCGAAGCTGACGTA
>Ga0070748_1001160_pt1 | contig 12340 bp, 14 predicted proteins | sample VirMetDEL_Nov_12_FD_77015 | JGI IMG/M metagenome (GOLD analysis project Ga0070748, IMG submission 77015) | Aqueous microbial communities from the Delaware River and Bay under freshwater to marine salinity gradient to study organic matter... | ecosystem: Environmental > Aquatic > Marine > Coastal...
AGATTCGAGTAGGTGACTGATGTCGTGTCTTCGAAGGAGGCGATGAGTCCTGGATATCCCAGTCCGGCTTGGTATGCGAACTGGTTCATGATAGCTGTCGACTTTCCATGACCCGAGTGTCCGAACCAAAGAGTGTTCTCATGAGGTCTAAACCTCAGTTGTTTCATGTCTCCAAGGAAGAATGGTATCCCGACCTCGCTGAGACCTCCTGATAGGTGATCCTTGACTGTGTGTCTGAGGTCCTCCGCCTTGACGATATGCTCTACTGGGGCGTCTCGGGCGTCTTCATAAGCTTTTGTTAAGCAAGCCGTGTCATGGCCACCCTGGAGAACTTCGTTGGCATCCTTGTGGTCATACCGGATGATTCTGACTTTCTCATGTCCAAGCCTAAGCTTAACTCTGTTCTCCGCCTCGATCCCGGCTGCGTCTGCATCGAAATCCAGGAAGATGGTGGTGAATTGATTAAGGAAGACGTAATCTTCCTCGATCCAATCGTCGTTCTGACACCCTGAGGGGATGGAGACAGCCGGATAACCCAGTTGAATCCAGGTCATGGCATCCCAGTGCCCCTCTGTGATAATGAGGGTTCCCCCTGACTTGATGGGGCAGACGAGTTCTTTCCCGAATAGAGTGTGGATTGGGTCCTTGTTGGTCCACATCCTCTTCGACCCATCGACTGGCCAGAACTTTAGTAGGCACGGAGTCTTTGGGTCATCGAAAGTGAAGTGGGAGAAGATGATGGCTCCGTCAGATGAGGCGCACTTGAGTTGACGCAACGTCTCCTCTTTGATACCCCGGCTCTCCGCATACTTGATGGAGGACGGTTGGAGTTTTTGAATCTGAGTCCGGTCGATCTGAGGCTTAGCTCTCTTCTTCCGCTGGAAGACCCGCTCCTCTGGTTGGACTCCACAGTATTTGGCAAGCCAAGCACCTGCGTCCTGATATGATACGTTTTGCCGAAGGGCGACCAGAGCGATAGGATTACCACGGATGGATGGATCTGATCGGTCGATGTAACACCCAGCACTCTGAGGGGACAGACTGATCTGGAATGACTGACCTTTGGCTCCAGTCTCATCACCTACGGCCCAGTTACCACCCTTCTTCTTCCCCTCTGGGAATAGCTCTCTGACGATACTCTCGATGTTAGCGGGGACCTTCTCGAGGACTGACTGGAAATTGTAGTAATTGGATTCACTCATCCTTTTTCTTTTGTTCTTTGATCTTCATTTCAATAACCCAGTTAGCCAGGTCTTGTCTGTTGCAGGACATGAGCATGTTGATGAACAGGCTGGTGAAGATACAATATCCGTTCCCGTTAGCGATCATGATCTGCCCCGGAAGCCTTTCGGTCAATTCCCTGGCCATCTCTGAGATAGCGCTCTCACCTCCTGGAAGCTCAGCCTCTACGGCCTTTGCGTGGTTCTTGTTGTAGAACGATTCGACCATATTATCCAATCTCCCCAATGTCCGTGCTGCTTTCTCTACGTCTTTCTTGCTGATGTTTTCGTTCTTATCCATATTATGTGCTGGGCACCACGGCGTCGGCCTGAGGTCGCTGCCACTCGGGCACTTCGGATTCACGACCATCCTCGCGAACCTTCTTCCAGTCGTCTGTGCAGATGATATCGATTGCGCCTCTAGGCAGAGAGTCCATGACTCCCCTGATATGGTATGAATCTCCCGCGTATTTAAAGTAGTAATTCTTGTTGGCTTCTTTGACCGTGATCCTTTCGACTAACTCTTCCCTTGAGAGGATAGCTGTTGGTTTCTCCGCCCTGATTTCATCGACCTTGGTCTCGTCATAGACCCAGTCAGTATCGATGTCTTCTTCCAGACCTTCGATGCTGTAGTTCCTCACGTAAGAGAAGAGCTTCCGTTGGTTGCTGCAAGTGAGCTGGAAATATTGGGAGATCTCCATGAGCCTGTGCATGAGGCTGCGGTTCTCGTCATCAGGGATCTTCGAATAGAAGGCCTCTTTGTGATGTGTGAATGAGAGCTGATAACGTTGTTGGGCGAATGCCCTGAACGTGTTGAGTGAGGTGATGACCGTGTTGTATGACCCTCCTGTGGCCTCGATCATGTTGCTGACATCGAAATCAGCTCCATACATGTTCTCTCCAGCGTCAGTAATGGCTCCAAGCTGCCAGTTTCCGAACTCTCCGAGTCTGTCAGCAGAAGCCCTGATCTGCATAACACGGTCCACCATGGTCCCGACTTGCGTTACCGTAGGTGGATGGTCGCTGTTGATCTTGATGAATCCAGTCCCTTCGTCGATGAAGAAGAACTCATCCATCCCTTCCAGGAGTCCTGTAGCTGCCGTGGTGGCGATTGCGACGTCGATAGGTCTCTGTCTTGGTCCCACGATGGAAGTGACATCAGAGGCTATCGCAGGGGGGCTGGTGAAGGTTACACAGCTCATCACTCCTGGTTCAGATTCGTCCCAAGCCTTCAGGACCTCCTCTGGTTGGTTGTGTTGAGTTGACTCAAATATAGCAGGGACGATGGTCTCCAGATTGTCTGAGGATTGGATTAGCGGAGCGAGCAGTTGCCTGAGCTCCATTGTGTTTTCTACGGCAAGGCCGTTTACGTTGATTATCCAGTTCATTTGATTTTCTTGAGGGCACTAGCCATGATCATGATTGGGTGTCCAGAGTTGTGACCTCTCACCATTACGACGTCACCCAGGATCCAAACCACTGTGCAGGGAGTTCCAGGTCTAATATTGAAGCCTCCAGAACTGTCCCCATGATGGATTATCGTAGAACTGACGGTCAGGATCTGCCCGATGCTGATGTTTTTGATTTTCATTTAATGTTAATTTGATTCTTATTGCTGTCCGCGTGACGCCCTCAATCATGCTCTAACTGGCGGGTTCCTCGTGATTGGCTTTTTGTCTGCCGACTACTAAGCCAACTTCATAAAGGCATCTCTTGGTTCATCATGGTCTTTATCCACTGGTGCTTTAAGCAACTTGAATACTTGAGCTTCAGGTGCCCCTTCGACTGGTTCTTTCAAGGTGATGACGCCACTCGGACAGCAATAGGTTCACTTAATGTTTAGGTATAGGGACAGCGTCAGGGTTCTCTCTGCCGTCAACTATTTCTCCGGCTTGATTCACAGCGGCATGTCCATTTCGACACAGCTCAGCTTTCTCCATGAGTTTTCGAAGGTGTGTGATTTCATTCTGACGATTCTTGTCTTTGACCGCTTCTTCGTCTTCACAGATTCCACAGAGCATGTAGAGTTCTCCATGACGGCATGTTCCGCAGTATTTATCGTCATCGTCCATATATTCAACCCTCAGGGCCAGGTCTCTTGCCTTTCACCCTGCAATCCCGTATTGAACGGACCACCAGCGTTAGTTTGCTGTAACCACACATGAGCAGAGTTTCCAGCCTCCTCACTGCCTGAGAGCTGAATATATGGAGGGGTGGACGTCAGGATTCGAACCTGAACTTATCAATTGCTCATCCGTTGAGCTTCGACCACCCCAAGTGACTGTTTACGTCAGTCATTCGTTTACTCACGTCCCTAGCCACTTTCGTGACTTACTATGCGGGATGTCGCAAATGGAGGGGTAGTAGAGGTTATGTCTCTTAGTTTCGGCCCTACCACCCCAAGTTCGGTCTTTGCCAGCTGTCATAGTATTTATCCCTAGCTTTCGGTCCCTCTACAGGTTCCGCATTTACAACATCTAGGTTTGAGGATGGGTTTGTCCAGTTGATGCCCATCATTGACCGATCTCCCTGTTAAGGGCGAGGGACTGGTGCCAAGAAAATGGAGCCTCCCACCGGATCGGCACCGGCTTACGCAGTAGATCATTCCACGCATCCTGTTTAATACAGGCAAGGAGGCTTAAAAGGTGCCCTGTCCGGCTCGGCATTGTAGATCAATGTCCGATTCTCCTTTGCGAGCATTCCGTGAGGAATCAGCGTGGAGAATCGTATGATTTTCAGCCGCAGAGCATTAAAAGGTATGCGTTGTTTTCACTGACGCAGCCCAGCTCTTGCAAGTTATTTAGGACGACCACACACAGTGCATTTAGGGACAGGTTTGTCTTTATTGCCTCCGAGGTTGTGGACCCTGTTTCCTTTGCCGTGGAGTTTATCCTGGGCTTCGTGGGTGCATGTGCATTGCTTGATTACTGTTTTCATAATGTTTGAAAGTTTAGCTCCCCCCTCTGGCCGGGTTTCGAGTCCGGTTTTAGGGCTTTTACCTCGCGTTTTGATGTGGGATGGGAGGGCCGAAATGACCACACGCGCTTTATCTTCTAGATGAGAGAGGTGTCAGCGAGACTTGAGCCTTGCGGCCCATTCTCTTAACCCGGACAAGAGGATGGTTGCTGCCATTCAACGTCCAGCCAGCATATCTAGTTACTGTGCAGCGCTATGCTTGCGATACTGACATTAAAGTTTAGTCCTTGAGGTATTTTTCCCCAAAGAAGTGCATCGGCTCGAGACGGACTGAGTCCACGGCCATTTGACCGACACCATCTGCTGTCATTCCCATCTGCTCGATGAATGGAGTGTAGAGGGCGACGTAGCTTGCCACACGGGCCGCGATATAGGCCTGAGTCTCAGAGAGAGTCATTCCTTTCTTAGCCAGTGGTGATGCTCCCATAGGGATAGCGTCAGGCACGGGGACTTGGACTGGAACCGGAGGGTTGTATGTCGGTTGTGTTGACGCAACGGCTGGTTGTCCTCCGTCGAGCACGGTGACGAGGCAGTCGTTACAGTTCAGGCTGATCTTTCCCTGGTATTCGTTGGGCTCGATCTTGCCTTTGGCTCCCTGTGCGACGACCGAGATGTGGCTCCCAGTGGCGTAGGTGATTCCAGGCGCTCCTCCCCAGATCTTAATGAAGGTCGCTTGACTTCCATCTTTGACGTGGACGGCTTGTTGTGGGTGGGCCCCAGCTTTGTAGCCGTAGTCCTTGATGACTTCGAGGCTCTCCATTTGGATGCCCCCTCCTTCTGCGATGATTTGTGAGATTAAGCTCATTTAGTTTCTGTGTTGTTGTTTGTTGGTTTTAAATCTGATGCTGGAATCCAGCCTTCTGTGCCTGTTATGACGGCCATTGGTTGGTTGAACCAGTCGGAGGCCTTTGTTCCTCCAGGCCTGTAATGGGTGATTACGCCTGTGTTTGGTGTGTGTATGTCCGCAAGATCTCTAGGCTCATATCTAACCTCGTCTCCTATTTTCATTATTTCTTAAGCTCGATGAGACGTGTGCTGCTTGATCCACTACGATTATCCATAAGGCTATGGATAGTCAAGAAGTCAGGCTTTTTGAGACCGAGACGTTTCAGGTTCGACAGGATATGCACACAGCACCCTGCTGCCAAGAAGTTTGCGGCAGATGTTTGAGCCGCGGACTCCTTATTTTCGTCGGAAGTGCAGGAGAACGGAGCCGGGGTGTCGTCACCGAAGTCATGGTGGTCGAATGGATTGTAGACTCCAGGGATAACCAGATGGGCTTCTCCGCATTCAGTCTCATTCCCACACAGGATAGCCGGGATCTCAAGATCTTCAGCCAGCTCTACGATGATCCGTCTCGACTCGTTGTTGTCTACAGCACTGATAATGAGGTCGATGTCCTTGAACGCCGGATCATTGGTGATGGTGATTCCTTCCAGATACCGTGGGATGTATGAGATCTCCTTTAGTGTCCGGTCATACTGAAGGCCTTGCAGAACTTCAGCTTTGTTCCCTGTAGACCCTAAGGCCGGAAACTGCCTGGTCGAGTTGTGAGGCTCGAAGTTGTCACCGTCGATAAGGACGATGTCATGATCCAGGCTAAGGACGGGTAGCAGCTGGATTCCGATGCCCCCAGCTCCTACGATTGCAATTTTGATGATTGGTGTTTTCATTTATTTAAAACGCTGTGTCTTGAGTTGGGACATATTCATTGATAGATATAGGCGACACTGGACTGGTTAGTTGGTCGAATGGGTCTATCCATACTTTGCGAATCTCATCTCTGGCATACGATGTTTCCCCTGTTGTTGGAGACGCTTGAATCCCTTCGACTTTGACAGGCTCGTCTTCGCCTAGGAAGCGATCCTCCTGATATTCGAGGTGCCTCAGTGTTTCGTTTGGTGTGACAAATGGATCTTGAACCAATACGTCGCGAAAGTAGGGATTGGGTTCGTCTAGATGTTCAGGGTAATTGCTTTCCCTCTCAATTTTAACATGGGCCCGCAAGCGTTGATGGCCAAGAATCCTACTGACTATCGGCATTATCTTAACATTTGGAGAGTAGAGGTTAAGAGCTTCTTTCAACATTTTTGACCTCAGCACTCCAACAGGGATTCCTGACCTCTCCATTAGATCAGGAATACCCATGTTGTAATCTGTTTGGTAGATGGTTGTCTTATTAAACATGAACAAACCGCTTCGGTTCGTTACTACGACGAGGTTGTATTGCTCGCTATGGTCGCTGAGATTTCTAATCATCATCGGACTCAGCCCTAGCTCATGACCACTGTTCAGCATTATGTATGATGCCTTATAGGACACCAGGAAGCAGGTTGTTGTCGTATTCAAGAGTAGTGTCCGACCACTGATGATTTCCCTTGTCTGTTCTGCGTTATACTTAGCCTCGTCAATAGTGAAGATGTTATCCTCGTCTTTTCTGTGGCGAATTGTTCCTTCCAGATCGCCACCAAAGAACTCGCGATAAGCATCCATCTCAATTGGGAACTCTTGTTTGAACTTGGCGGATATCATCGCGATAGCTTCCTTAATGTCCAAGATCGAGCGGCCCTGGATCACTGGGTCTGAAAAATCAAGAGAGTCCAGCGATTGCCCGGTCTTTACCAAGTGTTCCCCTAAGAGAGTGAGCGCGCGAAATCGGTGATCTCGTGGGGAATCGCTACAGGATTCCAATTCTGTCTGCATGTTGGCCATTGTTCAATTTCTAGTCTGTTGTTTTTCTCGTCATAATGGACGATTCGTTCTGGTCCCTGACCGTGAAGGTCAAAGTTCTCTTTGTTCATGTATAGAGACATGGCGCTCTCGAAATCCAGAACGTTTCCGTCTGCACCCAAGCAGTAAGATCCAACCTTCTCGTAGTCATAGATGTTCAATCCCGCGTAGATTTTGCGGTCAGCATCTGTGTGCACGTAGGTTGTTTGCATCCCATCATAACGAGCAGCAAGGATGTGTGGCGCGTCGTGAAAGACCCTGATGTTTCCGTCTATGCAGTCAAGCTTGTCTATTTCAGCGTGATAATCCGACTCATTTTCGATGATTGCATGTCCATCCCTAGGTTCATCTGGTTCGCTGTCTTCTTCACACATCATCCACATCACGATCTTATCAAAGACCCAGTATGCGTGTATCTGTCCACTCTCATTGAGGTCTAGGAAGTGATGAATATTGATCTCGATGCCTGAGATGGTGAGCGTTCTTTTGGCTACTGGATAGAAGTGTGGCTCAGCCTTTCTTCTGACCAGGACTTCCCCTGTAATTTGACGATCTAATGATATTGACACGGCTTTTGAACTCGTTGAATTTTGGATTTTGAGTGCGGCATTGAGTGACTTTTTTCAAGTCAGTCCCTTCTTCGAACAGGTGTTTGAGCTCTATGTCGTATGAGGTCATGACACTTGTGCGCTCTTTAACTGGCTTGAATTTTGGAAGCCTGAACCTGGTGTCGGTGTCCATCACCTTGTCTTTGGTTGAGATGTGTCCCAGTGTGATGTGCCAGCCAGGCAGGTCTTCCTCGTCAGCAGCGTCAGTCCCCGACTCGAAGGCAGAGGCCGCGACATGAGTGTGGATTGTATTTGCCGGAAAGAAGTCACAGCCATTTTCTTTGGCATAGTCGTCGAGAAGTTTGCTGTTGGCGTCTGATGACCAGTCGGTCTTGACACTAAGTCCAGATCCCTGAGTGACTTGCCATGGGATAATGGTGTCGTATTCTTTGGTCTTAGGGTTCCAGCGGTGATAGCTGACTGTCTCAGCATCGTGCTCCAGTGATACTGAGCGATGGAATCCTACGATCTCTTCCCACTGCTTCATTGAAATTGGTTGGAACCATCCTTCGATAGTATCCTCAGAGATGGCGAACTGACCACAGTGGTCTAAGTTGATCTCGATTGTCTTGAGCTTCTCCTTCGGCTTTGGAACTACCGTCGGTTTGCTGGTTGTTGCTGCTTTTGGTTTTACAGCGTTATTGGTGTCTTTTTTCTTCCACATCACGAATCCTTGGTTGTTAACTTCTCCTCTTTCTGCGAATGCCCCTTTTTCGAGATCCAGTAGGATCATCACGACGTCGGGACAAAAAAGCCCCAGAGACTGTGACATCTCCAGGGCTGTTAGGTCGTTTTTAGAAAGCAGGTGAATTACCTTATCTGTGTTCTCTTTGCGTTTCCGCTTTATTAGCCAGGTGGACATAACTCACTTGCTTTCTTCAAGGCTTAAGCCTCGTCTGGAGCTCCGTTAGAGAGCGGACGGACAGGGGCTTCTTCTGCGGCATCATCGACGAGTCCAGCGACAAGGAGTGCTTGTGCGCGGCGGAAGCTCTGGATTTTACCCGCGAGGGCGTCTGCTGCTCCGGGGATCTCTTTGAGACGGTTGATCTTCTTCTCGAAGATTTCGATCTGGTTGAGAGCCTCTGTCTCGGTGAAGTCCTTGACGTCTTTGCCGAGGATGAGAGTAGGAGTTGCGACGGTCTGGTTGCTGTAGTTCTGGGACATAGTATTGGTTTTGGTTTTGGTTTCAGGTGTTTGATCCTCCTCAGGATTGCTTGGAAATTGTTTTGCTTCGTTCTCTTTGAACTCTTCAAAGGTTCTGATCGGGAAGCATCTACTTTCCTCGCAGTATTCTTCGGAGATCTTGTGTTCCTTGCTGACGTAGGCGCTGAATTCTTTGAATGTGACTGTTGGCGGCTTTCTGAACTGGTTGTAGTATGCGACCCAGTAGGCGTTATACGAGCCTGCTTTGTAGGCTGCCGTAATAGCTGGAGTCATGGCCTCCTTTTTAGGGACGACCTCCCAATAGTGGAGAAATTGAAACCCCGGTGCGTTACATCCACGATATAGCTTGTGGTTGTGATTGTTGATATATTCCAGGCTTTTCTTCTTTTTAATAAAGAAGAAGTCTGCTTTTCCAGACTTCCATCCAAGGCCTCGGTAGATGACTTCGTGACCTTCTGGGATCTGACTTGCTGGGAATGTTGGTTCTTGGTTATTCATTTAGTGGTGGTATCGGGTTGCTTGAGGCTCGGTTTAGGAGGTATCCCATAGACTTCGACCATTCTCCATCCTCGTGGATATGCGTGTGGCACATGGAGCATACAGCCATCCATGTGTCTACTCTGAGGTAGTATTCATGGCGGCCTTTTCTGTGGTGGAGTTCTTGAGCTTTATGGATACATAGGGTTCCGTCTGGCTGGAAGCATTGGCATCTTGGGTTCTCCTCCATGAATAGCCCGTGTAGCCGCTTATACTCCTTTTGGTCCTTTGACCTCTTCTTGCTGACTGGGTTGATTCTTGATCTTTTCAAGGAATAATAGGTCTTTGAGTTGATAAGTCTTGTCGCATCCCAGGACCGTGAAGGTCAAGCATTCTGCTCCAATACTTCCTTCTACTATTTCGGTGAGGCAAGGTAATCCTTCTTTTTTGACGACGACCTTTGTTCCTTCCATGAAGTATTCTTCGATCTTGCTAGGTGGGATCAGTGGACCTGGGATTAGAGTCCCTGGGTTGAGTTGACTCAAGTCCATTAGGGCCATCCTTAGCGGGTCTCCTTCCGTCCCTAGATTTTTGGTCATACGGGGGAAGGACAAGTCTGAGGCCGCTTTTATGATGCTGGTGAGTTCAGGCTCGATCCTCTTGGAGAGTTCGTAGTAGATCTCAAACGCCATGAAGCTTCCAATCCTTTTGATCTCTTGTTGATCTTCCTTACAGAGTTGTCCGTATGTTGTTCCTTTTTCTGCTTCAGCTTGTGTGTTGAATGCTGATTCGATGAGCCCGTCTAAGACTTCTTTGCTAGGGGCTTTGAATCTTAACATTAGATTGGGCAGTGTTCAGATTGAAATTCGGTGATTGAGTAGTAGAGCTCGTGTGCTGGCTCTCTGATCTTTGTGTCCCAGTCGGCTACTTTGAAGTAAACGAAGTCTTCAGCTCTTTCGTAGAAGTCTAAATCGAGATCCAGCGACTCAAAAACGAGCCTGTAGCTCATGGACAGTTGATTGAGCACGATTGGCCAGTCTCCTTGGACTCTATGGCTAGAGTTTGCGAACATCAGCCTTGCCACGGAGTGAAGAAGGTCTTTCTGACAAACCATGATCTGCTCCATTGGGCCGACTTCCTTTCGCAGGAGGAATGATCCACCAGCGATGGTCGCGGCCAGTTCTGACTTGTAGGTCGCTGCGACTTTAAGGTTCTTTGCTGCGATGGCTAGTGATGACGAGATGGGCTGTGCTGGTCGATATTTCGCCTTAGCCTTCCCTTTCACCGTGCCTCCTACCATTGCTGGTTTTTGATGGGCTTTACCGTAGTCCAGGTAGGACTCTTCGTAGTCGTAATGTTCCCATTGGTAGCCTTTTGCGTAAGGGACGTGGGTTTTAGACTTTACCGAGAATGGTAGTGATTTGTTTTGTGGCTTCATGATGAAAATTTAAGGGCTAAGACGTAGTAGTCTGACTTGGTCTTCCTAGGCATGAAAGATACCCTTGATTTGTAGGGGGGTTAACCCTTGTTTCCCGCTACTGGACGGAAGGTAATGACCTCTCCACCCTGTAGCTTGACCTCTTCGTCTTGTGCGACACCCCCGACTGCGAGGTTGTAGCTTGAAGGGGCTCCGACGACTTCCAGTTGGTCCGACAAGAGCCGGATGTCACCAAGGCGTGTGCCTTTTTGGATTTCGATAGGATTGGATGCTCCAGAGTTGGAGAGTGTAACTGTAACTGTATCTGACATAGTTTCTTTTTTTTGTTTTTTGGTTTGTTTGGCTAGGAAAGTGGCCCGGTTACTCTTCTCCGGGGCCTCGCTTCTGGTGGAGGCAGCAGTCAACGTGAGTGTTTCATCAGGGGTGCTAATACCGAGTCGTTAATAATGCCCTACGACCAACGGGCGGTTTCCTGCGGAAAGTGTGCCCCACGCCACATATCCGGTGACGGGGGCTTTGTTGATCGGAGCGTTACGCATGACCGCATCTCTCTACTATTTTAACTTGAATCCAATGCTCTACCGCTGAGCTACCCCCCAATTGAAAAGAAGTTGGATGGGGGGACAGGATTTGAACCTGCGACCGTGGTGTTTTTTAGTAGATTTTGCAGCTTTATCCAATCGTGGGTTGAGCCTCGGGTAAATAGCCTTAGGTGAGTAAACCTTATTGCCGAACTTAATCCTGAGCCTCGGACCATCCTGATAAGGACGGCTACCCGAAAATGTAACCAAGGAGTTGTGATCCAATCCCTGCGGCATTGTCGACTTCGACCTCGTTTGCTCTGGATCGAGCGGCACGAACGGCCTTGCTGATAGTTTCGACCTTGTCTAGAAGTTCCGCTTTGGTTGCCGGGGTGATGAGTCCTGACCACTCCTGCTCTTGGATTTTGCCTGTGGAAACGTCCTTGGTGATCAGTGTGACTTGCGCTGGGTGCTCCGTCGTGGCTGGTGAGAGGGTGAGCGGTTCTTGAATCTTAGCTGTTCTGTTTTTGTTCACGACTCTGGCGACGAATACCCCTGTCCCCATGGCCTCGTCTGCTGAGAACCCTTTTGCTGGGTCCAGTGTTGGGATTGAAGCTATCAAATTTTGAACTTCTGTGACTCTCTTCTGGAGTTCGAGGAGCGATGTTGCTGGGACTCCACCTACCAAGACGGTTCCGTCAGGCAGTGTGATGTCAGCTTTTGCTCTGGTGTTTGCCTCATTAATCTGGAATTCCATGTCGAGGGACTTGGCTAGGTGAGGTGTAATCCATTCCAGTTCCTTGTGGACGGTGGATTGGAGGTCGGATTGTTGTTCAGTAACGGCTTCGCCTTCGTTTGGCTGGAAGGTCACGATCTTCTGTTCGAAGAGGTGTCGCTTTTTGTCGAAAGTGTTTCCAAGGTCAGTCCTGAGTTTCTGTGACTGTGTGGATTGGCTGGTGGCTGTGGCTAGTAGTTCGTGTAGTTTCATTTTGAAAGGTAGTGGGTGATGATCGAGGTGAGAACAAATATAGTCACCCAAAGGAAAGTGGGGAATTTGGATGGGCGTTTCTTCCGGTTCTGCTTAACGAGGACCGAGGTGAGGTTGAGGGTGCTTTTGACCTTAGGGTCTTTGTAGATATTAGCGGACGTCATAGTTGGTAGTGTTTCAGTTATGGGAAAGTCGACTTTGAAACGGTCGAGAAAGAA
>Ga0070748_1001162_pt1 | contig 12330 bp, 1 predicted proteins | sample VirMetDEL_Nov_12_FD_77015 | JGI IMG/M metagenome (GOLD analysis project Ga0070748, IMG submission 77015) | Aqueous microbial communities from the Delaware River and Bay under freshwater to marine salinity gradient to study organic matter... | ecosystem: Environmental > Aquatic > Marine > Coastal ...
CGCGCTAGGTATTCAACCCGATGCCATGATTGGCCACAGTTTGGGAGAATATGTCGCAGCAACCTTGGCAGGAGTGTTTAGCCTACAAGATGCTTTAAATATCGTCTGTGTACGCGGGAAACTCATGCACTCGACTACAGCGGGTGAAATGATTTCAGTAAATCTTCCACGAACAGAACTTGAGGCTCTGGTGCTTGATAGTGGTTGTTCCATCGCCGCCGATAACGCCGATGATCAGTGTGTGGTGTCCGGGAGTAAAGATGCGATTGCTCGTCTTAGCGCCTCACTTGTTGCTAAAGGTCTGGAAGCAAAAACCCTGGCAACTTCTCATGCGTTTCACTCAGCTATGATGGACGGGATTCTTGCTGAATTTCATGCGGCATTTAAAAATATCACATTGTCAACGCCAAACATTCCCTACATCTCAAATCTTACTGGCGAATTTATTTCGCAAGAGCAAGTGGTAAGTGCTGATTACTGGGCTCGGCACTTACGAAATTGTGTTGAGTTTAAACAGGGTGTTCGTTCAATCATGGCAGAAGCTCAATTTTTATTGGAAAACAAAGTATTCATGGAAGTTGGTCCTGGTGTCACTCTCACAAGCCTGGCGAGAAGAAATCGCGCCGGGCAAAACCATGCCTTCGTTCAATTACTGCCGCACAAGAAAGAAAAACAGTCAAGTGACAAAGTATTCTTCAGTGCTTTAGGTAAGCTTTGGGCTCTCGGTGCGGAGCTTAACTGGCAGAACTTATATACGGTTGAAAAACGTAAGCGGGTACCTTTACCAAACTATGTATTTGAACGTAAGCGTCACTGGATCAATGCGCTCGGTGTGGTCACTAATGTTGTCACTGAATCAAAAGTAGAATCTACGCAAGATATAGATTTAAATCCTGCGAGTGACGTAGAAAGTACACTTCTTACTATTTGGACAAGCCTGCTGGGCCTGGAGAATATTAGCCCAAGCGATAGTTTCTTTGCACTGGGCGGCGATTCTATCCTGTTGATAAGAATGTTAAATATGATTAAAGAGCGAATGGGTATTAAAGACGGGGAAATATCCATCGAGTCTATTTACGAAAATCCCTCAATATTAGCGGTTGCCGAATTACTTGAGGCAGAAAAAAGAAAAAGAAAAATGTTAGAACTTCAGGCTTCAATAAAAGAGCAAGGTAAAGAGGAATTGTTTTAATATGAACGTTTTGGACATCATCGATAAAGCCATTGCCTCAGGTGTTGCTCTTTCAATAAAAGAGGGAAGATTGTCAGCAAATATAGTTGCTGGCGAAATGAGTGCAGAACTGCGCGAAGAAATCAAAGCTAACAAGGACGATATTCTCGCCTACTTGCAGAACATCGAAGAGCAGAAAAAGGTTGAACTTGTCAAAGTTAGCGACGCAGAAAAGGAAAGTTGTGAGGTTTCCTATGCACAGAAGCGTCTTTGGTTTGTTAACAAAGTCGATGCTCGTGACAGCTACAATAACATTATTAGTGCAGACCTCCACGGCAAGCTCGACATCGATTCACTCGAAAAGGCATTAATACAGGTCATCGCTCGCCACGAGCCTCTAAGGACTTGCTATAAAGAACGAGAGGGTAAAATTTATGCCGAGGTGATTAATGACGCAGCGATTAATATTTCGCACCATCATTGTCATTCAAGTGTCAATGAAGATGAATTTATACAATCTATTGTCGCAAACGAATCCCAGCGCCATTTTGACCTAAGTAAAGAACTACCCATTTGCGTCTCATTAATTCAACTGAGTGAAGCACATACTGTTTTAGTAATTAATATTCATCATATCGCCTCGGATGATTGGTCCCTTGGTATATTGTTGAGCGAAGTTGGTCAATTATATTCTGCCTACGTAAACGGAAACAACGTAACACTAGCGCCCCTGGACGTGGAATACCGCGATTATGTCTTTTGGCAAAGCAAAAATTTAAGTGAAGAAAAGCTGGTCAGGCAAGTCGATTTTTGGGCGAATAAACTTGAATTAGCCCCCGAGGTTCACGCACTGCCACTCGATAATGTTCGACCCTCAAGGCAATCGTACAAAAGTGCGACCTTTCAACATGCTATCGATAAAGAAATACTTGATCAAATAAGATCCCTTTGTCAAAAGCTCGATACCACCTTGTACGTCTACATGCAGAGCGTTTTTTCGCTATTGATTAGCCGTTACTCTAATACAAATGACGTGATCATGGGATCGGCGGAATCAGGGCGTGCGCACCAGGCGCTAACCCCGCTGGTGGGAATGTTTGCCAATACCATTGTATTAAGAAATCAAATTCCCGATAACTCACCGTTTATCGACTATCTACAGCAAAATAAAAGGTCGCTTTCCGAAGCGTTTGAATATCAACAAACGCCTTTTGAGCATATTGTTGAAAAGTTAAATCCGGGTCGCTCGCTAAGCTACAGCCCTATTTTTCAAATCGTCTTCACGCTTCAGTCTGCACAAAAAACAGATTTTTCTCTTTCTGGTCTTACCGTAAATGCAAGAAATGATGTTGAAGAATTAGCGAAATTTGACTTGCACTTATCCGTGACCAACAAGGGTGACGAGTTACTCTTAAAATGGATATACAATGTTGAGCTATTTGCGTCGCACACAATCGAAAACTTCGCGCTGAGTTTTTCTGTTTTATTGGGCGAGTCAATGCAGAAAGTGAATAAGCCTATTCACGAGTTGAATATCATTCCGGCGAGGGATTTCCAAAAAATTGCCTATCAATGGAATGAGACTAAAACGGAGGGTGTTGAAAAAGAACTTCGCTTTATCCAGGAACTATTCCAACAGCAAGCCCTGTCTCAGCCCGACAATATTGCCGTTATTGAAGGCGAGAGAACGTTATCCTACGGAGCGCTCGATAAGCAAAGCAAACAATATGCTCGCTATCTGATGGATCAAGGTGTCTGCCCAGGCGCTTTTGTGGGCTTGTCCATGGGGCGAACCATTGAGATGGTCATTGGCATTCTGGCGATACTCAAAACTGGAGCAGTTTACGTTCCCATCGATCCGAATGCACCCAAGGAAAGAATTAAGCATATTGTTAAAGACTCCGGCATCAAGACGCTTATCTCTGATCAAGCGATGGACGCGGACGCCCTGGCCGATGGCGTCAATACCCTTGCGCTTAATAACATTACAGAATACTCACAATACCCGGACGATGACATCGACCTTGGGGGCTATGGTGAAAAACAACCCTTAAGTTATGTGATCTACACGTCGGGTTCTACAGGGCTTCCCAAAGGGGTCATGCTTTCTCATCAAGGCCTGCTAAATCTCGCTTTGTACAAAAGACGGCGTTTTAAGCTAAGTTCAGAAGATTGTGTGCTTCAGTTTGCCTCCATCGGATTTGATGCCGCGGTCTCCGAGTGGATGATGGCGTTGGCTGCTGGTGCTCGTCTTTGTATGATCAGTGATGAACAAAAGTCTAGTATGGATGCGTTCCGCCGTTGCATAAAACAACACGCGGTTACTTGTGTAACACTTCCCCCGGCTTTTTTACATGCGCACGATGTGGCCTGTTTACAAAACTTGAAAGTGTTGATCGTTGCGGGTGAAGACTTCCCTGCCGAACTTGCGAATTCTTTGCTTAAAACCCTACCCAAGGTCAATATTTTTAACGCTTACGGGCCGTCAGAGGGCACCGTCTGCTCCACCTGTTATCATGTAACCGCGCCGGTATTGCGAACGGTTCCGATTGGTCGCCCTATAGAAAATGTATCGTGTTACATCCTCAATGCTCAAGGTACGCTGCAACCTATAGGTGCCTTTGGTGAATTATGTATTAGTGGTGATAATCTTGCTGTCGGTTATATTCATCCAGAACCGTCAATGGAAAAATTTGTTTCTATTTTCATTGAGAACAAAAAAGTCAACGTATATAGGACCGGTGATATCGCTCGTTGGCTGCCTTCCGGTGAACTGGAGTTTGGTGGACGCATTGATACCCAGGTGAAGTTGCGTGGCTTTCGTATTGAACCTGGTGAAATCGAGAACTGCTTATTAAAAATCCCCGGCCTTAAACAAGCGGTCGTTATACTGTGGCGAGATACCCTTGTTGCTTATGTGAGCGTCGAAGGTATTGCCGCACAGGACGAGGCTAAATCCGCTGCGTACATTCAAGAAATAAAACAAACTGTAAAACACTCCCTGCCTGATTATATGATGCCGAGCCAATTCATTTGTTTGGACGAGTTGCCGGTCACCATTAATGGCAAACTTGATAAAAACGCACTTCCTGAACCGCAGGCTTTTCATAAAGCCTATGCAGAGGCGCGCAATGACGGGGAGAAAAAGCTGGTTGAAATATGGCAGGATATTCTCGGTATCGACGAAGCTATAGGGATTGATGATAACTTCTTCGCATTGGGGGGGCACTCTCTTTTAGCAACACGTTTAATCAGTGAAATACGAAGTACTTTCGGTATCGAGTTGCCCATTCGAATTATTTTTGAAAACAGTGATATTCGCAGCTTGGCTAGCGCTCTTGAAAATAATCGCACAGGTTTTGTTATACCAGACATGCAAGCGGCGAAAAATTCTGGCAGCGGACAATTATCGTTTGCCCAGCAACGACTATGGTTTATTGACAGGTTGGGGCATGGTAGTAGCCAATACAATACACCCACAATTTTAGCCCTTGATGGCTTGCTTGATTTTGCGAGCCTGGAGAAAGCCCTTAACGAGATCATCGAAAGGCATCACGTCCTTAGAACGAATTTCATTGAAGAAGAAGGCGAGGTCAAACAGCTCGTCAAAGAAAACTACAAATTTACATTGGAAGTGATATCACTTCTCGATATGCCGGAAGCTGATCGCGATGCTCGCGTTCGCTCAGTCGCCGAAGAGGATGCCAATCATATATTTGACCTTGAGAAGGACTTATTATTAACGGCAAAAGTTATGGTGGTAAAAGACAATGAATTTGTCATTTTATTAAATACGCACCATATCGCTTCTGATGGTTGGTCAATGTCAATTTTTATCGATGAGTTGTGCCAGCTCTATTCGGGCTTCGTCTCTGGTAAAAGAACCAATTTGCCCGCCGTCGACTTCCAGTATATTGACTACGCAAATTGGCAACGCGCATGGATGAGCGACGAAGCTGTCGCAGACGAATTGGTATATTGGAAAAATAAACTCCTGGGTGCACCACAATTACACAGTATGCCAGTGGATAAAATTCGACCCGCAGTGCAAACATTTGAATGTGACTTTCACATTGAACTGATTGATTCATCGACTACTTTCAAAATCAATCAGTATTGTCAAAGTAAAAACGTCACCTTGTTTATGTTTTTACACACGGCATTCTCCATTTTCTTAAGTCGTTATAGCGGCGTGAATGATGTCGTCGTTGGCGTACCGTTGGCAGGGCGAACCCACAAAGACACAGAAAAAATTATTGGCTTTTTTGTCAATAATATAGCACTCAGAACATTGGTGGACGGCGAGCAAGATTTTGCGTCCTTATTGGCGGATAATTCAAAGTCAATGTTAAAAGCTTACGATCATCAGCACATTCCCTTCGATGTTGTGGTCGATGAAATTCAGCCAGATAGAAGTCTAAGCTATAACCCCATATTCCAGGTTGTATTTGCTGTTCAAAACTTCCAACAAGCAAAAATTAAACTGCCGGATTTAACCATCAAGCCCATTGAGGATAACCACAACTCTGTCCAGTATGATCTCGGTTTACATGTGATGGAGTGGAACAACGAGTTATATCTACGCTGGTCGAGTAATAAAGATATTTTCTATCGCTCGACGATAGAGCGCTTTGCTCGAAACTTTAATAGCTTGGTAAGTGAGATTATTAACAACGAGAAAAATCGTATTAAGGCTTATTCCGTTGTCTGTGAGCAAGAATACGACCTGTTGATCAATCGATGGAACCAGACGGCTTTTCAATATCCAAAAGATAAGGCGATACATAATCTCTTTGAACAACAAGCAGACAAAACTCCCGAAGCCTGTGCGGCCTTATTTGATGGTGAGACGGTCACTTATCAAGCACTTAATGAACAGGCGAACCAACTTGCGCACTTTTTAATTAAGCAAGGGGTAAGGGCTGAAAGTGTTGTGGCCCTTAGTATTGATAAATCGATTGATATGCTCGTTGGCATGCTTGCAATTTTGAAAGCGGGCGCGGCTTACTTGCCTATCGATCCTGATTATCCGTCAGAACGTGTTGAATACATGGTTGAAGATGCAGGGGTTAACATACTACTTACCCACCGGGATTATTTATCAGACTTCATTTTTGACGATTTAATTGTCATTCCCATCGATGAAGATTCCCGAGAATTATTTTGTTCAGGTTTTGATAGCGGTAATGTCGACACCTTTGACTCCCTTGAATTTGCGCATTCGCCTGCCTATGTCATCTATACATCGGGCTCGACAGGTAAGGCTAAAGGTGTCGTTGCAACGCATCAGAACGTTGTAGGGCTTGTGTTTGATACCGATTATGTTGCAGTGGAACCTTTCCACTCTATTGCACATGCTTCCAGTATTTCCTTTGATGCAGCGACTTTTGAAATCTGGACCGCTTTATTACATGGTGCAAGAGTTGTATCGATCAACAAAGATATCCTTTTGTCACCGCCAATATTGGCGCAGACATTACGCGAGACAAATACAGACATATTATTTGTGACCACTGCGCTTTTTAACCAAATTGCTTACGAAGAACCCGCTTGCTTCTCGACACTAAAATATGTGCTGTTTGGCGGAGAAAAGGTTAACTATGATGCGGTTCATCGCATCATTGACAACGGGAAACCGGAGCATTTGCTGCACGTCTATGGTCCAACAGAAACGACAACATTTAGTACCTTTATAGAATTAGACGGGAAATACAGCAGCGAGCGCTTGATCTCCATTGGTCGTCCCCTAAAAAATGTCACCACTTATGTGCTCGATAAAGACCGCTCTCCCGTACCTGTTGGCGCTGTCGGTGAGTTGTACATCGGCGGGCGTGGCGTAGCTCGAGGCTATCTCAATCGACCTGAATTGACCGCCGAAAAATTTGTTCAAAATCCTTTTTCAAATCAGTCTGAAGATTTAGTCTATCGAACTGGTGATCTCGTTCGTTGGTTAGCGTCGGGCGAAATTGAATTTGTTGGTAGAATCGATAGTCAAGTGAAAGTGAGAGGCTTTCGAATTGAATTGGATGAAATTCAATTAGCACTGACTTCCTTGAACAGTATTAGGGAGGCGGCGGTTGTGGCGGTTGAAAACGCTGAAAGTACCACTGGCGATAAACAAATCGCGGCCTATATTGTGGTTGACCGGGAAGAGCCAGAAGAGCGAGAAGAGGGCTGCGACCTGGATATGCATACGCAAGAGGATTTGCGCGAAAAGCTTATTCGAGAAATTCGCAATGAGCTTAGCGAAATATTACCTGGCTATATGATCCCCTCATTTATTATTTTGATAGACTTTCTTCCTCTCAACAATAACGGAAAAGTAGATAAAAAGCGCCTGCCTGAACCCTCATCGGTGGACGTCCAATATTCCTATGTTGCTCCGAGAAATCATCACGAACAGATCATGTCAGATATTTGGTCAGAGATACTCGGTGTCAATAAAGTCGGTGTCTTCGATAATATCTTTGCGATTGGTGGGGACTCGATTTTATCTATTAAGATCGTCTCTAAAGCCAAGAAAAACGGCATGCTGTTGAGTGTTAAAGATATTTTCCAGCATCAAACCATCGCCGAGCTTGTAGCAAATATTGAGATAAGCGATATCGAAAGTGATGTCGACGAAGAAAACACGCCCTTTTCATTACTCAATGAAGAGCAGCTTGAATATGTACAGGCTTTGGAATGTGAACTTGACGATGCGTACCCATTGTCTGAATTACAGCGCGGTATGCTCTTCCATTCGATGTTAGACAGTGATGGTAGTACTTACCATGATATCTGTAGTTTTCATATTGAAGCTCGTTGGTCTTCAGATGCCTTTAAACGCGCTTTAGATTTAATGGCTGCACAACACCCGGTATTAAGAACAACCTATGAAATGGACTTGGCTCGACCCCTGCAACTCATTCATCGTTCAAATCCCCTGGCAATTAACTTCAGCGATATCCGCGAGCAGACAAGTGCCCAGCAAGAGTCGACGCTCGACATGTGGATGGATAATGAAAAAAGCATTGGTTTTGTGGCGGAAAAGGGGCTTATTCGTGTATATATCCACCTCCGTTCAGAAACATCATTCCAGGTGTCATTAAGTTTCCATCATGCAGTTTTAGATGGTTGGAGTCACTCTATTTTCATGAGTGAAATGCTGAGCGTTTACACACGTTTACTCGATGGCCAGGACGTAAATGATGTTAACCCTGAATATACCTTTAAGGAATTTATTGCTATTGAGCAAAAAAGCGTGAACGATGAACAGCATAAAGCCTACTGGGCAAAGAATTTGGAGGGAGTATCCGCCAATCAAATTCCCAAATTAGCCGTGCCTAAAGTGGGAGAACACAAAGCTGTTGAACTGCGTGTTGATGATATGTTACCTGTCTCCGGCGATATTCTACGAATATCACGGGAATTAGGCGTCCCGGTACAGGCCATATTGCTCACCGTGCATAATAAAGTATTGTCATTGCTCAGTGGCAATAATCGGGTATTAACCTCAGTGGTTAACAATGGTCGCCCGGAGAGAGAAGGCGCAGAAAATGGCGTTGGACTATTTTTAAATTCGCTACCTATTCAGTTCGAATTGATTGACACGAGCTGGCGTAAGCAAATCTTGTCGGTTGCCGATAAAATGGCAGAAGCAATTCTGTATCGCCATTTCCCCTCTTCGGCCATCCAACGCGACAACAATATTGACCTGTCGGAAGTATTGTTTAATTACACTCATTTTCGAGCTTATAGCAAGCTCAGTAATAATCAGGATTTAAAAATCCTTGATACTAAATATTTCGAAAAAACCAACTATGGATTTAGCGTCACCTTTTCGCGAGCGTTGAATAAAGATGTGATCGGCATGAGAATATCTTATTCTGAGAATCAATATGCTGCCCAAATGATTGAAAAAGTCGGGCAATACTATGTAAACGCCTTTAAGCAAATCGTTGCTGGCATTGACAAAAAGCATAGCGCTCAACGTTTAATAAGTGACAGCGAGGAAGCTCGCCTGCTCGAACTGGCCAGCGGTCCAGTGCTTGCCGTTGATGAGGACCTTACATTAGTGGATGTGTTCGAAGCATCTAGCCAAACTTTTAGTGACAATATAGCCCTCATACAAGGCGATAATACCCTTAGCTATGCACAACTGAATGCTCAGGCAAATCAATTAGCTCGCTATTTAAAAGATAAGGGATTTGGCTGCGGAGATTTTGTTGGTATCCAACTTGAGCCCTCATTCGACATGCTTGTCAGCGTCTTTGCCATTTTGAAGACCGGGGCAGCTTACGTGGCGATTGATCCGAATTACCCTCAGGCACGCATTGCGCATATTATTCAAGATGCCGCACTTGCCTGTGTAATCACACATGAGGCGTTGACCAATGATACGCCGGCTGCTGAGACCATCGTTTTAGATTGTAAGGAAGTGAAGGCGGCATTATCGGTATTAAATCCAGAAAATCCGGTCATTAAATTTGACCAGGCGCCTGGCGAACACCTGGCTTATTTGGTTTACACCTCCGGTTCGACGGGTTTACCGAAAGCCTCAATGATTAGTCATCAGTCGGTGATTAATTTAACCCAATGGTATGCCGAGGCCTTTGACTTCTCTGCGCAAGACAAGACGCTTTTATTAAGTTCTTTCAGCTTTGACTTAACCCAAAAGAATTTATTTTCTCCCTTAATGAAAGGGGGAAGTCTCGTATTACCTTCACACTCCGAGTTTGATGTGGAAGAGACTTTAGCGCTCATTGAAAAAACTAAAGTAAGCAAACTTAATTGTGCGCCTAGCCATTTTTACCCTCTTGTCGATGGTGAAGAAAGGTATAGCCAGGTTGCATCATTAAATTGTGTTTTACTCGGTGGGGAACATATTAATCGTGGACGTTTAGTGCCCTGGTTGTCGAATCCGCTTAATCAATGTCGTGTTATCAATATGTACGGTCCGAGTGAATGTACGGATATCGCATTATTTGAAGACGTAACTGATGCTTTAACGGCGGGGACAACCATCGCACTGGGTAAGCCCAATCCCAATGTACAAGTCTATATTCTTGGCAGCGACGGACATTTGTGTCCGACTTATGTGACGGGTGAAATCGTCATTGGTGGCATGGGCGTATCAAAGGGCTATTTAAATAATACCGAATTAACCCGTGAAAAGTTTATCGACAGTCCCTTTGCCGAAGGCGAAAAACTGTATCGCACCGGCGACTTAGGGCGTCGTCTTGCTAATGGCAGCATAGCGTTCGCTGGTCGTGTGGATCACCAGGTGAAAATACGTGGCATGCGCGTCGAGTTAGGTGAGATAGAAAAGCAATTGCAGAGCCTTGATGAGGTAAAAGAGGCGGTGGTCATTACCAATAGGAAATTTATTCCCGAGCACGAAGAGCACGCACTGTGGACCTACCTGGTGGTGGCAGAAGGCAGCAATGTTAGTGATTGGCCTGCATACATTCGTAACGCTTTGCGCCGTGTTTTACCTGATCACATGGTGCCGACCCAGTTTATGCTTCTCGATGAGATGCCTTTAACACCTAATGGCAAAATTGATCGTAATGCCTTACCGGCAATTGAAGGTGTACTTGCGCAGACGCGCGAATATGTTGCACCGCGCACTGAGCTCGAGCAACTTGTTTGTGCAACAATTGCTGAGGTGCTCGGTGTCGAGCAAGTAGGAATGGACGATGACTTTTTTGCGCTTGGTGGTCATTCACTGCTCGCAACGCGCTTGGCCAGCCTTCTGCGGAAAAAACTCGATGTTGAAGTTTCGGTAAAAACTGTTTTCGAAAACTCAAGTGCGCGTGATTTATTAATTGCAATGGATACAGAGAACCATCAAGCATTGAAGTTTCCACCCATCCTAAAGACACAACGTCACTCTGTACTGGTTACGCACGCGCAAAGGCGATTGTGGTTTTTGGAAAAGCTTAACCCAGAGCGCAGCGCATATAATATCCCCATTAACATGTTAATCGAAGGTCGGTTCGATCTGGAGGCCTTTAAGCAGGCGCTCAATATTTTGTTTGAACGGCACCCGATATTGGCAACATGTTATCGCGAAGAAAATGAACTCCTGCAACAAATATCGGCAAATGTATCCATACCAATACATGAAATTTCACTCGTTGGGCATGAAGAGGCCTATCAAGAGCGTCTTGTCCTTGAACGAAGTCAACAAAACTTTTATACGCCATTCGACCTCAGTCGAGATGCGATGTTAAGAGTTGAGCTGATAACATTAGCTGAGCAAAGATATGTAATATTGATGTGTGTTCACCATATCGCCTTCGATGAGCGATCGGCGGGCATCTTTACCCAAGAACTCAGTGTTATTTACAATAATTTATGCAACCCGGTAACTGCTGTTACACTTCCTGCGATTGACTTTCAGTACCGCGACTACGCCCAATGGCAAAGTAATTGGGTGAATTAGGCCCATCTTCAATCACAGTTAGATTTCTGGAAACAGAATCTTCACGATATCCCTAAACTCCACGCACTGCCCCTCGATAAACGTCGTCCGATCAAACAAACTTTTCAGGGGAAAGCCTTGACCCTGGCCGTCGATTCAGAGTCTTATCAGGCATTAAAGGTGGTTGCGGCCCAGCGTGCATGCACCATGTACATGCTACTTGAAACCGCTTTTGCTGTATTTCTGGCAAAATATAGTAATGAGAAGGATATCGTTATCGGGACGCCGGTATCAGGTCGCTGTCTTAAAGAGTTGGAACCAATTATTGGGCTTTTTTTGAATACCCTGGTACTGAGAACCGCGGTTGATTTTAACAAGCCTTTCGATGAAATCCTGGCAGAAAATAAATCAAATATTATTAATGCCTTTAATAATCAGCATGTACCATTTGAAAGTCTCGTTGATGCCTTGAGCGATGAGCGTGAACTTTCCCATAACCCGCTCTTCCAAATTGTATTTAGCTACGAAAGGCACGAAAACTTTGAATTAGCACTGAATGACCTGAAAGTAAGTCCACTATTAAATAGTGATGTGGTTGTTAAATCTGATATTGAGGTTTACGGCACAGAAAGCGAAAGTCAATCCCAATTGACATTCACATGGAACTACAACAGCGATTTGTTTGACGACGATACTATCGAGCGGATGTCGAAGAACTTTAACACCTTATTGAAAAGTATCGTTAAATCGC
>Ga0070748_1001169_pt1 | contig 12300 bp, 11 predicted proteins | sample VirMetDEL_Nov_12_FD_77015 | JGI IMG/M metagenome (GOLD analysis project Ga0070748, IMG submission 77015) | Aqueous microbial communities from the Delaware River and Bay under freshwater to marine salinity gradient to study organic matter... | ecosystem: Environmental > Aquatic > Marine > Coastal...
CGCATTTGCGGCCTTTTTTATATGCTGTGGTTGCGCTCATTAATCGAGGTTGTTATGTCATCAAAAGCTGAAGAAGTGTTAAAGCGGTTTGAATCCTTACAGCAAACAGAGCAGGAAGAGGCTTCGGAGAAAGAGCATAGCTTGCAGGAAAATGCTAAGGCGCGAGCGCAAAATCTAACTGGATTAAATGCGGGCACCGCGTTTGATTGGGAAGATATGGAGGCGTATAAGAAAGAGCTGGATCGTCTTGATCGCGAAGGGCCCACATTAAAAAAGAAGTGACTGAGCTGTGATGCCGCTGATAAGGTGTAATTAAAAAATAAAAAAAGGGGCGAATGATTCGCCCCTTTTCTTTGTGGCTCGCTACTAAATATTAATTGCGAGTTTGTTTCTTGGTTACGTCGGTAGATACAGCACCTACAACGCGACGGTTGGTCTCACGACCTGCAGCATTCATGTTGTCAGCAACAGGTTTTGATTCGCCAAAACCAACGGCTTTAACGCGGTCAGCTTCAATACCAAACTTGGTGATCAACGTTGCTTTAACGGCTTCTGCACGGCTTTGTGACAGCTTTTGGTTGTAAGCATCAGAACCTTGGCTATCCGTGTGGCCTTCAACGGTCACAATGGTGTTAGCGTATTGGTTCATGAAATCAGCCAAGCTTTTGATGTCTGACAAGTATTCATCTTTCACGATAGATTTAGCGCTATCAAACTTAACGGCCAAGTTTATCGAAACAGTTTCAGTCAATTCCATTGGGCAGCCAACAGCGTCAACTTTGTATTGTTTAGCAGTGTCTGGGCATTGATCTTTTGAATCAAACACGCCGTCGCCGTCGCCGTCGCTATCTATTTCTTTTACAGGCGCAGGAGCTGGCGCTGCTTTTACCGGCGCAGAGGTTTTGCCAAACAGGTAGGCAATACCGGCATTAAGGGTCAGGTCAGTGTATTCATTGTCCAAGCTGTTGAACGCGCGAATATCACTGCGGAATTCCCAGTTGCCGCCTAGGCTGTGCTTGACGCCTACGCCAAGGTTTAACAGGGTGTCGCGTTCAGACCATGCGTTCGCTGCGTTAAATTCACGCTTTTGATCGCCCACACCGAAAGCAACATAAGGGCGCCATTGGCTCTCAGTTGATACGTTGTAAACCATATCCAAACGGTATTGGCTGCCGTCTAAATCGATAGCGCCTTGTGAAGTTTCGGTATCGTATTGGCTTGCAATAGCTTCCAAGGTCCAGTTTTCGTTCAGTACATAGCCAAGGCCAAGGCCCCAGGTATTGCTGTCTTCGATAGGGTCATCAAAAAAGATGCGGCCAACATTGGCTTGTGCTTCAAATTTGTGATCGTCTGCAATAGCGGCGCCAGAAATAACAGCGGCAATAGCGGCAGATAGCGTGAGTAATTTTGAGTGTTTAATGATCATGAGTTCTCCATAAAGCATGTGTGTGTTTTGTATTTTTGATTGGCCTAGCTGAAGTGGTTTATTGCGCTCAGCTGGGCTTTAAAGTTCAAACGAATAAGCAGGTTACAAGCTCGATCTTTCAGACATATGAATGGTGCAATAGAGGGAATGAACCATAACTGAATGGGCTGGTAGCACTGCGTTGTGCTAGCTCGCGCAGTGTGCGGATTTCTCTCTGTCTCCGCAACCATTAGACAACGTTGTCATTGTGGTTTTGTCGTGCTAGCTGCTAAGCTATGGCCTTGGATTTATGAAGCCTCTGGGCTCAGCGCACACAGTGGCGCGAGATCCTACTTAACCCAGGCCAATAACAAAATAACGCCAGTGAGATTTGTTTATGTCAGAAGTACATTTATTCCCCGTCTCTCCACAATTTAAAGCAGAGGCCAGCATAGATTTGGCGCGCTATAAAACGATGTATGAACAGTCGATAACGGCGCCGGATGTATTTTGGGCTGAGCGTGCTAAAGAATTTTTAACCTGGCAGCAGCCTTGGTCCAAGGTCACCGAGAGCAATTTACTCAAGGGTGAAGTGGCTTGGTTTATCGACGGCAAGTTGAATGTCAGTGTTAACTGTATTGATCGTCACCTCCCCGCGCGCGCTGCGCAAGCGGCAATAATTTGGGAGGGAGATAGCCCAGAAGAAGATAAGTCCATCAGCTATCAAGAGTTGCACGATCAAGTTTGTCGCCTCGCGAATGCTTTGCGCGCGCGCGGCGTTAAAAAAGGTGATCGTGTCTGCATCTATATGCCCATGATCCCCGAAGCTAGCTACGCCATGCTTGCCTGCGCGCGCATAGGTGCGGTGCACTCGGTAGTGTTTGGTGGCTTTTCGCCCGATGCGCTTAAAGACCGCATTCAGGACGCCGATTGCCAGGTCGTCATCACCGCCGACGAAGGCCTGCGCGGCAGCAAGCGTGTGCCCTTAAAGGCGAATGTTGATAAGGCCTTGGCCCAGTGCCCGAATGTACATACCAGCATAGTGGTACGGCGTACGGGCGGAGATGTTACTTGGGTGGAGGGACGCGACCTTTGGTATGAGGCTTTAGTGGCGACGCAAGCCAATAGCTGCGAACCAGAAATCATGGACGCGGAAGATCCCCTTTTTATCCTCTACACCTCTGGTTCTACCGGTAAACCCAAGGGGGTGTTGCACACGACTGCAGGTTATTTACTGCAGGCGGCAATGACTCACAAGTATGTCTTCGATTATCGCGAAGGCGACGTCTACTGGTGTACTGCTGACGTAGGTTGGGTAACTGGCCACAGCTATATTGTTTACGGCCCGCTTACTAATGGCGCCACTACTTTGATGTTTGAAGGCGTGCCCACCTATCCCGATGCTTCGCGTTGCTGGCAGGTGGTTGATAAGCATCAAGTTAATATTTTCTATACCGCGCCTACCGCAATTCGCGCCTTAATGGGGGCGGGCGATGACTTTGTGACTAACACCTCGCGCGCTAGCTTGCGGGTATTAGGTACCGTGGGTGAGCCCATTAACCCTGAGGCTTGGGAGTGGTATCACCGCGTAGTGGGTGAAGCCCGCTGCCCGATTATGGATACCTGGTGGCAAACTGAAACCGGCGCACACATGCTTGCGCCACTTCCGGGTGCTATTGATCTTAAGCCAGGCTCCGCCACTGTGCCTTTCTTCGGTGTGCAGCCAGTATTGGTGGATACCGAAGGCAAAGAAGTTATCGGCGCGGGCGAAGGCAATCTCTGTATAAAAGCCGCTTGGCCCAGCCAAATTCGCACGATTTATGGCGATCACCAGCGCTGTATCGACACCTACTACAGCACCTATCCCGGCTACTACTTTACCGGCGACGGCGCGCGCCGCGATGCCGATGGCTACTACTGGATCACTGGCCGCGTTGACGATGTACTCAATGTCTCCGGTCATCGCATGGGCACCGCCGAAGTGGAGTCCGCTTTGGTACTGCACGACCATGTTGCCGAAGCGGCGGTGGTGGGCTATCCCCACGACATTAAAGGGCAGGGCATCTATGCCTATGTCACGCTAATGAGCGGAGCAGAGCCGAGTGATGCCTTGAAGAAAGAGTTGGTAGGGCTCTGTGTACAGGAGATTGGAGCCATCGCGCGGCCAGACATTATTCAATGGGCGCCAGGTTTGCCCAAAACTCGCTCGGGCAAAATCATGCGCCGCATACTGCGTAAAATCGCCGCCAATGAAATCGATAGTTTGGGCGATACCTCAACCCTTGCCGATCCGGCGGTGGTAAATGAGTTGATTGAGAATCGCGCGAATAAGTAAGTTGCTGCAAATGTAAAAGAGGGCGCTCACGAGGCGCCCTTTTTTTTGATAAGTAGTTTTTTAGCTTCCAGTAAAAAATGTACTGAAGTAGTTAATTTTGCAGTACTAAAAAACTGTAATGATCACTAGAAAAACTAATTACAAGATAGGCACTGATGAAAACACTAGCTACCATATTTTTGTTGTTGATATCGGCGTGTTCATACGCATCCGATGAACAGTCTAATTATGTAAGTATTGTTGATTGCGGAAGCCAATCCTTGGCGCGCGCCAATGAAGTGGGAAAATTATATGAGCCCTATCCGCAAGCTGGAATTATTGATCTCGCCTACTCATTAGACAAAACATATATAGGTAATTTATCGTCATTGTCACATGTGATTGATAGTGATGGCCGTGTTCGCTGGACTCCTGCGGTGGCCTTGAAAATAAATAGTGGTTGGTTAGTTGGATCATTTAATAAGCTTAATAGCGGCGAGCTGGTTTATTTGAATGTTAACAAAGGGTCGAGAAAGATACTGGGTAAGCCAGTTTTCGATATTTTTCAAACACCCCTAGGTGTATTTGTTATTACTACTGTCGATGTTTTTGGTAACTTTAAAAATGAAATACATTATTTAGCAATGAATCATGGGGACTATAAGCCGATAAAATTATTTACCCTTCCTGCTCCTCCTGTTAGTGCATGGGGCGTGGACGCTGGGGGTATTTTGGTTAATACAGAAAAGGCTTCTTTCATATTATCAAATAAGCTTGAGTTGCAAAGGGTTGAATGTAAAAACAAAGGGGGAGGGGAATAATGAAAAGTAGAAGGTTGAATGTGGCTCTATCTTTTCAGCTATTGCTTTTGCCGCTCTGCAGTGCGGAGGAGTTGATGCCTAACCCTATGCCAGAGGTAAGCTGTGGCTATGAGTTTGCACGCGTGGCGACTGATATTAATAAACGATTTTTCTTTGATTCAGATGCGACCAAGCAAGAGCTAGAGGGAATGGCATATGCATTCAAGGTGGGTGACATGGTGAGCAAGGAAATGCCTAGTATGGTTTTGAGTGTAAAAGAGGGTTGGTTGCTTGGTTCTTCGTATTTCAATATAACCTACAATCGGCAGCAGGGTGGGTTAGGTTACCTAAACTCTAAGGGGGAGACTGTGCGCCTTTTGGGTGAGCCGGTTGAGGATATTTATCCCATGCCCTTTGGTTATGTGGTGGTATCAGGAGGTGCGCCTGAGCTGACTCCTGTACTCAAGCATTTGGAGCTTAGTGATGGGGCTCTCTATGTAGTAAAAATTAAAAATGATGTGGCTCAAATTGAAAAAATGTTTGAACTCAATGAGGAGCCAAAAACATCTTGGCAGACTAAAACAGGAGAGCTGATTATAAATTATCAGAATTCATCGGTTCTCCTAAGTAAAAATGCACATATTAAAAACATAAAATGCAGTGACTATGATTACCCTGAAGAAGATTAAGCGGCCTATTTCTCGCTCTTTTGATTTCCAGCGGCCTGAAGGCGCGCGCGTTGATGTGCTGATGTGCGTTTTGGGGTTAATAGGGGTATTGAAGTGTTGGTTGAAAGACTGAAATTGTAAATTAGCGTAAAACCCCTGCAGTTCTGAGTGGAGTTCAGCGCAGTATCTGCGTGCGCAATTCTTGGCGCATTTCTGAATTCCAGTGAGGATACTATGACGATAAAAATAATGCAGAAGGGCTTCATTCTTTTGGTGGGATTAACGCTTTCACTTTTTGGGTTGGCGGCGCCTGTGGGGCAGTTTGCTGATCATGCCGATGTGGGCGCAGTAAAGCATTCGGGCGGAGTGGTTTACGATATGGGTTTACAGCAGTACCGTATCAGCGCATCGGGCAAAAATATGTGGGTGGGCGAGGATGAGCTGCACTATGCCTATACCCAGTTAGAGGGCGACTTTATTTTGCGAGCCCATGTGGCATTTGAGGGCGCGGGCGTTGATCCGCACCGCAAGCTGGGCTGGAATCTGCGCAGCAGCTTGGATACAAATTCGGCCAATGTACATGCGACTGTCCACGGCGATGGTTTGACCGCGCTGCAGTATCGCACCACTCCAGGTGGCGATACAGAGCAGTACACGCTGGCGGTTAAGGCGCCCGACGTGATTCAGTTGGAGCGCCGTGGAAACACTTACATTATGAGCGCCGCTAAAATGGGCGAGCCTTTTCAGGTTACGTCTGTGTCTCAGGTAAAGCTGGGTGAGAAAATTTATGCAGGCTTGAGTGTCTGTGCCCACAACCCAGATGTAGTAGAGACGGCGGTCTTCACTAATGTGCGTATCATAGTGCCAGCAGCCAAAGGCTTTCGCCCCTACAAAGATTACATCGGTAGCAATCTGGAAATCATGGATATGGCGAGCAAAAATCGCCGTATAGTTTACCGCTCGCCAGACTCTATTCAGGCGCCTAATTGGACGCGCGATGGTAAAACGCTTATCTATAACTCCAAGGGTTTGCTTTATGGTTTTGATATCAAAACCGGCAAGCCTTCAGTGCTCAACTCGGGTTTTGCGAGCAGCAATAACAACGATCATGTGCTCTCCTGGAGCGGCAAGCTAATAGGCATTAGTCACCATGTGGCGGCAGAAAATAATCACTCTACTATTTATACCTTGCCGGTTAAGGGTACGAATAAACCTCAGCGAATTACCGCTGTGGGCTCTGGTCATTCCTATTTGCATGGGTTTTCGCCCGACGATAAAAGCCTAATTTTTACCGGTGAGCGCAAAGGCAAATACGATATCTATAATATTGATATCAAGTCGGGCAAAGAAACCCAGCTGACCGATACGGCGACGCTGGATGATGGTTCCGAATACAGTCCCGATGGTAAATACATCTACTTCAATTCCAATCGCACGGGCTTGATGCAGCTCTGGCGTATGCAAGCCGATGGCAGTAATCAAGAGCAGCTCACCTTTGATAGCTACAACAGTTGGTTCCCGCATGCGTCGCCCGATGGCAAGCGCATTGTGTTTCTCTCTTTTATGGATGATATAGACCCAGGTGATCACCCTTTCTATCGTCATGTGTACCTGCGCGAGATGTCGGTTGCGGGCGGCGAGCCGCGCATTATCGCCTATCTCTATGGTGGTCAGGGCAGCATTAATGTGCCCAGCTGGTCGCCGGACGGCTCCCAGATTGCGTTTGTGAGTAATACCCAGCTGTAACTCTGGCTTGTGAGTGAGGGCGCTGCGGCGCCCTTTTTTGCATCAGGGGTACCCTCAACCCCGTAAATCCTGCACAATCCACCCTCTTTTATCTTGTTAGTGCTGTATTTCCATGACCTCTAAAACTCCTGAAGACGACCTTTTTGCCCAGTTGGTGCACGGCGTTACTCCGCTAAAAATTGAACCTAAGGTGGCGCTCGCCAAGGGTGACAGTGCCGCTATTAATGTCGAAAAGCTCCGCCGTGCCGCCACTGAAGAGTTGGTGCAGGACAAGAACTTCCTTTCTGGTGAATATGTAGAGCCAGTGGATGCCTTGGCGATTTTGGAGTTCCGTCGCCCTGGGGTGCAAAACGGCGTTTATAAGAATTTGCGCATGGGCAAGTATCAAATTGATGCGCGCTTGGATCTGCATAATATGACCGTGGAGCAGGCGCGCAGCGCGGTATTTCAATTTTTGCATGACTGCATGAATCACGACATACGCTGTGCGCTACTCACCCACGGCAAAAGCGAGGGGCGCGCTCAGCCCGCGCAACTCAAAAGCTGCATCGCTCATTGGCTACCGCAATTCGATATGGTGCTGGCTTTTCACTCCGCGCAAAAGCGCCACGGGGCCAGCGGCGCCACCTATGTGCTGCTCAAGAAAAGCGAAAAGAAAAAACAGGAAACCTGGGAGCTGCACAATAAGTGTTAAGTTTGATGTGGTGTATCTAAGGTGGGTGCTTTATCGAATACCCCAAGACTCAAAAGGTCTTGGGGTATTTTTTTAGATCTTTTTTGAATGCAAAGGCTGGGGAATTATGTATTTTGGAGGTATATCTTGGGTGGTGAGATATAAATCTTATATTTTTCAGTATGTTGCGATTCACTCTTAGTCTACTTTGTGCGTATTTTCCTATTACATGTAATATTTGACATATTACATGTAATGAAATAAATTAAGCCCATGCAACCAAAATCATCAGCACATTATCAGCGCGAATACCGCAAACGCTTACGCGAACAGGGCCTTGTTAAAAAAGAGGTCTGGATTCTGCCGGAGCATGCGCGGCAACTGGCGCTTTACGAACAAGAGTTGCGCTTGTCGCTCGCCGTGAGAGCGGCCGCTAATACTACAAAATCCGTCGGTCTAATGCAGGAAAAAGGAGAAAGTCGAATGACAGATATGAATGCCCCGTGGACTACTACAGCCTTGTATGACGCGCTGCAGCTGGTTCCCTTGTTTACCAGCGGTCGCGCAGAAATCGAGTTAATTGATGGTGTATCGCCAGTGCTTCACATCGTAATGAATGAATTTGGCGATTTGCCGGTATTTTTAACCGTGGCGGGTGAGCAAATATTAGTGGAAGCATTGCTTTGGTCGGTAGATGACGTAAAAAATGAAGCTGCGTTTAATGAAGCGATTTTACGCACGCACAAATATTTCCCGCTCTCTACCATCAGCCTCGACAAAATTGATGGTGATGATTGCTACCACATGTTTGGTGCGCTTAGCTCGCACTCGAGTTTGCTTAATGTCGTGCATGAAATAGAAATATTGGCTTCCAATGTGATTCAAGCAACTGAAGCCTATGCAGAGTTTTTTACGGAATCCAATGCGGCTCTAGCTGGATAAACCACAACAATTGAGGTGAGCAACATGAATGTTTGGTCAAAAATGTTAACCGCATTGCGCGGTGGTGTTAATGAGGCGGGCGAAGCGGTAGTGGATAGCCAAGCGCTACGTATTCTCGATCAAGAGGTGCGTGAAGCCGGTGAAGAACTGAAGCACTCCAAAGATAGCCTTGCGGAAATTATGGCCCGCCAAAAACTGGCGGAAGAAAAATGCAAACAAGTACAAAAGGCAATTGAGGAGCATGAAGGCTATGCCATCAAGGCCTTAGATAAGGGCGATGAAGCCTTGGCAATGGAAGTTGCCGAGCGCATTGCGGAGTTTGAACAGCATTTAACAGCAGAGCAGGAAGCGTTTAGCGGCTTCAAAGCCAGTGCTGAAAAATTACGTACGGCGATAAAACAAGCGGAGCAAAATATTAAGCGCTTGAAGCAGCAAGTCGATACGGTGAAAGCGACTGATAATGTGCAAAAGGCACAAGCGGCTGTTGCCGAGCGCCACAGTGGCTCCAATTCTAAAATGCGCAATGCGATGGAATCCTTAGAGCGTATTAAAGAGCGCCAAGCGCTCAAAGATGCGCAAATAAGCGCAGCGAGTGAAATGGCGCAAGCTGATGCGGTGGATGATTCACTTAAAGCAAAATTAGAAGCGGCCGGAATCGCTGGTAATAAAATTGCTGCTGATGATATTCTTGCGCGCTTGAAAAATAAAAATAAGCCCGCTTAGTTGGTCAAGTGGAGCCTTGTTGCTTAATCACATGCGAGGCAGTTGCTCGCCTCGCTCACTGATGGATCTGTGACTATGGAAACTTTTTTCCACATTATTGCTAGTTTCCCCACGGTAATATTTACCTTTATGCTGTTCTTGACCTTGCTGTACTGGCTATTTGCTATGTTTGGCTTTGTTGAGATAGATGCATTTGATGTAGATATGCCAGAGTTAGATGGGCAGATGAGTCTAAATGGCAATACAGAACATTCGTTTGGTGAAATATTTTCTGGTTTGCTAATGCGTCTTGGTCTCAATGGTGTGCCGGTCACGGTAGTGTTTTCTCTCATAGCGCTCGTTGGTTGGCTCTTGAGTTACTATGCGAGCTATTTTTTTGCGAGCTTTCTCGGCTTTGGTTGGTTGCGGTTTATTACGGGTATTCCTGTTTTTCTTGCTGTTTTTTATATTGCAATTATGTTTACCGCACAAATCATCAAACCGCTGCGCACTCTCTTTGCTAGAGCGGAACAAGTGACGGTTAAGAAAATTCTTGGGCAAGTGGCAGTGGTGCGCTCATCGCGGGTAGATAAAGAGTTTGGTGAAGTGAATTTTGATGATGGTGGTGCAGGCATGATATTAAAGGCGCGCGCCATAGGTGAACAGGTTTTTGGGCGCGGTGATAGAGTGGTGTTGCTGGAGCATCTAAGTGTAGAAAATTGTTATAGGGTAATATCGGAAAAAGAGTTTTTAGGCAACGAAAACAATAGTTAATTAATTAGGGTTAAAAGGAGTAGCAACAATGTTGAATGCAGAAATGCTTATGCCTGTCATCTGGGTTGTATTAGGTGTCTTTCTTATTTTGCTTGGCTTGGCGGCCTTATTTAAGGCGTTCTATTACAAGGTTGCACAAGGCACTGCGCTTATCGTCAATGATACAACCTCGACTCCTAAAGTTCACTTCACGGGTGCATTGGTCTATCCCATTATCCATAAAAAGGAATTGATGAATGTTTCATTAATTACCCTTGAAGTGGACCGTCGCGGCCGCGATGGTTTGATCTGCAAAGATAATATGCGTGCCGACATCACAGTTGCATTCTATCTTCGTGTAAACGAAACCGCTGCCGATGTATTGCGTGTGGCTAAGGCCATTGGCGCTGATCGCGCCTCTGATAAGGATGCTGTCGAACTACTGTTTGCCGCAAAATTCTCAGAAGCCTTAAAAACCGTGGGCAAACAAATTGAATTTATTCAGTTGTTTGAAAACCGCTTGCAGTTCCGTGAAAAAATCGTGGAAGTTATCGGCGATGATCTGAATGGCTATGTATTAGAAGATGTGGCCATTGATTACATAGAGCAAACCCCGCGTTCTTCGCTCGACCCTAACAATATTCTTGATGCCGAAGGTATCAAGAAAATTACCGAGTTAACCGCTGCGCAAAATGTACGCACCAATATTTTGGAGCGCGATGAAGAGCTGGCGATCAAAAAGAAGAATGTAGAAACTATTGAGGCCATGCTGGAGCTTGAGCGCCAACAGGCCGATGCTGAAGCGCGTCAAAAACGTGAGATAGCAACCATTCAAGCGCGCGAACAGGCAGAGACTAAAAAAGTACAGGAAGAAGAACGTCGAAAATACGAGCAGACATCAATTCAGGTTGCACAAGATCTAGCGGTACAAACTGAAAATCAGCAGCGTGAAATTGAAGTTGCTGCGCAAAACCGCCTGCGTGCGGTAGCCATTGAAGAAGAAAAAGTAACCCGTGCGCGCGATTTGGAAATAGTGTCGCGCAAGCGCGAAGTCGAGCTGCAAACGATTGAGGCCGAAAAAGCCATTGAATTGCAGAAGAAAGAAATCGCCAATGTAATTCGCGAGCGTGTCGTGGTTGATAAGACGGTAGCCATTGAAGAAGAGCGCATTAAAGAAGTGCGTGAAGTTTCAGACGCGGATCGTAAAAAGCAAGTGCAGGTGCTTGCAGCTGAGGCGACTGCAGAAGAAATTAAAGTGAAGCAAGTGAAGGCGGCGGAAGCAGATGACTTGTCTGCGAAGCACAAAGCATCAGAAATTATTACTCTGGCACAAGCAAAATTGGATGCTTCATCAAAAGAAGCAGAAGCCATGAAGAAAATGGCCGAAGGTACCCAAGCAGAGCGCGCCGCACCTGGGCTTGCCGATGCGAAAGTACAAGAAGCGCGCGCCATAGCCTTAGAGAAAGAAGGCGCAGCTGAGGCGACCGTCATTCGCGCCAAGGGCACCGCCAACGCTGATGCAGGTAAAGCAGAAGCTGAAGTGATTGCGGCTAAGGGTAATGCGGAGGCGGAAGTTATCGCCAATAAAGGGACCTCGGAAGCCAGCGCTAAGAAAGAAATTGGCTTGGTGGGTGCAGAAGTTACCCGCGAACAATTTAAAGCAGAAGCAGCGGGCTTAACTGAGAAGTTCGAAGCAATGAATGCCATGAGCGATAAGGCGCGCGAGCATGAAGAGTTCCGTATGGGCTTGGAAACTGCGCTCAAAGAAACCTTGGCAGGTATTGCGGCGGGTAAAGAAATTGCCAAAGAAAATGCCGAGATCTTGGCGATTGCCTTGCAAAAAGCGCATATCGATATAGTGGGTGGTGAAGCTCAATTCTTTGATAACTTTGCCAAGTCTCTTTCAATTGGCAAGGCTATCGATGGCTTGGCCAGCAAAAGCGGCGTAATTCAGGCGGTTATGGAAAAATTCATGGCGCCTAAGCCAGCTGCACCAGAAAAGTTTAATAAAGCAGACGCTACGGAAGTCGTCGATAACTAAGTTAGACCTGCAACAAGAGCCGACCGCGCTTGGCTCTTGTTGATTTCACCTCCTGTTTTTATCCCTCCGCTGAGCAAAAAAGGAAATACTCATGGTGCAGCACGCTACGCCTACTCAAGTTGACGCCTCGAAAACGGATGCCAATGCGCTGGTGGATACCGCCGTCGCTGAAGGTGGTGCCTATGAAATTATTCGCAAGCGCCTAGTCGATCAAGGCCACTTGCTCACCCAAAAAGTGCGCGAGTTGAATGAAGCG
>Ga0070748_1001172_pt1 | contig 12297 bp, 7 predicted proteins | sample VirMetDEL_Nov_12_FD_77015 | JGI IMG/M metagenome (GOLD analysis project Ga0070748, IMG submission 77015) | Aqueous microbial communities from the Delaware River and Bay under freshwater to marine salinity gradient to study organic matter... | ecosystem: Environmental > Aquatic > Marine > Coastal ...
ACAGTGCCGCGCTTGCAGCCCTAAAACACATGGCAGCTGAGCATGTAGAAATTGCCATTGGTGAGATTGGCAACTTACCGCTATTTAATCCGGATCGGGAAAATGAATTTATCCCTGTCGTGGAACAATTAAAATCGAGTTTAGCGAGTGCCTCAGGCCTTATTATTGCCAGTCCGGAATATGCCCATGGTATCAGTGGCCCAATGAAAAATGCCCTTGATTGGTTGGTTGGCGGTGAGGAGTTCCCAAATAAAGCCATCATGTTAATTAATACCTCACCACGCGCGTCCCATGCGATTGAATCTTTACGAGAGATATTGCAGACAATGTCTGGCCATATCATTGAAAGTGCTAGTGTCTCCGTGCCTTTGTTAGGCAGTAACTTGGATAAAAATGGCATTATTGCACACCGAGAAATTTCTGCCATTTTGAATGCAGGGCTTGTGGAATTTTGCACTAAGATCCAGTCATAGAGCTATCAATTCACTGGAACTATCTACACAGATTGAAGTGTTAGAATATCTGTTGTCCGGTCAGACTAAGTCAGGGCAAATACTAAAGTCCTCGAACAAAATGAATTTGTTAGTGCACCGACTCCGTTAGGAGATAAGCGTTTGTGCTTTAAGCCCATAACAGCAAACAATGAGTCGCAATAATTGCTGTGGTAAACAAGGTTATATATGGAGCAATGGCACGCATCCATGCAACTGCCACTAAATGATGTTTAACCTCATTACCTTGATTCAAAGGTGCCGTGAACAAGAGCTTTACCTTGATCAACCATTAGCTGCCCCATACTAAACACTTTGTCGATTTTGAGCGTATCTTGGTTAAGCATTATCAAGTCGGCATCACGGCCTTGCTCAATGCGCCCTTTGTTTTTAAGCTTAAGAATGTCGGCTGGGCTTGAGCTGATTGTGGCAAGCGCGTGTTCCATAGGTACCTTATAGTGCTTCACTAATTCGACAAAACTGTTATACAAGCTGTTAACTCTGCCCACCTCTAAGCCGCTTAATTCACCTTTAGCATTAAATGTAGGCAAGCTGGCGTTGCCATCAGAACTCATAGTTAGGTGGCTAACATTTACGCCTTTATCTAGGCAATAAGCCACTGCAGCCGCCGCTGGGATTTCTCCTTCGTCAATAATTTGTTGGCAAGTGCTGGTAGTAAAATCGATATAACCGCCAGCTTGAGTCCAGCTTATACCTGCGTCTAATAGCGTCTGATTACGATTCATATGTGTAGGGTAAAACTGACTGACAGGAATATCGGAGTTTTCAATAACCGCATGTAATAAGCTCAACATGCTTTGGCTTTCGCCAACGTGAATACTCACTATGCCGCCTTTACCCGCAAGCATGCCGCCCACTCTCGATTCTGCTGCGACGCGGCATAGTTCATCGTAAGTTGGTTGGGAAGAGCGGTGATCGGCAATTGCTACTTCGCCAATGCCAATAAATTTATCAATTAAGATCAGATCATCAGTTACCGAACCTGTGATGGTTTTTGCTGGCAGCTGATAGGAACCGGTATAACAATAAGTAGATAAGCCTTCATTTTGTAAGGCCCGCGCTTTAGCTAGTAAGTCTGCGTGGGTGCGGGTGGTCGCATCAGTTCCTAAGGCACCAATCAGTGTGGTAACACCCGCCAAGGTGGCTTCGGTTAATTGCATTTCAGGAGTTCTGGTGTGAAATCCACCTTCACCACCGCCGCCAGCAAAATGGACCAGGCTATCCACAAAGCCTGGCACTACTAGGCAATCTTTGCCTTCGATGTAACATACGTCTTCACCTGTAAGCTCAATCTTGGGGGCAACTTTTAAAATCTGTGAGCCGCTAAGTAGGATGTCTTGTTGGCCGAGGCGTTGTGGGGCAAAAACGTCAGCCCCTTTTATCAAATAAATCATGTGTGATCCAAATTAGAAAAAATTATCAGCAGCGTTTAGGAGTAACCAATCAATACTGCCACTGCAATACTAAGCGCTGCGGTACTGAGCAATAACAGTACTAGCTTCCATACAAAATGCATCCAAGTTGACCAGTCAATACGGGCCACGCCTAAGCAACCAATGAGCGAAGCTGAGGTGGGAATAATAATATTGGTTAAACCATCACCTAATTGAAAAGCTAAAACTGATATTTGCCGCGATACACCCACCAAATCTGCTAGAGGGGCCATTAATGGCATAGTAATAGCTGCTTGCCCAGAACCAGAAGCAACAAAGAAATTAAAGATGGACTGAAACAAAAACATGAATAATGCACTAACGGTTGCGCCTAAGCCGCCAATGACTTCACTGGCATGATACAAAAGTGTATTTAATACCGAAGCCTGACTGGGATCTGCACCGCCCATAATTAAAATTATGCCCTTAGCCATGCCCACAATTAACGCCGCGGGTAATAAGTCTTTGGCGCCTTGTTGAAAAGCGAGTGATGCTTGATTTAAGGTCATGCGCTTGGCGATGATGGCAATAGCCGCTACCCCAATACCCAAAGCAAAAAATTGGCTGGCGATCTCTGGTATGTAATATTGATAACGGGTTACGCCCCAAATTACCCAGCCAATACCTGCAAAAAACAGCAGCAATATGGCGCTGTCAGCCTTACCAAAGTCAACATTGATGGCTGTTTGTTTTTGTCTAAAAAAGTCGTCGGTGGAGTAACTTAAGGATAATTTTGGCTGTTTTTTTATTTTTTTAGCGTAGCGCAGGGTAAACACTAAACCTATGGTTGTGAATAACGCCCACAGTAGCAGTCGATACTTTTCACCAGAAAACAGCGGTACATCAGCTATACCTTGAGCTATGGCGACCGAAAACGGGTTCATCCACGAAGTAGCAAAACCAATTTGGGTTGCTACATAGGTAATTAAAACCGCCGTGATCGCATCATAGCCCAGCGCAATCACCAAGGGCACCAACACAATACAAAAGGCAATGGCTTCTTCGCCCATACCAAAGATTGCGCCGCCCAGGGAGAACAGCACAAACATTAAAGGTATAATTAAATTATCCGCATGCCGCGTTTTGTGAATGAGGGCCAGAATACCGTTGTTGATTGCGCCAGACTCCATAATAATGCCAAAAGCCCCACCTACTATTAGAATAAACGCTACTACCCCAACCGCTGAACCCCATTTGTCGCCAGAGACTAATCCTTCAAAGGCGTAGTTCATCACGCCGATTTCGCCACCTGCGGCAAACCAACTGATCCCCGTATCAGTGGTGTCGACTAAACTAAAACTGCCGGCTTTTAATTGAGTGCGCGTTTCAGTCACGCCATTTTGCACGCTACTCACTTGTTCGGTTTCAAACTGCCCCGCGGGCAAGATATAGGTTAATGCAGCGGCCAATAAAATGACAAAAAACAATATGACAAAAGCGTCAGGCATGGATTTTTTAATTGGCGTTGCTGATGGAGGAGTATGCATAAAGACCTTATGAGCAAATGACAAAGTGTTAGAACCGGAGAAGCATGTGTACTTCTCCGGATTGTAGCTTAGTTAGAAAAAGTAACTTAACGATACATTATAGGTGGTGCCATAGGCATTGTGATTGTATGAATCAAAGCCTCGGCTTGAACCATAAGCCACAGGTGCGGCTCGATCAAATAAGTTATCTATGGTTAGCTTGAGAGTGGCCTTGTCAAAATAATAACCGGCACTGGCACGTACTGTGGTCCATGCACTAACATTACGCTGTTCATTATCGTCAAGGGCGCCAAGCGTCAACAATTCATCAATTTCACGTCCGCGTAAGCGTTCTATATCATCTTGATAACTGCTGGTGTAATAAGCCGTCAGCCCCATATAATATTTGTCGTGATCCCAAAATACACTGAGGTTTGCGATGTTTTCTGGGTAACGCCATGTGCCAATCAGGGCTTCTATTTGATCTGAGCCAGGCTTGTTGCGGTCAAAGTCAATATAGTGAGTTGCTTTTAAAGCTAGGGTCAAAGTGCTATTGCTCAGAGCGAATTGATGATCAAAGGCTAAATCAAGACCACTCACTGTTTGATTCCCGGTATTTTCTAACTTTAATACGTGATCACGATACAAAGGTAATTCAAGATATCTAGGCTGATCAAACTCATCCCAAGCAGCAAGGATTTGTGGCAAATTAGCGTTTTGCTGTTCAATAGTTAAACCTGCCTCATCACTCACCAAACAGAGGTCTGGATCGTAGGAAACACCTATTTCCCCTTCGGGTACAAGTCCACAAAAACGTAAAGACGCATCGCTCATGGCTCTGTCTAATAAGGCCGTCATATCGGTATCTACAATGTCTTGATGATCAAAATACCAATAATCAACCGTTAAATTAGTTTTGGTGGTGGGGCTGTAACTAAAACCAACACTGACAGATTCAGACTCTTCGGCTTTAAGCTGAGGATTACCTAATTCCAATACATTGTTGCTGCGTATTGAGCCATCACCTTCACAATATAAATCCGCAACGGCTTGATTAGCAGAGCAATCAAAGGAGGCAGTGGTAGTGCGTAATTGCACTCCTGCTTGCGTTAAAGAGGGGGCTCTAAATGAGGTTGCCCATGAAGCACGCAAAACTAAATCGTCGGTAGGGCGATAAGTGAGGGCAACTTTAGGGTTAAAAGTACCGCCAAAATCATTGTAGTGATCGTAACGACCGGCCAGTTGCATTTGAATTTGTTCGGTTAACGGCACATATAATTCGACAAACGCACCCCATTGGTTGCGAGAAGCTTGTGACAAACTAGAGCCAAATCCAAATACGTCAACCAAGTAGTCGTTATTAAAACGAGCGCGGGCATTGGCTGTCGGGATATCAGTAATTTTTTCGCTGCGTACTTCTAAACCCAAAGCGGTCTTAATCATTTCACCATTAAATTCAAACACGTCTCCACTGGCACGCATGTCCCAGGCATAAACAGTGCTTTTACCGTCACGGCTAGGTTGGGCTTGAGTCAGTGCAAGAACGGCATCGTTAGCATTATCGTTTTGTAAAAAGGGGTTATACATCGCGACTAAATTGCCAGCGGCACAACTTAGAGCTGCACCGTCAAAGCTGGCGATACTGCCGTCAGAGCACAATTCTCCGGCAAGAGCGGCGTGATATTGATAACGATTATAAATTCCCGCCACCGCCTGTTGTTCTGATTTGGATTGTGAAATAGTCACCGCAGACTCCCAATCCCACTGTTGATAAGTACCTGACAGAGCCGAGACTAAACGAAAGGCATTGGTTTCAAGCTCAATAGTACGTGGTGTGACAAAGCGCGCATCAAATTGAAAACCATAGAGTTCTCGTCCGCCAATAGTATCAAAAGGGTCGATGTACATACTATCGAGCAGGGCATCACGAACGGCCTCTGGAAAAATATCCAGTGCAGTTTCGTCAGCCCACGGGCCATCTGAGTCATCCAACTGGTTAATGGGTGAAGGGCTAGAGTAGGCCGTGGATTGGGTTCTGGTATAGAAAAAATCCGTATTCCAGTTGAGCTTACCTAGGTCTTTATTAAAGATAAAACCTGTGGATAGGCTCTCAAACGGTGTCTCCAAATAATCATCTTCATTGCCGTAATAGGCACAAATGTCTTCACCAAACTCGGTTGTTACTAGGGCTGTGGCGCAGTTAGGATTGCCAATTTCATTTCCGTCACGGGCAGAATAATAATAAATATTGGGCGTGCCTTTGGGCAGATAGGAATAGCCATTAACTAATAATGGCTGGCTGGTTTCGCTGCGGTCCGTGGCTTTAAAAGCCTTACGGTCGTAATAATCGGCAAATAAGGTCAAGTTGCCGCCAGCCACATCAGTGCCATATGCAAAGTTAATATTGGCTTTGCCCTCATCGCTGCTGGCCGTGCTGTTGCCGTACGACAGGTTGATTTCGGCACCGTTATAATTCTTTTTCAGTATGTAGTTAATGACTCCAGCCACTGCATCTGCCCCATAGGTGGCTGATGCGCCAGTGGCTAAGACCTCAATGCGTTCAATAGCCGCTAAGGGAATGCTGTTAATGTCGACAAAGTTTTGTGTGCCAGAGGCAAACGAACTGGCCGCAATTCGGCGTCCATTGATCAGAGTTAAGGTGGATGCGGGGCCCAGTCCACGCAAAGATGCCGCGGCTTGGCCCGCTGGAGTTGAGGTTGATGTGGCACCACTTTGCGCAGTGCTAAAAGAGCCTTCACCGCCTCGAGTTTGACCTAGGGTGCTCATCAGTTCCGCAAGGGTACTGGCTCCGGAGCGTTTAATCGCTTCAGCATCGATAATGGTAAGAGGTTGAGCACCTTCGAGATCCACTCCTTTGATGTGAGTTCCGGTAACGCTAATGACTTCGACTGATGCTGTTTCTGATCCTTGAGCCTGGGCGCTAAAGTGCGCGCCAGCCAAACAAAACGCAGTCGCTGACGCTACTGCAGACGCAATTTTACTGAATTTCATGTTTTATTCCTATCAATGCCACAGATAAACCGCAGCACAATGCTAAATTTGGGACTTAATTTTGGGGTTTTGTTTCGAGCAAAGGCGAAGCCCTAAATCGAAAACAGCAAGATGCGCTGGCTAAGTTGATTAGTCAGCGAAGGATAGGTCTATTCGTCGAACCACTCCGACAAATAGAAACTTTGATAATGGTAGGTGCCAAGATTGGCAGCTTTTTTAATCATGGTATTTTTATGCAATTACCGTGTTAAGTGAAAAACAATACTGTGCATTGACAGTGACCAACAATTAACACTAGCTTAAAAAAAAGTCAATCATCAGCAAGGTTAAAAAAGAATGAATTTTGGATTGTTTAATTTTGAAAAAACAGCACGAGTTAAAATAATAAAATTTTGCATTTTATACGCGACAAGTTGTTTAATAACAATGTCTTACTCTGTTGTTGCAGAGGAGGTTAATACCCGCTTTGATTTGCTTTTAGTGGGGGGCGCGCTTAAAACTTGCTCAAGTATGGCTCCGAGTAATTGCACAAATAATATTTTCAATCATAAGCAAAAAAGCACAACTTTGTATCAGTTGAATGATAAAAACCGCCAAAAATTCAACAATACGGCAGGATTTATAAATTTATCTAGCAAGCAAAAAATGCAGTTAAATGAAATAATTCAGCATATTTATGCAAATGCGGCGGGGCGGATTGTTAATCTTCCCCAGCTCCGCCAGTTATTTGAACAAGCAAATGGTCTGACACTTTATCAAACCTTAGATGACAGTGTTTATTTTGCATTATTGGATAGTTTTGAGTATCAACAACTTGATGAAAATGCCCTGCGCAAACAGGAAGTAAGCAGTTTAAGTCATACCTTAAATCAAAGTGCCATTGAGATTTATCAACGTTTTGTGCAACAAGCTGCCATACGCCAACCGAGCGAACAAATTAAACCTAAAATTGCGGTGATTACGGCTTCATCTCGCGACCCATTTGAAGTAGCAGATTTTTATCAGTCGATTTTTACTGAAGCTGGGGCAGAAGTAATATGGTTACCACTTGACACCACTTATCAACAAGCTCGGGACTTAGAGTTGAAGGGGCAAGAGGGATGTAGTCAGTTAAGCACTTTACGAGCGCAAAATAACAGTTATTACCGAGAGGACATTTATCCACAAAGAACGGCCTTGCAGCGGCAGTTTTGCATGCAGCCTGAAAAAATGTTGAGTGCCTTATCCCAAGTACAAGGTGTGTTTTTTAATGGGGGTGATCAGAGTCTGACTTTGTCTGCCTTGTTGTTAGTTGATGGTAGCGATAGCCCAGAATTAAACATAATAAAACAGCAGGTTAAAGCGGGTAAGTTAATTGTAGGTGGTACTAGCGCTGGCACCGCGGTACAAGCTGGTGGCGTGACTGCAACACTACCTGTGCCTATGCTCACTAATGGTGATTCGGCTAATGCCTTAGACCGAGGCGCATTTGCTAATCAACCACCGAGCCAACGTTGTATGGCGCAAACAGGTTGTGGATTGGGTATGCAAATTGGGGACTTAACCTATCGTGCCGAAGGTGGAACAGGTCTATTTAATTTGGGTTTACTTGACACACATTTTTCAGAAAGAGATAGAGAAACACGTTTAGCCATATTTAGCGCGGTTAGTCGCCAACGCTTGGCCTTTGGTATAGATGAAACAACGGCCTTGTTGGTAGGTGGTTTGGAGCAAAATAAGGTATTGCAGCTGGAAGTTATTGGACAAAATGGGGTGTTTATTGTTGATCGTCAACAGCACCAATATAGCAGAGCATCAAACAACTCAGATGCAAGTCACGAGCATGTTGTGGTGGCGGCACTTGCGCATTATTTAAATGCCGGCAGTCATGCTCAATATGATGCCGTAAAACAACAACTGACTTTTGATTTAGCCGGCCAACGCTTAGTTGCGGCGCAGCCACTGCAGGTATTAGATCAGGGTAGATGGCGTGATGAAATACGCACTGTTTGTGGGACACGTGAATCTATAAGTTGGACACAATTTAATAATCATTATCAGCTTACACCCTCAGCTCAAACGCTTTTTTATCACGAGCCTCTGCGTGGGCATTGTAGTTATGTGAATTTAGCTTTTAGCATATCAAACTAAAAAAACATTCTGCTCCTTTTCGGTGAGCAGAATGTTATTCGTTGCACTGTAAAAAATTACGCGACGGCCGCTTGCAATATTTGTTTGGCTTTTTCTAAAGTAATCGCTTGGTGTTCACCCATTTTCAGCATGCCATGTTTAGTCAGCTGAGCGATGATGGCTTCGATGGCAGCTGCTTTATCATTACCGTGTTCGGTCAATTGAGTGGCAACGTCTAGACTGTGATACAAAGCTTCAATCTTTTGAATGGTTTGCTCTGCTAGAGAGTCACTTTGGGCTAAAGCAAATACATTGCGCCCCATTTGTTCCAATTTAGCTTTTTTATGGCCCATTTGATTGCGTAACAATGACGGCTGAATGATGGCTAACGAGCGTGCGTGATCAACACCATACATCGCCGTTAACTCATGGCCAATCATGTGAGTTGCCCAATCTTGAGCTACGCCTGCGCCAATTAAGCCATTTAATGCCTGATTGGCTGTCCACATTAGGTTGGCGCGCCATGCATCGTCTTGCGTGGCGAAATTGGCCGCCAATTCAGCTAAAATTTTCAACAAGGATTCAGCATAGCCATCTTGCACCATGGCATTGGCTGGAAAGGTTAAATACTGTTCGCAGGTATGTACAAACGCATCAACTATACCGTTGGCCAATTGGCGCTGAGGTAAGGTCTTCATTACATCGGGATCCATGACCGCAAACTTAGGAAATACAAAAGGGCTCATAAAGGCTAATTTGTCTTGGGTGGCGGCTTTGGTAACTACTGAACCACTATTTGACTCGGAGCCTGTGGCGGGGATCGTTAAAATTACGCCTAAGGCGACTGCCTGCGTAACTTTATGTTTACCCAGCAGTATGTCCCAACCGTCGCCATCATATAAGGCGGCCGCTGCCACATATTTAGCACCATCGATAACTGAACCACCACCTACGGCCAGAATAAAATCAATGCCATCTTGTTTTACGATGGCGACGGCTTTGTCTAAGGTTTCCACCGTTGGATTGGGTTCTACACCGGAGAATTCTTGCCATGTGTGCTCAGATAACGCGGTGACTACTTGCTCGTATACGCCATTTTTTTTGATGGAACCACCACCATAAATCACTAGTACTTTACTGTCTTTGGGAATATTTTTTTTGATGCTGGCAATCTGGCCTTGGCCAAATTCAATTTTAGTGGGATTTAAAAACGAAAATTTCATGTTGCTTATCCTGTTGAAGAAAAGAATCCTGTCGATTAAACGAATATTTTAACTGTGCAATATTCCTAGTTACTGTTCCTAAGTATAATAGTGCTTTTTTATTCAGTTTTTAACCGATAAAAATGGCAATATCTTGCCTAAAACTACTTTTGTTGATAATTTTATCGGCATCTTTACTTAGCAAATTGAATCTAATGATTAATATCGCCGCAAGTATGCAAGCTTACGTTAACGCTATGGGGCTCGAGCAGGTTAATGGCAACAACAGCACGTACTTGCCCGGGATACACTTTTATCGAGCAGATAAAAGTAGTTCGCGTCAGCCTCTGTTGTATCAGTCTGGCATCATCATCATTGGTCAGGGTCGTAAAGTCATTCATTTAGGTGAGCATGCGGTGGAATATGGGGCTGGAGACTATTTAGTTATTGGTGTGCCTTTACCATTGGAATGTGAAGCCTTTGTTGATAATGACTTGCCAATTTTAGGGCTGAGTATTGATGTACCGGCTAATCTGTTGCATGAGCTGGTCAATTTGTTGTATCAACAAGATACCTTCAGTGCCCTATGTAAACAGCCGCTGGAGTGTGGCTTAAAAGCGGTTAATTCGGATCATGCGTTTCAATTGAGTTGTGTCAGATTACTGAGTGCCTTGAAAAACCAAACAGAGGCACAAGTCTTGGGTCCAGGCCTTATTCGCGAGATTGTATATCATGTATTAATGGGCCCTCAGGGCCACACTTTGTTTGGACTCGCGCAACACGATGGCCAATACGCTAGGATCGCCAGAGCCTTAAATCGTGTGCATAAAGATTATTCTACGGACTTGAGCGTTGATGCTTTAGCCTCAGAAGTGAATATGAGTGTCTCGGCATTTCATCGAGCCTTCAGGCAAGTCACCATGGAATCTCCGGTGCAATATTTAAAAAAAGTGCGTTTACAAAAAGCCAAAGAGTTGATCCATTTTGCGGGTAAGCGGGCCAATGAAGCGGCCGCGCTGGTAGGTTATGCTAGCCCTTCACAATTCAGTCGTGAATTTAAACGCCACTTTAATCATTCACCAAGTGCGCTCTCATAACTATGGGTAAACTGCGCCAATCACCACAATAATAGTCAGAAATTGCCTCAGCATATGCTTACTGCATAGGCTGAGTCGCAAACTAAACACCTAGGTGACACCACCGTGTTATTTCGTCAAAACCATAAGTAATATTTTCATACTTGCAAATGCCAGTGCTTTAAATCCCTAATACCTAGGGTTCGAAGTACACCTAAAATCCTTTGTTAGCCCAGTAATACAAGGTTTTTTAAACCTAGATATTAAGCTTGTTTATTCTGGTGTGTTTTATGCTCCCTTGTACTCGACACTTTTTTAACATCTTAAGTTCGCGGTGTAAAACGCGCGACGACAACGGAGGAAATTATGAACAAATATTTATTACCTGCCCTAGTAGGCTCTATCTCGTTAGCATTAAGTGCAGCAAGTTATGGGGATGACAAGGGAACAACTGTGGCAATGAACGACCTGCAAAGTGGCTTAAGCATAGGCAGTATTAAGGTCAGTGATTATGACGACGATGGCGTAGTGTTCACACCCAATTTAACCAGTCTAAGTCCGGGTATTCACGGCTTTCACATTCATCAAAACGGTGATTGCTCGCCTTCAATGCAGGACGGAAAAAAGGTGTTGGGTGGTGCGGCAGGTGGTCATTTTGACCCAGAAAAAACCGATAAACACAGTGTGCCTTGGTCTGAAAAAGGGCACCAAGGGGACTTACCTACCTTGTATGTGGACGAAAGTGGTAATGCCACTCAACCTGTTTTTGCGCCCGAACTTGAACTTGACGACATCAAAGGGCGAGCCATTATGATCCATGCCAATGGTGATAATTACTCTGATTCACCAGTGCCATTGGGCGGCGGTGGAGAGCGTGTTGCTTGCGGTGTTATTGCCAAGTAAACATCTCATTAAAACAGCTGAGTTGCAAAGAACTCAGCTCAGTCCAAAGCAATAAGTAAAAAGCGACTAATGAGTCGCTTTTTTACTTTAAAAATATTGCTATTCGCGCCACTGTTCTTCAAGTGGATAAAAGCTTTGGCAATTAACGATACATTGCCTTTACCTCATATCCAATGTACTTCTTCGAGCTTACAACGAATATAGGCTTGTCCGATTTTCTAGGTGCAAACGCCTACATTTATAAAAACCACTTCCACGCAATAAACAGCGCTAAAAAGCCAAATAAATAGGCTAGACCGACGTAGCTCAGTAGTTTTAATGCTAATCCCCCTCTAACTTCCGGCTTAATTTCGGTGTTATACACAAGCTTGTGATTTAACCAAGCAAACATAGGGGTGGTGATAAAAGCCAAGGTCATGGCAAAACCTAACATGGCTAACAGGGCAGAGTTAAAAAACAACACTATGCTAAAACTAGCCAAAGCGACCAACAGCAGCCAGCGCACAAATTGGCTATTATCAGCCTGTTCTTGGCCTTTTAATAAAGAAAAACCCTCAGCTAACGCACGGGAATAACCGTCATAA
>Ga0070748_1001173_pt1 | contig 12296 bp, 9 predicted proteins | sample VirMetDEL_Nov_12_FD_77015 | JGI IMG/M metagenome (GOLD analysis project Ga0070748, IMG submission 77015) | Aqueous microbial communities from the Delaware River and Bay under freshwater to marine salinity gradient to study organic matter... | ecosystem: Environmental > Aquatic > Marine > Coastal ...
TCACTACAGTAAGTGACTTACTACTAAGTGCTAAACAATGACTTATACCGAGACTTAATGAAATAGACAGGTAAACTGTTGGCGTTTCATACATAACCGCCCAGCTAGGCGGCTTTTTAAAGTGACATATTGAGTGAGAAAAGCACGTGTCTACCGCTATCGATGATTTACACATACTGCCTCCCTGCACCGAAGAGTTGAAAATTCTGCAGCGCGATGCGGATTTTTTGATTATCAACAAGCCGCCGCGGCTATTGAGTGTGCCAGGGCGCCACCCGCAAAATCATGATTCTGTGATTAGTCGCCTGCTGGGTGAGTTTCCCTCCGCTGCCATAGTGCATAGGTTGGATTTCGACACCTCGGGGCTGATGGTCATTCCGCTCAATAAACCCGCACTTTCACATATTAGTAAGCAATTTCAAGCGCGCACCATTCGTAAAACCTACACCGCTGTCGTAGCCGGTTTGGTGGCGGCAGATGAGGGAGTTATAGACCTGCCCATAGTGGCGGATATGGATAATCGCCCCAAATACAAAATTTGCCACGAAACAGGCAAACCCTCGGTGACCGAATACACCGTGGTCACACGGGATACTGTGGCCTGCACCAGCCGCCTCTTGCTGCACCCCATCACCGGGCGCTCACATCAATTGCGCCTGCACCTGCAGGCATTGGGCCACCCGATTTTGGGTTGTGAGTTCTACGCTGATTCAGTTGCGTTGGGGCAATCAGCACGGCTTCTATTGCATGCAACGCAGCTGTCATTTTACCACCCGCACACACAAACCGCGCAGGAGTACAGCTGCGCGCCTGATTTCTAGTCCAATATAGTTGTATGTAACTTTGGAGTTGTCGGATCGAGCCTGCCGTCTATACTCCACGGAGTATTGATATTTTATTTCTCGGACATGGAGCTGCCGGAGATTCGCCATTTCCCACTTTCGACTGCACTGGTTCTCTATGACAATAAAAATGAAACACAAGTTAATCCTCCTTGGCCTTATTCCCTGCATTATTCTGGTTCTGTCATTGCTTAGTCTTGTTAGTTGGCGCATGGAGAAAGTGGCGCAAGACGACATGATGGTATTGCGCGATACCCTGCTAGAAGCCAAAAAAACTGAGCTACAACACTCACTTGATATAGCGCTCTCAGTTATTAAGCCCTACTACGACTCTGGCGATAGCGATGCTAAAGCTAAAGCAGTGGTGGCTTTACAGAGCTTGAACTATGGCAAAGACGGTTACTTTTTTGGGTATGACGGCAAGTCAGTGCGCGTGTTTTCTGGCCGCGATAGCGCCAAGATTGGTGAAAGTTTTAGCAGTTATAAAGATGTTAATGGCGTGTATCTTATCAACGAACTGGTCAAGCAAGGGCAGGCGGGTGGTGGCTATGTTACCTACCATTTTCCCCGTTTGGGAAACGATACCCAAGCCTATCCTAAGTTGAGTATTGCGACTTGGTTGAGTAAATGGGATCTCATGCTCGGTACCGGTTTTTATATCGATAATATCGATGAAGCGGTCGCCAAGGCAGAGGCCATTAGCCGCGACCACATACAGCAAACGTTACTGCAAATTTTTATAATTACTGCGATTATTTTGGTGATTGTTTTTGCTATGGCGCTCTTTATGGCGCAAAGAATTCTCAAACCTATACGTGCGCTAGCAGAGAGCCTACAAGATATCGCCAGCGGTGGCGGGGATTTAACTCGTCGCTTAGTGCACACACAGGATGATGAGTTGGGTGAGGTTATCAAGGCATTCAACGTGTTTGTGGGCAGTATTCATCAATTGGTTGGGCGCGTTCACGGCTTGACGCAAGATCTGGCCAAGGTCAGCGAATCTGTAGCGTCTAATACGACTAACACCTTTCAAATTCTCGATCTTCAGCGCGGTCAAACCTTGCAGGTTGCCAGCGCCATAAATGAAATGGCGGCCTCGGCGCAAGAAGTTGCCAATAGCACGCAAGAGGCTGCAAGCGCCGCAGAATCTGCCGAGCAGTCCACGCAGAAAGCGGATAAAACAGCAGGGCAGTCGATTAAACAAATTCACGAGCTCTCTTCAGAAGTGCGCTTGAATACGGAAGGTTTAGCGCAGCTACAAAATGATGTGGAAGGTATTGGCAAAGTCTTGGATGTGATACGTGGTATTGCGGAGCAGACCAATTTGTTAGCGCTCAATGCGTCTATTGAAGCGGCGCGAGCAGGCGAGCAGGGTCGTGGGTTTGCAGTAGTAGCCGATGAAGTGCGTGCACTGGCAGCGCGCACGGCGAGTTCCACTCAAGAAATCCATACCATGATTCAACGCTTACAGAGCAGCACCTCCAATGCCAGCGACTCGATTAAACGCAGTCTGGTGAAAGGTGATACTTCGGTAGAACTCGTCGCCGCAACGGCAGATGTTTTGCGTGAAATTAGCCAGCAAGTTAGCACCATTAATCAGCGCGGTCTGCAAATCGCTACAGCGGCAGAAGAGCAAACCCAAGTGATTGAATCGATTAATGTCAGTATGCATCAAATAGCGGATGCCACAGAGTCTGCTAGCCAAAGCGCAGCGCAATCTAATAGTTTAGGTGGCGAAGTAAAACAAATTGGCCAGCAGCTACAGCAGCTTATTCAGCAGTTTAAATTGTGATTTGTAGGATTGTGGTGGTCGCATTGTGCAGCGAGTTGAATATAAAAAACTAAGAGTTAATAACCGTCGTGTTTAAACTGCGCGCGTTAAAACTAAAGCCGTAAAAACCAAACCTGTAAAAATAAAGACCGCGTAAAAAGAGGTGTGTTGTTTCTATAATCGAAACAGATATATCGCCGCCATAAAAAAATCCCCACGCTTTACCGCGCGGGGATTTTTTTTAACGGGCTTGTTAGTACACGAGAGAATTAATGCTCCGTCGCTTCAGCTGCACCTATGCCAGTTTGTGAACGCAAGAACTGCGCATCAAATGCGGCTTGTTCTGTTTTGGCATTGGCAGATTTATCGGTAATGGAGAAAAACCAAATGCCGACAAAGGCCGCTGTCACTGAAAAAATGGCGGGGTATTTCAGGGGGAAAATCGCTTTCTCAAAACCCAGTGCGTCAACCCAGACTGTAGGCCCAATTACCACCAAAATCACTGCCGTGAGCAGGCCAGTTGCACCGCCCATAACTGCGCCGCGGGTAGTGAGCCTGCGCCAGTACATGGAGAGCACCAAAATCGGAAAGTTGGCGCTCGCCGCGACACAGAACGCCAAGCCCACCATAAAGGCGACATTTTGTTTTTCGAACACTATGCCGAGCAATACGGCGATGGCCCCTAAACAAACAGTGGCAATGCGCGATGCGCGAATCTCTTTTACTTCATCGCGCGCGCCTTTTAAGACCAAGGTTGCGTAGAGATCGTGAGAAATTGCACTGGAGCCCGCCAAGGTTAAGCCCGATACCACGGCCAAAATAGTGGCAAAAGCTACGGCTGAAATAAAGCCGAGTAACATGTCGCCACCCAAGGCGTGAGAGAGGTGAATCGCGGCCATGTTAGCGCCGCCGATAAGCGCGCCATCGGCAAAGTAGCTGTCGTTGCTGAGTAGCATAACTATGGCGCCGAACCCGATAATAAAGGTCAGAATATAGAAGTAGCCGATAAAGCCCGTGGCATAAAACACCGAGCGGCGCGCCTGTACTGCATCTTTTACCGTGAAGAAACGCATCAAAATATGCGGCAGGCCAGCGGTGCCGAACATCAAGGCAATGCCGAGTGAAATGGCGGAAATTGGGTCGGAGACAAGGCTGCCAGGCTGCATGATCTTATTGCCGTTGGCGTGCACTTTAATCGCTTCGCCAAACATGGTTTCAAAGCTGAAGCCAAAGTGCGCCATGACTAAAATTGCCATAAGTGTGGCACCGGCGAGTAATAACACCGCCTTAATCAGCTGTACCCAAGTGGTGGCGAGCATGCCGCCAGCGGTGACATAAAAGGTCATCAACACCCCTATGATAACCACAGCCGTGGTGTAGGGCAGGCCGAACAGCAATTCAATCAGCTTACCTGCGCCCACCATTTGCGCAATCAAATAAAAGATAACAGTGATCAGCGAACCGCTCGCCGCCAGAATTCGAATGGGTTTTTGCTGTAGGCGGAACGACGCAACATCGGCAAAGGTATATTTACCAAGATTGCGCAGGGGTTCGGCGATAAGCAGTAACACAATCGGCCAGCCGACTAAAAAGCCAATGGCGTAAATCAAGCCATCGAAACCTGAGGTGTAAACCAAGCCGGCAATCCCCAAGAAAGAAGCCGCAGACATATAGTCGCCAGCGATGGCTAAGCCATTTTGAAAGCCGGTAATGCCGCCGCCAGCAGCGTAAAAGTCACTGGCGGTTTTAGTGCGCTTGGAAGCCCAAATGGTAATCGCTAAGGTAATAAGTACAAAGCTGATAAACATCATGAGGGCGGTATTAGTGCTAGCTGCCTGCTGGCTGCTAATGGCCCAAGCAGAGCCCGCGAAGAGTGCGGCAACAAAGCCGCAGAGCGCGGTTAGTTTGCGGTTTGCTAGGTTCATTCCAGTGCTCCTGCTTTTGCGGCTACAGCACGGGTGAGCGGTTCAATGACACGGTTGGCGTAGTAGACATAAATGCCAGTCACGACCAAACAGAGCAAAATTACACTCAGGCCAATAATCATACCCAGCGAAGTAACGCCAGCGCCTATAGGTGTGCCCAACGCGGCGGGCGCAAAGGCAATGGTCAGGATTAGGGCAAAATAGACGCCAATAACAATACTCGCTAAGGGCCAAATAATGCGTTTGCGGGCGCGGGTGAGCGCTATGTATTCAGGCATTTGCCGAATGGCAGCAACGTTGGGCATGGTTTTTTCCTTTATTTGTTATGGTTGGTGATTTTATCTTTTTATTGTGTGTAATTAGCCGTTGTTGAGGCCTTACCCTGAGTCTTGCTCTTTGGCGACTGGGCTAGGGCATTTGATTCTAACAACTTAGGCAATAGCATAGAAACATTAATATCATACATAAAGACAAGCTGACTATAAGTTGTTCGATTTGGTGCTGTCTTCGACTGTAGTCTTGGGTAGTAATTTAGGGGGGGGGATGCGCGGTGTGAGCTACTCGGCTGGGCGCCGAGTGCTTTTGTTGTTTTGCGGGCGGTCTGCGTTTGGATAGGAGCAGCTAGATTATCCGGCACCATTTGATGTGGCGGCTGTTAAATCCAACCTTTTTGGCGGGCAATACGCGCTGCATCTACACGGTTAGCGGCATTAAGCTTGGAGATAGTCTCCGACAAATAATTGCGCACGGTACCTTCAGAAAGGCACAGCACCAGCGCAATTTCGGCGGTGGTCTTGCCTTCAGCGGCTAAGCGCAGGGCGCGGCGTTCTTTGTCATTGAGTGGATCGGTTTCACCTAAGGCCATCATCGCCAGTTCGCCATCTATGACTCGCTTGCCGTCCATGACTCGGTGAATTGCTTCAACTAACTGATCCGACGGTGCATCCTTCAGCAGAAAGCCTGCCACACCCATGTCTATGGCGCGGCGAATGTAACCAGCGCGGCCAAAGGTGGTAATGATAATGGTCTTGGTGGGAATCTTTTGATTCAGCACCCACTGTGCCAGTTCTAAACCTGAGCGGCCTGGCATTTCTATATCGGTAAGTAAAATGTCGTAGCTGTTCTGTTTCATCAGCAGCCATGCGCGGTCGCCGTCTTCGGCTTGGGTGATTTCAAAACCATCTTCCATGCTAAGCAAGGCGGCAAGTGCACCGCGTACCATGGATTGATCTTCTGCGAGAAGTATTTTCATAAGTTAAGCCTGATGCTGTTCTTTAAGCGGCAGTGAAATCGTAAATTCACAGCCTTTATTAATTGAGCTTTGAATGTCGCCTGCCAGTGCATGCAGGCGCTCTTGAATACCCGATAGACCGTTGCCCGGCACAAGGCTTTTTACTTCGCCGTTGTCGTGCATTGAAACTTCCAATTTGCCGCAGAGTTTACGAAACATAATGCGGCAGTGGTTGCCCTTGCTGTGGCGCAGCACATTGGTCGTGAGTTCGGTTAGGGCAAGAATAATGGCGGTTTCCGCGCGCGCAGACAACTGTGGAATTTCACCTTTTAGCTCCACCACAAAGCCCTTTTGCCGAAGCTGGTCGCACAGTTGCATCACTTCTCCCGACAGCCCGCGATGTTTATAGCCTGAAACAGTTTGGCGCACGAGGCTCAAGCTATTGCGCGCGATTTGGTGCAGCTCGGACAGGTGCTGCTGCGCCTGCTCATGCTTTGCTTGCTTTAGGAGTTTTTCGGCTAGTTCGGCTTTAAGGGCGATGCTCGATAGGCTGTGGCCAAGAATATCATGCAGGTCGCGCGCAATACGTTCGCGCTCCGCAATGACCGCCAGCTGCTCTATTTCCTGACGGCTTTGAATCCAGCTAATGCGCGACTCCAAACGCATTCTTTCGATGTAGCCAAAAATACTGATTGTTACTATGCCGGTAACGGCAGGTAGTACAAAAGCGGGAATGGGGTAGGGGTAGTAATACTGCAGCGCCGCAATGACACCCAAGAGCATTCCCAAAAACAGCAAGTAGCGACGGGTGCTGTAAAAGTAACCTAATAAGAAACCCAAATAAGTAAAAAAGGTGCTGGAGCCGGGGGTGTAGGGCGTAATCAGCAGCGCAAGAATCACAATCATGCTGATGGGGCGCCAAGCATCCTGTGGCCGTACCCGCGTACCCCAGAGATAAATTGCCACAAACAACGCATAGGCCGATGTCAGTAGTACATAGCCTTCTAGGCTAAAACTCTTGTAATAGAGCGGCACAAAGTAATAAAAGCTAAAAATTAGCCAAATCCACGATTTTTCAGAGTGAAGTTTATTATCGCAGGCGTATTTATCTGAAGGTTTCATAATGGTTGTCATGATGCTCGTTTCTAACCAGTCTGCCGTCTTCTCTTGTGTAATGCCAGCCCTGAAAGTAATCAGTCACCTGTGACAAATGTCAGCCTCGTTGCCATGAATTCGATACAGCGGTGAAAAGCTGTCATTGAAAATAGGTATACTGTCCCCAGATCTGGTTCAAGTTATTGTTTTTATTTATCTTATTGAGGTTCTAATGGAAAAGTTAATTGAAACGTTGCTCTATCGTTCGCGCTGGGTCTTGGCGCCGATATATCTGGGTTTGAGCTTGGCGGTGTTTGCGCTGGCGGTTAAGTTTTTTGAAGAGGTCTATCACATGCTTGCGCATGTGTTTACCGTGAGCGAAGGTGATTTGATCTTAACGATTTTAACCCTGATCGATATCGCCATGGTGGGTGGTTTACTGATCATGGTGATGATGAGTGGCTATGAAAACTTTATCTCACAGCTGGATGTGCCGGAAGACGAAGAAAAGCTGGGCTGGTTGGGCAAGATGGATTCCTCGTCGCTTAAAGCCAAAATTGCCGCTAGCATTGTGGCTATTTCTTCTATCCATCTGCTTAAGCAGTTTATGGGGATCACCATGGATATGAGTAAATACTCGGATGCCAATCCTTTCCCCTCCGAGGCACTTTTGTGGTTTGTGATTATCCACATGACCTTTGTGGTTTCAGCTTTTATGATGGGTTATTTGGATACCAAAACCATTAAGCATTAAGCATTAAGCGAAAGCGCACTGCAGGCACCTTGCCTGCAGTGCGCTTTCTGCTTCCCACCGAATGTATCTTTGTCCAGGCTTTTTTCCTCCGTTCGCCTCTTGCGACTGCTAGCCAATACTGCGCCAATAGCGTGTATTGCCTCGTGCTCTTTTAGCCTTTGTTAAAAAGCGCAAAAAGTCGGCGCGAAGCGGTGGTGTGCTGCATCATGCTCCGTACAAAATGATTTTCCTTATAAACCTATATAAGTCCTAAAGAGAGTAGATCTATGTGGAACACTGTCAGCTCATGCTTGTTGATCTTCTCGCTATTATTGATAACGGCCTGCGTCACGCAGAATACGCCTAAATCTGTTGCGCCTGAGCAGCTTTTGCGACTCGCCTACAGCAGCGTGCTGGATAATGGAACTCACGAGTACTTTGTGTATTTACCGCGCGGCTATGGTGATTTGCCTGCAAAAAAATGGCCTGTGATGTTGTTTTTACACGGTAACGGCGAGCGCGGTAATGGCCGCGATGAGTTGGATTATGTGCTCAGCCATGGCCCTCTGTACGAAGCGTGGATTCAAAAGAAAGACTTGCCTTTTATTATTATCTCGCCACAGCTTGCCATGCTGGGGATGGACAAGGTGCCCTACATTGCCGAACGTACGCGCGCGCAAATTCCGCTGCGTTTAGCTGAAGGTACGCCGCCGCGCAATGCGCGTTTTGGTACACCGCAAGCAATGAGTGCGGGCGAAGAAATAAAAGATATGCAGGCAGTCGCGCCACTTTTGCCTATGGGTTGGGAGCAAGTAGAGCAGGATTTATTAGGTATGATGCAGCAGGTGCAGCAACAGTTTCATACCGATAGCTCACGTCTTTATCTTACCGGCTTAAGTTACGGTGGTTTTGGTACTTGGTATATGGCGAGTAAGCATCCTGACATGTTTGCGGCCATTGCGCCTGTTGTAGGTTGGGGGCATCCAGATTTGATGGCACCCATTGCCCAAGCAGATATTCCCATATGGGTTTTTGCGGGTGGGCGCGATACGTCGGTCGAGAAAAAATATTTTTACGCCGGGATTAATAAGCTCGAAGCACTCGGCATTAGCGAGCTGCGTTTTAGTGTTGAAGAGGATATGGGGCACGATACCTGGACTCGCGTGTACAGCGGCGATGATCTCTACACTTGGTTGCTGCAACACCATAAATAAAGTGCAAAAGTTCACGTCAGGTTTGAGGGGTGGGTGTTTACGCCCCTCAGGTTTTTTGCGGTTTAGGTTTTTTTGTTTAGTTATTTTTAGGCGGCGTAAGTATTCGATTAACCCCATAAAGGCTGATGCCCCAGGTTGCTATCAGCAAACCGAGTAACAGCAAGGCTATAAATGCAAAAATATCCGGTGCTTTCATCAGTGTTGTCATGAGTGAATCTTGATAGTAAAAAAACCACTGATGACCATCGGGGAATATCTGTTCGTGAAACCAATAGAAAACATCTTTTGCGCCTATGGCCATAACGATGGCCGCGAGGCTGGCGAGCCCTACTACAAACCCCAGTAAAATTTTTGGCAGCGACGGAAGACGGCGTTTTTGTGTATAGGCTAGCGCAATTAAGCCCAACCAGATAAGCGCTCCCAGGCTACCCACCGCATAAAATGTATCGATTAAATTTGCCACATCCTGCAGGTGAATAATTTCTGCCTCATGCATGAACGGCGTGGACTCGCCATTCGCGAGCTTATAGCTAATCGTGGTTAAACCTTTCCCGCCGGATTGGATCCCATCGCTGATCTCCCCAAACAAACGCCAGTGCTCTGTAGGCGCGACAAATTCAAATTCTTTTTTGTAGTGGTTAAGTGGTGCGAACTTGGCGATGTGGGCTTCCAGCCCAAGCAATTTATAGCCTTGGGGGTAAGCAAAGTGTATTTGGGCGGCCAAGTGCCAACTGAGTAGCGCCAAAGCGAGCAATTGGCAGGTGAAAAATAGAGGCCAAAAACAGTAGCGAGAAATCACTTTCATGGGAGCCTATCAAGGTTCGTTATTTATAGGTGGATGATGAAGGCCGCTAACGTAACACGACTAGCGCTAGGCTTCAGCCGGCACGATGATATTGTCAGCAGCCTGTGAGCAGGTAAAGAAAACACAAAGCACCTGCATAATTAATTTATATGATTTATTATTCCCGTTTCATAAGAAAACGTCCCTTTTATACATCACAATAAGATTCAACTACATCACTCGGAGTCTTGCTATGGCGAATTGTCAGCTGTTTTCCTCTGTATTTAAGCCTATGCGCTATCTATTGGCATTTTGCATCCTGCTTATTGCAGTTATCAGTAACCTAAGTTTTGCGACTGAGACACAGCGCGAACGCTTGTCGCTGGACCAAGGTTGGCTGTTTCATTTGGGCGATGTACCTTTTCCTGAGGTGAAGGGCCACGGTGCAAGCTACAACAACGCTAAGGCTGGTAACGCGGGCGGTGCAGCGGCGCTGGAGTATGACGATTCTACGTGGCGCCAGTTGGATTTACCGCACGATTGGGCGGTGGAGGGGCCGTTTGATCCCAATGCCAATGTCGCTCAGGGGTATAGGCCGCGCGGCATAGGTTGGTACCGCCGCTATTTGCGCGTGGAGGAAAGCGAACGCGGCCGTCACCTTGAGCTGCAGTTCGACGCTATTGCGACTCATGCGACCGTTTGGGTGAATGGCAATGTCGTGCATCGCAATTGGTCGGGTTACAACGCCAGCTATATCGATATCACTCCCTATCTGCGCTATGGCGATGCACTTAATACTATTGCCGTTCGCGTCGATGCAGATGCTATGGAAGGCTGGTGGTATGAGGGTGCAGGTATCTACCGCCACACCTGGTTGGTAAAGCGCAGCCCGCTGCATATAGTGACCGATGGTGTGCATGCGACACCGCGCGAAACGAAAAAAAATCATTGGGAAATTCCGCTAGACATCACGCTCAATAACAGCGGTAAAGACGCTGCCGATGCCAAGGTTTTGGTTGAACTGTTTGATCCCTCAGGCAAAAAAGTGGCGACGGCGAAAACCCAGGTGCGCGTCCCAGTGCTTGCACAAGCCAGCGCGCAGTTGTCACTTAACGTTAAGCAGCCGCAACTCTGGTCGATAGAGAATAGGCATTTGTATCGCGTCGCGACTCGCGTTGAACAAAATGGCAAGGCGGTTGATACGGCGTCGCTTAGCACTGGTTTTAGACGCATTCGTTTTGATGCGCAGCAGGGCTTTTTTCTCAATGATGAGCATGTGAAGTTAAAAGGTGTTTGTATCCATCAAGATCACGCGGGCGTGGGTGTAGCCGTGCCAGATTCTATTTGGGAATACCGTCTACGCCGCCTAAAAGAATTGGGCGTTAACGCTATTCGCTTTGCTCACAATGCGCCCGCCGCCGAAGTATTGGATATGGTTGATCGCATGGGCTTTGTGGTGATGGATGAAAACCGCAACTTTAATCCCTCGCCCGACTACATGAAACAATTGGAGTGGATGGTGCGCCGCGACCGCCATCACCCCGGTATTATTTTGTGGTCAGTATTTAATGAGGAGCCAGTGCAAGGCAGTGAAGTGGGTTATGAAATGGTGCGCCGTATGGTGGCCGTCGTTAAGCAGTTGGATGACACTCGCCCCGTCACGGCGGCTATGAATGGTGGTTTCTTTACGCCATTAAATGTATCGCACGCGGTGGATGTGTTGGGCGCAAATTATCAGGTGCCCGATTACGATCGCTATCATGCCGCTAACCCCAAAATGCCTTTTACCAGCTCGGAAGATACCTCGGCATTTATGACACGGGGTGAATTTACCACCGATAAAAGCAAAAACATTATTGCCAGCTACGATGATGATTTTGCTGTTTGGGGCAATAGCCACCGCGATGCTTGGCAAGCGGTTGATAGCCGCGATTATGTCGCGGGTGGTTTTGTGTGGACGGGCTTTGATTATCGCGGCGAACCGACACCCAACGAGTGGCCGTCAGTCAGTTCATTTTTCGGCATCATGGATTTAAATGGTTTTGCCAAAACGGCTTACTACATGCACCAAGTTCAGTGGATTAAGGATCGCCCATTGGTACATATAGCCCCCCATTGGAATTGGCCAGGTAAAGCTGGCGCGCCTATTCGGGTGATGGTGATGAGCAATGCCGAGCGCGTAAAACTATTTTTAAATGGGCGCGAATTGGGTGAGCAAAAAGTTGATCCCTATCGTATGAACTTCTTCTCAGTGAACTATGTACCAGGTGTGCTTGAAGCTGTTGCATTTAATAATGGGCAAGAAGTGGCGCGCACGCGGGTTGAAACCACGGGTGCGCCTGTTGCCTTGGAACTTGTACCTGATCGCACCGCACTGAAAGGTGATGGTTGGGATGCAATGCCGATTACTGTGCGCGCGCTCGATGCACAAGGTCGCCCTGTACCTATCGCCGACAACGACGTGAGTTTTTCCATTGCGGGTGCGGGCAAATCCATTGGGCACGGCAACGGCAACCCCAATTCTCACGAGGATGAAAAAGGCAGCATGCGCAAACTCTTCAATGGTTTGGCGCAATTGATCGTGCAATCTACCGCAAACGCAAGTGGTGAGCTTGTCGTCACTGCCCGTGCTGCTGGTTTAAAACCTGCACGCATTACCATTGCGGTTGACGCTGTTACTGCGATTCCTTTTGTAGCAAAA
>Ga0070748_1001176_pt1 | contig 12272 bp, 13 predicted proteins | sample VirMetDEL_Nov_12_FD_77015 | JGI IMG/M metagenome (GOLD analysis project Ga0070748, IMG submission 77015) | Aqueous microbial communities from the Delaware River and Bay under freshwater to marine salinity gradient to study organic matter... | ecosystem: Environmental > Aquatic > Marine > Coastal...
TATTAGGCATAGCGCGCATTATGGCCTGCTCTGCCCCTAACCAACTGCCAATGCTGGCGGTGGTAATACCCGCCGCAACTGAGATGAGCAGTGGCTTATGGGTAAGTGCATCTTTTAATCCCAGCGCGACTTCTTTCAGCATTTGCGGTTTAACCGCTAACACCACGACATCCGCAGCGGCCGCAGCGGCCGCGTTGTCCGTGCCTACCGCTATGCCGTATTCCGCAGCAACTGCAGCGAGTGTCTCCATACGCGGCCCGCTCGCGCTTATGTCTTCGGGGCGAAAGCCTTCGGCTATGAGTCCGCCAATAATGGCCTTAGCCATATTGCCAGCGCCAATAAAGGCGATTTTAGGTGACGTCACGGAGAATCCTTATTTATTAAGGTTTATTGAATTTTTGCACGAGCGCCAAATATATCACTGCCCACTCGCACCATGGTGGCACCTTCGGCGATAGCCGCTTCCAAATCGCCGGACATGCCCATAGAGAGACAATCCAGCTCAATGCCCTCAGCCTGCAGCTGCTCGGCGGCAGCGCGCACCTGCGCAAAGGCACGGCGCTGCTGGGCGGAGTCCTGACTGGCGGCGGGAATAGCCATAAGCCCACGTAGGTGTAAGCGCGGCATTTGTTGGATCGCTTGGGCTAAAACAGGTAAGTCCTGCAGATTAACACCAGACTTGGTGTCTTCTTCGTCTATATTCAACTGTATGCACACTTGCAACCTTGGCAGCTGCGCTGGACGCTGGTCATTGAGACGTTGGGCGATTTTAGCTCTATCGATACTGTGAACCCAGTCAAAATTTTCAGCAATAACACGGGTTTTATTGGACTGTATAGGCCCGATAAAATGCCATTCAATATCGCTTAAATGACCAAGCTGTGCCTGCTTATCGAGTGCCTCTTGTAAATAGTTCTCGCCAAAGCGCCGCTGGCCGCCGGTATAGGCCGCTTGCAATGCAGCTGGCGCTTGTGTTTTGCTGACGGCAATAAGCTGCACGCTGCTCAAACTGCGGCCTGCAGCCTGAGTGGCTTGTGCGATACGCGCGGTGACTTTCGCTAGGTTGTCGTCTATCTTGTGCATTGTCTCATTCAAAAATCGGTTACTCTGCTTGATGTGCGCCAGCTTAGCCAGTCGCAGGTTAACGTGATCAAAGGTCCCCGTGCAGCGCACGCGGGAAACGATAAAAAGCAGCCTTGAATCTGCGCCCAATACAGGTAGCTCTAATGGATATTACCGAACTCCTCGCCTTCAGTGCTAAACAAGGCGCGTCTGACTTGCACCTTTCGGCGGGCCTACCGCCTATGATTCGTGTTGATGGCGATGTGCGCCGCATTAATTTGCCGCCCATGGAACACAAACAAGTGCATGGTTTGATCTACGACATTATGAATGACAGGCAGCGAAAGGACTACGAAGAATTTTTAGAAACCGACTTTTCGTTTGAAGTACCCGGCGTAGCACGCTTCCGGGTTAACGCCTTTAACCAAAACCGCGGAGCTGGCGCCGTGTTTCGTACCATTCCCTCCAAGGTACTCACCATGGAAGAGCTGGGCATGGGCAATGTGTTCCGCGATATTTGTTCGGTACCGCGTGGATTGGTCTTGGTGACCGGGCCAACGGGTTCGGGGAAGTCCACCACCCTTGCAGCCATGATTGACTACATCAACGACAACAAATACGAACACGTACTCACGATTGAAGACCCTATCGAATTCGTACACGAATCTAAAAAATGCCTCATTAACCAGCGGGAAGTATATCGCGATACCCACGGCTTTAGTGAAGCGCTGCGCTCTGCACTGCGGGAAGACCCGGATATTATTCTCGTAGGCGAGATGCGTGACCTTGAAACAATCCGCCTAGCGCTCACTGCCGCGGAAACGGGCCACTTGGTATTCGGCACACTGCATACTACCTCTGCGGCTAAAACCATCGACCGGATTGTGGACGTATTCCCCGCCAATGAAAAATCTATGGTGCGCTCAATGCTATCAGAGTCACTGCAAGCGGTTGTATCGCAAACACTGATGAAGAAAAATGGCGGCGGCCGCGTAGCAGCACACGAAATTATGCGCGGCACCTCAGCAATTCGTAACCTAATCCGCGAAGATAAGGTAGCGCAGATGTACTCGGCCATTCAAACCGGTGCGTCACTGGGCATGCAAACAATTGATCAGTGCTTAGCCGATTTAGTAGCGCGTCGAATTATTAGCCGCGATTCAGCCAAAGCAAAAGCCAAGTTCCCCGAAAACTTCTAAGAAAACTTTGTCGCGGCGAATCTTTTATAAGCTTCGCGCTTTTAACACACTTAATACTTGCTATAGGCCACTCCATGGAATTTGATCGCTTATTGTCTCTGATGGTTGAAAAAGGTGCATCTGACTTATTTATTACTGCCGGTGTCCCCCCCTCGATCAAAGTCCACGGAAAAGTCGTGCCGGTAACCGCAACCCCACTCGCGCCGGAAAAAGCGCGCGAGTTGGTGGTAAGCGTAATGAACGAAAAACAACGCGCTGAATTTCTCGAGAAAAAAGAACTTAATTTTGCGGTCAGTGCACGAGGTATTGGCCGCTTTCGTGCCAGTGCTTTTTATCAGCGCAACCTCGCCGGCATGGTGATGCGCCGCATTGAAACAAAAATCCCATCTGTTGATGAACTAGCACTACCCCAAATCATTAAGGATTTGGCCATGACCAAGCGCGGCCTCATTATTTTTGTGGGCGCAACCGGCACCGGTAAATCTACCTCGCTCGCCGCTATGATCGGCCACCGCAATATCAACAGCAAAGGCCACATCATTTCGATTGAAGATCCCATCGAATTCATTCATCAACATCAGGGCTGTATTATTACTCAGCGCGAAGTCGGCATAGATACCGAATCTTTCGAAGTTGCACTTAAAAATACTCTGCGCCAAGCGCCAGACGTTATTCTCATTGGCGAGGTGCGCTCGCGCGAAACCATGGACCACGCCATCGCCTTTGCGGAAACGGGGCACTTGTGTTTGTGCACACTCCACGCCAACAACGCCAACCAAGCGCTCGACCGCATCATTCACTTCTTCCCCGCTGATCGTCACCGCCAATTGTGGATGGATTTATCGCTCAATTTAAAAGCTATTGTCGCACAGCGACTAATTCCTACACCCGATGGCAATGGTCGTCGCGCTTGTTTAGAAATCATGATCAACACGCCGCTGGCACAAGATTTAATTCGTAAAGGCGAAGTGAGTGAACTCAAAGAATTGATGAAGCGCTCCACAGAACTCGGCATGCAAACCTTCGATCAGGCGCTCTATGTGCTCTATGATAATGGTGAGATCACCTACGAAGATGCGCTGCTCCACGCAGATTCGCCCAATGACTTGCGCTTGATGATCAAGCTAGCGTCAGAAAGCGATGCTGGCTATCTTTCAAGTGCAACTGATGGCCTGTCAATTCAAGGGGATGAACATACAAATCGCGGGAAGATGTATTAACCTCGATCTAACCACAGCGGTATCAATTACATAAACCAAGGAGAAACCTATGTCAGGCTGGTATGAACTCAGTAAAAATGACAAGAACCAATTTTACTTCTCATTAAAAGCAGGGAATGGTGAAATTATTTTACAAAGCGAGATGTATGAAGCAAAAGCTTCAGCTCAAATTGGTATCGCCTCCGTTCAATCCAACAGCGGCTCAGATGAGCGCTACCATGCCGAGGAGGCTAAGAATGGCAAATTTTACTTTAATTTAAAAGCCGCCAATCACCAGATTATCGGCACAAGTCAAATGTATGTGTCTACCTCAGGGCGAGACAATGGCATCGCTTCCGTAAAAACTAATGGCGCCTCAACAACCGTTAAAGATAACACCTAAGCAAGTGCAAACCTTCTCGGCGCCTCTCTGTCATGAGGCGCTTGGTTGTCTAGTTCACTAGTCAATTACTCTGCATCCATCCTTCTAAAATTAAACGTGCGGCAATAGAATCAACCGGGTTGTTTTTATAGTCGCGCGAACCGCCGCGTTCCATCACTTCTCCTTTGGCTTCAAAACTGGTCAAGCGCTCATCTACCATTTCTACCTGAATACCAAAACGACCATGAAGACGATTGGCAAATTTACGTGCGCGCGCACTCAACTCGCTTTCGCTGTCATCCATATTTAGTGGCAAGCCGACGAGCACAAGATCCGGTGCCCATTCTTTCAAAACCTTTTCAACCTGCACCCAATCGGGAATACCATCCTTCGCTTTTAGTGAAGGTAAAGTATTGGCAGAACGCGTAATCATTTGTCCACTGGCTACACCAATATTTTTGGTGCCATAGTCAAAGGCAAGGAGTGTTTTGATCATAAAAAAACATTCTAGTGAAGGAAATGCCGCTGAGAACGCAGCATGAAAGCGGATTAACGCTGACATAAAATATCAGCTAATAAGTGCTAGGCGTGGCCTGCCGTGCTGGAAATTAAATTCACATCAATACCCAACGCTTGAGCAGCAGCAGTCCAGCGCTCCTCTAGAGGGGTATCAAAAATAATGTGGCTATTAGCCGGAACCGTAAGCCAAGAGTTGGCTGCAATTTCCGCCTCTAATTGCCCCTCTCCCCAACCGGCATAACCGAGGGTAATGAGGCTTTGCTTAGGTCCTAGCCCCTCAGCCATGGCCGCAATAATATCGCGCGACGCCGTCAGGCTTATATCGGCAGATATTTCCAAGGTTGAATGCCACTTGCTTTCACTGCTGTGCAATACAAACCCGCGCTCTTGTTGCACCGGCCCGCCGGCCATAACAACTTGATCACCCAGGGTAGAATGATCGTCTAAATCCATTTGTTGGAAAATTTCGCGCAACAGCATAGGCGTAGCATTATTAATAACCACTCCCATAGCGCCCTTATCACTGTGCTCGCAGATATAGGTGACGGTGTGGGCAAACGATGAATCATTTAAACCCGGCATAGCAATCAAAAAATGATCGCAGAGGCTGCCAGGGCTCAGTTCATCATAACGGGTGGTGACAGATATTTTTTCATTCATGTTTTGAGTATGAGGCTTAAGCGGCGTAAAACAAGCAGCGAATTAAAAAATTCTAAGCAAGTTAATCTGCTGAGGTGGTAATAGACGTATTTTTGCCCGTAATTTCAAATTTCCATGTACGGATAATCTGTAAGCGATCGGCGTGCTGGCGTATTTCGGGCGGGAAGCTCGCATAAGGCGCGGCTAAACGCACAATTTGCCGCGCAGCATCATCGAGCAAGCGCTGGCCGGATGATTGCAGAACTTTGATTTCAAAAATCGTGCCATCAGGGTTGATCACCACCGATAACCTTAAATTTCCGACGATACGCCGACTCATGGCCTCCTTGGGATAATTGCGCGTTCCTACTTGCTCAACTTTAGAACTCCAATCACTGAGATATTTCGCATCAAATGACGCTTGGGTAGAGACTGAGGTCAAGGTGCGGATTCGCGGTCGCTTGGCATATTCCTGCCGCTGCTTATCGAGCTTAGCTTGCAGGCTCGCAATCTCCGCCGAGAGGAGTGTTTCACTCTGCTCCTGCCCTTCTATTTTCTCCCGCGCATCGAAGGGGTCGGGATTAAGCTTGATCTGTACTTGGTTGTCGCTCTGAGCGCGAGTCGTCAACAAATTTAACTCTTGTTGCTGCAGTTCCCGCGCGGCTTGCTGCTGCGGTAAGGGATTCACATCCCTTACCTGCGTATCTGCAAACTCGGCCTGTTTTTCCGTGGTGAGTTGCTTGGCCTCATCGATAGTGCCGCTCGCTTCTTGATTATGTTGGGCTAGAAAGTCGGCTTGCTCCGGCGCGCGTGCAGCTTTGTGCGTCGCCAGAGTGACTTCAATCGTTTGAGAGGTATTGCTATGGGAGGGTAATTTGAAATTGATACCCAAAATCACCATCGCATGCAGTGCAATGGCAACAAAGAGGGTAAAGCTCAACCGATCACCGGTATCTACCAGTGCAATGACGATGTCTTCTTGGTGTATGACGGCTTGATTCATCGCAGATTAAACTGATCCGGCAGCGTGGGCCGCTAATTTACGCTCTATAGCATCCATTAGCCGTGATCCAATTCCGGTGTTGTAAGCTTTGTCCAGCTCGCGAGCGCAGGTGGGGCTGGTGACATTAATTTCGGTCAAAAAATCACCTATAACATCCAAACCTACAAACATTAAACCCTTAGCTTTTAAGGTAGGTGCGACCTGCTCCACGATCCAATAGTCTCGATCCGTAAGCGGTTGCGCCACACCTCTACCCCCTGCCGCCAAATTGCCGCGCGTTTCACCCTGTGCGGGGATGCGTGCTAGACAATAGGGAACAGGCTCACCATCGACAACCAAAATACGTTTGTCACCATTGGTGATTTCAGGAATATAGCGCTGCGCCATGATGAGCTGACCACCGAACTCAGTCAGTGTCTCTAAAATCACGCCCACATTGGGATCATCGTGACGACAGCGAAAGATCCGGCTACCGCCCATGCCATCCAAGGGCTTAAAAATAACATCGCCATGACCGGCGTGAAACTCGCGCAAGCGTTGCATATCGCGGCTGACCAATACCGGTGGACAACACTGGGGAAACTGGGTTGCAAAGATTTTTTCGTTACAGTCACGCAGGCTGCGTGGATCATTCACAACCAGAGCACCTTGACGCTGCGCAGCCTCCAAAATATAGGTGCTGTAGATATATTCATTATCAAACGGCGGGTCTTTGCGCATGAGAATAACGTCTAGATCAGCGAGCTTTTTATCTTCGCGCAAACCCAATTCATACCAACTTTCAGCATTGTCAGCCACAAACAAGGTGCGCACATTGGCGCGCGCCTCATCTTGCAAAAGGTATAAATCTCCCTGCTCCATATAGTACAAATCCCAACCGCGATCTTGCGCAGCCAGTAGCAGTGCTAGGGTGGTATCTTTGTAATATTTGATGTCCGCAATAGGGTCCATCACAACGCCGATAGATAATGCCATAGGAAAAGTCACAGCCTAGAATTCAAAGAAAGTTGCCGAGCTCGGCAAGGCAGACTAAAGTTAATGGCTCAAGTACATTAAAGCAAGGACCACAGCGACCGCTTCAGTTGTTTTATAGTGCGCTCAAATCTGATGGATTACTCATATATTCAACTAGTTATGGCGAAAGCTTAAAAACTATGTTAAAAGTTTAGCCAGTAAAAGATGGTGTTTTTGCGCATGTAGGCAGCCATCATTTAGACATACACCCGGGACGCTGTACCCAGTCTCACGCGTATATCTGGCAACTAGGGCAATAACAAAGGCAAGGTCAGAGTATGGAAGTAACTTATGAAAGCCTAAAGGTGATGGTCATCGATGACAGTAAGACCATCCGTCGCACGGCTGAAACACTGCTAAAAAAGGCAGGATGTATGGTAATTACTGCTACCGATGGCTTCGATGCCTTGGCAAAAATTGCTGACACCCGTCCCGATATTATTTTTGTGGATATTATGATGCCGCGTCTCGACGGCTATCAAACCTGCGCACTGATTAAAAATAACAGTGAATTTAAAAGCACGCCGGTCATAATGTTATCCAGTAAAGATGGGCTTTTCGACAAGGCTAAGGGGCGCATTGTAGGCTCTGACCAATATCTCACCAAACCATTCAGTAAAAGTGAACTATTGGGCGCTATAGAAGCTCATGTGAAGCATCTTAAAGCGTCTTAGCACTCGAAATACCCCCAAAGGACTGCTAATCATATTTGTAGATACATCTATTTGGTGTAAATATCATTTTTGCTTTTTGGAGTACATATGGCCAGAGTTTTGATTATTGACGATTCACCCACCGAAACCTACAAGCTCACCACCATGCTTGAAAAAAATGGCCATGTCGTTTTTACGGCTGACAACGGTGAAGCAGGTGTAGCTATGGCACAACAAGAGCTGCCTGACTTAGTATTGATGGATGTTGTTATGCCTGGCCTCAATGGCTTTCAGGCAACACGTCAACTATCTAAATTGCCAGAAACCGCTCATATACCCGTAATTATTGTGACCACGAAGGATCAACAAACCGATCGCGTTTGGGGTATGCGTCAAGGTGCACGAGCCTATTTAGCTAAGCCCATCACTCAGGATGTGCTCATGTCTGCTATGGCAGAAGTTTTAAACTAAAGTTCTGGTCAGCGCAGCGCGCAACACAGACCACAACAAATAATAACGAGTACCTACATCCAGTTAGCCCTCAACGATTCGGCAATGATCATAAAACCCGGCGTGTTGAAGGTCACCGACAGTTATGGAAGTGTTATGTCAGAACCACAGGCCGCATTTCAGGCTCTTCTCTCCCTGGCACAACGTAGTCGTGCCGCTGCGCACGGCTTGCCTGCACAAGCTGATATTCGCCCACTGTGGAGCGGCATTGGCTTTTCGCTGATGGGGAGCTATTTTGTTGCACCCATTGGCGAAGTATCGGAGATGCTGGAAGTTCCTAACCATACTCATTTACCCGGCGTACAACCCTGGGTAAAAGGTGTCGCCAATGTCCGTGGACGCCTGCTCCCACTCTTTGATTTGGCGATGTTCTTTGGTGAGCGTCTCGTCGGCTCGCGCAAACACCGGCGCGTATTGATCCTTGAAACCGAAACGCTCTACACCGGCCTCATTGTCGATCAAGTTTTTGGCATGCAACATTTCCCCATGGATGAGTACACCGCCAAAGCTGGAACAGCTGTGGCATCCACAATTTTACCTTTTGTTACTGGGAGCTATCCGCAGGGTAATGAGCACTGGACACTATTTCGACCAGCCTTGTTAGCGGACGACCCACGCTTTACCAATGCAGCAAAATCCTAAAAAATGCTTTACACCTAGAAATACCATTAATGCTCGCTGTGTCTTCTGCCACAGAAGCGCAACGGACAAAAAAGAAATAAAACCAAAATTTGGTTAGGAGTGCGTAGATGAAAACTAATTCAAAAATAGCGACACTTAAAGCAAGCCCTGGGCTCAGTATTGCCTATGTCTTGCTGATTTTGTCTTTAGCCGCCGTATTTTTCAGCCTTTATGTAATCAATAAAGATGCTGCGAATGACCAGCGCTACTTGCAAAATGTCGGCGACCTGCGCGCTCAAGCTTATCGCTTGACCTCACTTTCGCGCGATGCCACCTCGGGCAATGAGCAGGCATTTGCTGACTTAACCGGTGTAGTTAAGAGCATGAGCGCAACCTGGGACATGCTCCGCGCCAGTGATGAAAGCACTCGTGCAGCACTGAACACCGAATTTGATGCTTTTAGTGCAATTTGGAAGCGCGTGCAAAACAACGCCCAAGCAATTGCAACTAACAAGGACACCATTGTATCGCTCAACAACGTCGGGAAAACGCTGAACGACAACCTGCCAAGCTTGCAAACCGAGCACAATAATATTGTCGATATTTTATTAGAATCAAATGCACCTGCAGATCAAGCAACTCAAGCTCAGCTACTGACATGGCGCGCGGAGCGTATCGGACGTAACGTGGACAAGATGCTACGTGGCGATGCGGATGCCAGCGATGCAGCAGAACAGTTTAACCGCGATGCAATTTTCTACTCGCGTGTACTCGCAGCCATGAAAGACGGCGATGTAGGCTTGCGTATTACCCGTGTATCTGACCCCCAAGCGCGCGCCAGCCTAAGCCAAATTACCCAATTATTTGATGGCGTTAATAAATCAATTCAAGAGATGTATGAAGGTTCAACAACACTAACCCGCGCTCGTCAGGCGAGTGACGCACTGCTGAATGACAGCCCACAGTTGTTACAAGCTCTGGCTACAATTACCGATAAAATCGCCACTCAAGGTGAAAGCCGCCCCATTAACAATAAGATTACTGTGTTGTTTGCAGCCATCTTCGTTATCGCACTTTTCTACATAGGCTTCACCATGTACCGCAATGCCCGTAAACGTGCGGACGAAACTACCGACACCAACGAGCGTAACCAAACCGCGATTTTGCGTCTCCTCGACGAACTCGCCGACCTTGCAGACGGTGACTTGACCACTACCGCAACAGTAACCGAAGACTTTACCGGTGCGATCGCTGACTCGATTAACTTCACCATTGACCAGCTGCGTATTCTGGTAGCGCGAATCAACGAAACGGCAGTAAACGTATCTGCCGCAGCGCAGGAAACCCAGCAAACAGCATGGCATCTCGCTGAAGCATCTGAACATCAGGCGCAAGAAATTGCCGGTGCATCGGCGGCAGTAAATGAAATGGCGGTCACCATTGACCAAGTATCTGCCAACGCCGCCGAATCGGCCGCGGTAGCAGAGCGAGCGGTATCTATCGCGGGTAACGGCGCCAAAGTGGTACAGAACACTATCCACGGGATGGATACCATTCGCGAACAGATTCAAGATACGTCTAAGCGTATTAAACGCCTCGGCGAATCGTCACAAGAGATTGGTGATATCGTAAGTTTGATTAACGACATTGCTGACCAAACCAACATCCTCGCACTTAACGCGGCAATTCAGGCATCTATGGCCGGTGACGCGGGCCGCGGCTTTGCGGTGGTAGCGGATGAGGTACAGCGCCTTGCGGAACGTTCCGCTGCAGCAACCAAGCAGATTGAGGCGCTGGTTAAAACGATTCAGAACGATACCAACGAAGCGGTAATTTCGATGGAACAAACCACCTCTGAAGTGGTGCGCGGTGCACGCCTCGCACAAGATGCGGGTGTGGCACTGGAAGAAATTGAAAACGTATCGAGCAGCTTGGCGGAATTGATCCAGAACATTTCGAATGCAGCACGTCAGCAAGCTTCATCGGCCGGTCACATCTCCAATACGATGAATGTAATTCAAGAAATTACCACCCAAACCTCTGCTGGTACTTCAGCGACCGCACAATCGATTGGTAACCTCGCCGAAATGGCCTTGGATCTACGTAACTCGGTTGCAGGCTTCAAACTGCCAGAAGAAGACATGTCCGAAGGCCGTGCCAATGCGGCGAAAAAAGCCATGTCGACGACACCTGTTATGGAATTTGACGGCAGCGAAGAGATCATTGATCTTGACGATGAACTACTGCCTGACGATGACATGTATGCAGAAACCGCCAAAGCGTAATGAAGTAATGAGCGCTTGGGTACCATCTGGGCACTTCAGGTAACTATATGGCTTGGTCGCTGCAAACACTGCCCACACTCTCCGCCGACGAGTTTCTCCAATGGGGGAAACTGGTGGAAGAACGCACGGGCTTGCAATTGGTATTCCAACAGAAAGCGTGGTTGGAGTCCCAAATGTCAGGTCGTATGCGCGATCACGGTTTCGAGACTTACCAAGACTATTACAACTTTATTTCTGTAGATGATTTAGAAGCAAAGCTGGAATGGTCGCGCCTGGTAGATCGTATCGCCGTTAAAGAAACGAGCTTTTTTCGTCATCGCGAATCTATAGAAGCCGTGCGCCGCTATCTTCAGCAAAAGATCAATAACCAGTCTTTGCACGATAGCTTTAATGTTTGGAGCCTCGGTTGCGCTACCGGTGAAGAGCCATACTCTCTCGCAATGGTTGTAAACGATTGCTTCGAATTGGCCGCACTCAATCCCTACTATGGGATTACGGCCATGGATATCAGTGCCAGTGCCTTGGCAACCGGTCGCAAAGGACGCTATAGCAAACGCAAAGTCGAGCAGGTCAAAGCAGAAGAGGCAAAACGCTATCTACAGCAACATCCTGATGGTAGCTATGAAGTTGCCTCCAAGCTGCGCGATCGTGTTTGTTTTACCCAAGCCAATATCATTAACGCCAAACTCTTACCCCAGGTCAACGTTGATGTTATTTACTGCCAAAACCTGTTGGTTTATTTCCGTCGCTGGCTGCGCCGCGATCTATTAAATGCATTGGTCGAACGCCTCAAACCTGGCGGTTTGTTAATCGTAGGTTTGGGCGAAGTTGCAGATTGGGATCATCCCGAAATGCAGCGCACTTCAGATGATGAAGTGCAAGCCTATGTGCGTAATGCGCAAGAATCATAATGAGGAATGCTCTGCATGGCAGATAATCGTAATTTTGCCGCTTTAGATTGGTTGATCCGCGAAATTGGTGAGACCCTCAAAGAAGCGCGCCAAGCGCTCGAAAGCTATGTCGAAAATCCACAAGACACAGCGCGCATTCGCTTTTGCCTAACGCATATCCATCAAGTACACGGCAGCCTGCAGATGGTGGAGTTTTATGGCGCCGCCATGCTTGCCAATGAAATGGAATTGCTGACCCAAGCGATGATTGCGGGCACCATTAAAAACAAAGGCGA
>Ga0070748_1001179_pt1 | contig 12242 bp, 11 predicted proteins | sample VirMetDEL_Nov_12_FD_77015 | JGI IMG/M metagenome (GOLD analysis project Ga0070748, IMG submission 77015) | Aqueous microbial communities from the Delaware River and Bay under freshwater to marine salinity gradient to study organic matter... | ecosystem: Environmental > Aquatic > Marine > Coastal...
ACTTATTGAGGCGGCAAACTTAAGTTGTGTCAACATTCGAACTTGGACCTTCCCTAAAAATAACCATGAATAAGGCGGGACCAGGGAATACAGGCCAATGAGTCTCACCAATAGGGATCTTATATCGGATGCCTGGGTAGATCCGCTGTCCAGAAACAAGGTCATCCATACAACCCTCCATCATTACGACCTCCTCCATAAGGAGCGAATGAAGATGAGCACCAAGGTCGACAGGTATCATCGCCTCACACAGGACGTATTTCGACTTAGTCGACTAATTCGTATGAGTTAACATCCAACGAAGACCATTCCAAGGAGACATCGTCCATTCCCCTTGAACGAATTCCATTGAGCTCAGGTCAGAATCATCGATAGCACTTAAAGGAACCTTGACGGCCTTAGGCTGGTTTCTAGTAATCAGATCTCTGAGGCTGCCTAGGGCAGAATCAACTGTCTGAATCTGGTCCTTTAAGAAGTTCATTAGACAGGGACTGTAGTGAGGCTGAAAGTCGTTCAACCTCCTCTTTGATTATAACACCTAACCCAGATAAGTTGCCTTGATGGGACTCAAGAAAAGCTGTATTGAGAAGAAGAGCCTCTATAACCTTCGCCGTGAGTTCGCGCTCTCGGCTATCTGAAACTTCAAGCTTCTGAACCAAGTCTTGCTTATCCTTCAAGGTCGTCTTGAGCCACAACCACCCAATAGCGGCTGTCCCGCCTGCTCCAGTGATGATTCCAGGGATTTCTGATTCAAAGTTCATCCTCTAGAAGAGTAGAGATAAAGACGAAACGTCGTTGTGATGGCGAAGAGAAACATAGAGATTCGGATAAGGCTCTGGAGCAAAGAAGGCCAGTATTGGAGACATCCAGCGAAAGCCCCTACGGCGAAAACCAATGTGCAAACAGAAAGGTAAGCCTCTGCAATAAGGTTCCAAGCCAAAAGACGACTGAGCCTGTCTCGCAAACGAAAGAAAAGAAAACCTACACGGAGAGCGCAGATCACGGCTATGAAGCCGATAATCAAGGCTAGCCATTGGTCTATAGTTGCGCTGATCAACATGACTAGGTTATGAAAATTTAATTTTAGCTATGGGACCTCCTCTACCCACGAATGAGTAGAGAAGGCATACACAGCACAGAGAGCAACACGATGCAACTAACTGAACTTTAAAAAGCAAGTGACGGAGAAAACTCAACGCCACTTGCCCTTGATAATTACACGCAGCCGATAAGACCAAGGTCGTCAGTGCAGACCTTGTGTCGAATGGTGAACATGAGGTGAGGATTGATGCCTTCAGAAGCTGACATCAAGACTCCACGGAAACGACCGAGGGTTCCATCAGGGTTATAAGCAGGAGAGGCAGAATCATCGTTCTGAATATTCAACCACTTGAAGTCACCCATGTAGTTCTGAGCGTCAAACTTCGCACGAGAGACTCCGGTGATAGAGCCAGGCACACGATGTTGCATGGCGTCCTTCACATAAATGTAGGAGTCCTGGAAGTCAGCCGTCCGCCAAGCTGGGTTAACAACCTGCTTTGGATTGGTCGGATCAGAAGTGTCGTAGACGTATTGAGGGACCTCCGTGTAGACACCACCGCTGAAGGTATACCGTGGAGGCATATCGTCAATCATGTGGATGAATCCATTATAGGTATGCGACACACCAAGAGGTTTCAGGAGGATGTCACGCTCGGCACTATGACGGAAGTCCTCTCGGATAGCGTCATCGTCACGGGTAAGGCGACGAGAAGTGACCTGATCGGTGATGATTCCGAAGATAGGACGACCATTCTGAGTGGACAAGGAGTGCATACTACCTTGCTCGATGATGAGGGTCTCGTAGAAGTATTCCAAGATTCCGTTCGTCAGTTGGCTGGTAGACTCCGTAGTTCCAAAGGTAGTAGTCCCTTCCTCAGTAGTGTCGAGACCAGGCTCAGCAATGACCTTGTTAGACCATAGAGTCCACTGTTCGCGGTTCCATTTGATCCAGTAGTGGCGGACTTGCTCATTAAGAGCTTTGACCACGGCATCCATCTGTTTGCCACGGGCTCCAGTGAACATGAGGTCATTCACACAGAACTTAGGCGAATACACACTCTTGTGGTAGAGCTGCATTTCACGTTCAGTGTGCTTGAACTCGACCAGATCGGATGGAGGGATACAAGAGTTTCCTGTGCCATCGTTGAAGGAAACAGCCTCCCAGTCAGATTCACCAGCACCTCCGTCTGCAACAGACAAAACGTGTGGACGTTCGAACATAGTGTTCGACATAGTTTCCCCCATTCCTTGGGGCCATGCGACTTTCTTTGGAAGTGAAAGCCAGGGCGAAGAGAAGAGGGTGCGCTGATAAATATCATAGGTCAGCCGCCCACTCTCAGTCGCCAAGTATTGATTAATGTTAGACATAATTTTTCTTGGTTTTGATGTCAGACTAGGTGCCTGACGAGAGTTAAAGGTAATTCAATAGAACAGGAAAAGCCCCGAGCTGGCCGACAGTTAATTTTGTTTAGAACCCCGACTATCAGGGGGAGCGTCTAGAAGGTAACCGGATTACTCAGGCTTGGCAATAACAAAAAGGCCAGCTGAGGAGCTACCCCAACTGACCTTCTCAAATACTCTCGCTCTCTGAGTCATTAGGTTTGTCCTAACAGAATCAGAGAAGGGAGTCAAACCATTACTACTGAGTGGCTGCCGTGAACCTCTGGGCGTTAAATGAATCAAGGAAGCCTTTAGGTTCCCCGGAATCAGAAGCCTCCTTAACCTTATCAACAGGGGCCCCACCGGCAATGCCAACCTTCTGCCCAGAGGCGACACGGAGATCACGGTTCTCGCCCTCCATGGCTCTAAGCTTATTAAGGACTTGTGGAAGAGCATTCACAGCAAAGGCCATATACCCCAGATCATCGGAACCGAGGCTATTGGCGTTGACGATCTGAGCTTTACCCATAGCGACTCTGGCCTCATCCGTCATATTCCCAGTGGAATCGGTGAAGCCTGGAATCTTGGAGGCATATCGCTCGAACGACGTCCTGGCCGATGCCTTGTAAGCAAGACTCTTGGACTTGAGCTCTTGTGTTGACGCACCAGCCTCCTTTTCCTTTGCCGCAGCGACAATAGCCTCAGCATTGCTGCGCATCTCTTTGTCTAAAGCTGAGATGGTCCGAATGTCCTTCGACATATTCCCGACCTCAAGAGCATAACGACCACCAATCTTTCTCTCAAGCTCATCAAGAATGCCGATCCTTTTGACAGGGTCGTTCTCCTTAATGGCCTCCCATAGGTCGACTTCTGGGATGCCCTTGGCCTCGGCCATAGCCTTGACTGTGTCGGTGATCTCACCATAGGGCGTGCTGACTCTGGCTTGGTAATCGGCATTCTCCTCAAGAAGGAGTTCTGCACTGCGAGATGTAACGTTAGCGACACGTTCCTCCAAAGCCTTCACCTGTGCTGCAGACTCAGAGAGCTCCAGGTTCTGCTTTTCCAACTCAGCAATTCTCGACTCCTGCCCTGGAGCAGCAGCCCCTTTTTGCTCAAGCTCTTTAAGCTTCAAGCGCAAATCTTTGTAAACATCCCCTGCGTGACCCTTCTCCTCGATGGTCTTGATGAGGGCAGATGTCTCAGCATCGAACTTAGCCTCATCAAAGGACGGGGCATCCGGCTCGATTGTGACCGGCTCTTCAGAGCTAGGGAGCCCAGGCAAACCAAGGTCGTCATCAACAATCGCCGCCTCAGGAGAGACCTCTTTAGTTGACTCAACAATCGGAGCTTCCTCAATCGGAGCTGGATCAGAATCTTCATTGTCGATAAAATCGGAAAGGCCAGCAATCAACCCGCCTCCACCTTCAGGCGCATCATCGGCTTCTTTTCGCAAGGGGCCCATGTTGAGGGCGCTTAGTGTCTTATTCATTATACTGTGGTGTTGTTGTTGTTGTTGTTGTTAAGTTAGGTCGCTTCTCTTCTGGATGGTCCGAGCACTAACAGGGCCGATAGCCACTGGGCGTGCCTTCGTCAGTCTCTCGAGTTCCTTGAAGGCCATGGAAACCCCCTTCTCAATAGCAAGGTCGATAGCCACGTTCTCCCATGCCCGGACAGACCCGAACGTTTTGGAATCAATAGACTCAACAACCTGTTGCTTCGCTCGTGCGTAGAGATCGGTAGAGGTTAGGATCGTGTTGAGTTTCTGTCTCTCTGTGTCGCTGATGTTCATGGCTCTAGAGCTTCAATCCGTCTGCAGTAGGCTCGATGATCGTGTTGCTCGGGTCTTTCGAGTTCGGGTAAGGGTTCGGAGTATTCAGTCGCTTGAGATCCATCCCGAGCCACATAATGGATTCCTCCAGCTTCGTCCGGGACAAGGATCGTTCTCGGCTGCCAGGGAGGCTTTTCAACTCTTGAAGCCTGACATCGAGATCTTGCCGAAGCCGTTTGTTCTCTGTGATCTCATAACCAAGTGGGTCATGAGATGGATCAGGGCTGAAAACAGCCTCTTCTTGAGTGATTCGGGTCGCTTCATTCTTACTATCTGTGTTTTTGTTCATGATTCTTATCTCTTGGCAGATTCAAGGATTCTAGCACGGTTAAGGGCGGCTGCTGTTTCCGCATCCTTGATGGCCATGTCCTGCATATGCTCAGTCTGTTTAATGGCTCGCTCTGCCTCACTACTCTTTCTCATCTCTTCAATACGAGCAAGAGATTCGGCAACCTTAGCTCGAAGCTTGAGGTTCTGTTCATCAGCACTCTGACGAAGCTTCTGCTCTGCCGCTGCTGCCTCGTTCTCAATAGCTTGGTCTCCCTCCTGGGCGACCCCTTCTTCCTGTCCGCCGTTGTTGCGATTATCAGCAGCAATGGCTCTAAGGCCGTTCTGGATGACCTCACCAACCTGCTGAACCCTCTGGCGGTAGCTATTAAGCTTGGGTATGTCAGACTTGTGGACGGTGATGATCTGCATCGTCTCTTCAACGTGCTGGAACAAGGTGACTTGATTGGTTACGTATTCCTCGAGAGACAGGGTGCCCTCCTCGACGGCGGCCAGACCAGGCTCAAGGCCTTCTTCGATATGAACCTCCAAATGAACCATGTGGTTCTGACCAGGAGAGACCTCGATGAAGTCGCCCTCTTGAAGTCTTCCGTTCTCAAGTCTGGCGATTGACATGTCGATATGACCACGCTCCTCTTGAGGACGTCCAAAGTATCGGATGGTCTTATCATTGCCAACGAGCTCTGTAGACCAATCGAAAGTAAAGTTTTCCTTACCCTCGGCGTCCATCTCTGGATAAAGCTCGGACATCTGAGAGAAAATCAGCATCCTGGTCCCACGGCTTCCGGCCCCCATAATACGGCTCACCTTCGATCCTTTGATGTCAATCTTACGGAAGACTTCCTTAGGAACGCCACGGTCGACGATCCTTTTCTTCATGTCCTTAACCAACTCAATGGTTTCAAGGTCTGTCTGACTTTCGGTGAATGCCCTGCGAGCGAGTTCTCTGAGGAGCTTCTCGAATGGAGGGTAGTAGAGATTGACTGCAAAGCTAAGCAACTTCGACATATGGTCCAGTTCAGCGGCGACCTCCAACTCATTCTTACGGCCTCCCTGGCTCTGCATAGAACCCTGACTGGCTAGTCCTCCAGAGTGACGGTCCATGACTTCCCGTGTGATGTCCTGAGCAACGCCTATGGTCCGGTCCAATGGTTGTCCAGCAGAAGCCTGGACTCCCTTGAGGGATGGCGGGATGATAATGGCGTGACCGATGTCGACCATCTGCATGTCCTCTTGAGCCTCAATACCACCTTGAGGTTGATAGACATCAGAGGCCCTCATCCTGGCAGCGTCCAAAGCCTTGCACTTCATCACGTTGTCTGCCTGTCCAGCTTCATAGAGGAAATAGGCCAACCCACGGATAGTGTGAATGTTGTTCTTGTTCCCTATCCCAAACGGAAAGATCTGGAAAGCCTCGTTTGCGTCCTTATAGTGATGACGCTCACGATAGACCCACTTTTCTTCCTTCTCGTTATTCAGGTAGTTGTGTTGGTCGGACTTCCCCTTGTTGCTGTTACCAGCGGCATAGACCGAGTAGGTTCCATCAAGCTCGCGAATAAAGCCCCAAACCAAACGAATGCTTTTCAATGTGGAGAGGCCCCGAACACGGTTACCTTTCATCTCACGTTGGAGCTTCTCAAGATCCCAGCTATCCTTGGCGTCGTCACCAGGTTGAGCGTCATTAATTAAGTCGACAATCGCATCTCTATTCCAGCCATCAGTAGTGTAGCCGTCTCCGTCTGTCTCCTTGCCGTCAACCTTCGACCAGATCTTGGCCACGTTCATGATTCTTTCGGCTGTAACGGCTTCGCACTTCGAGCTGATAGCCACCTGGTCATCATCAAAGTTAAAGTCCTCCATGCCGGAGACCTCGAACTGGATGTTATTTGAATCCTCAAACCAGGGGATTCCAACGCCGTGAGTGACAATTAGGTCTGCGAGCAAAAGCATCTGAGGAGTAGCGGCGTCCCAGGATCTGAGCATCGCTGTGAACTCCTCACTCATTATCGAGGCCCACTGCTGCTTCTCTTCAGCGTTGACTTCCGTCTTGAGAGCAATCTCGAGCAGAGCCGTAGGTGTCGTGTAGATGTCATGATAGGCACTGACAGCTTCGTTCTTAATGGCGGAGACCAAGCCGAAGTTCACATTGAAGCGGTCACCCTGACCTCGAGCTTCAAGCTCCTCAGGATCATAAGGAGGAACGAAGTCCACAAGCTCCTGTGTCGCCGCTCGGTTGGCGGCACCTCCTTCGTCGTTATCCTTGAAAGACTCATGGATATTCCGAAGAACAGAGGGCGACCCGATCCTCTCATCAAGAGGTTTGTTATCTGGGCCTAAAGCGTCCAAGGTGGATTTGGACTCCTCGAAGGGATTGTGGTTATCTAGCATGGTGGGCGTTGGTTATACTGGGGCCGTGTCGAGATTCTTTAGAGTCTCAATGAGCTTTGGCTCCTTCGTGAAATGATGAGGCTTCTTTCCAGTCCGTTTATGAACTTGTTCCATGAGCTCGGCCTTCTCTGCCTTAGGGTAGTAAGAAGGGTCCATCCTAACGAAGGGCTTTGGACGCTGTTGGACAGATGACACTTCTGTTGACTCAACTTTCTTTGGTGAGAAAGGCTCTGGCGCAGGAGCGTCATTCCGAGGGAGAGCGATAGGTAGGTCATTCTTCTTTGCGTTTTCAATCTTAATTGGGACTGGAAGGTCGACGGTCTCATTATCAGTCTCTGCCGGGGCCTCAATTGCCGCGGCAATTCGGAATGGGTATTCGTCGGCAGAGAGTTGGCTCCACGAACAAATCTCAAAGGCATACCGACCACGTTGACGCCAGTCTTCTCCGGTGGCAGAGCGAAGGCTCCTGATCTTTTTAACATCTGTTCCGATCACTACAGGGCCGATAGGGACACGTCCACGGCCTTCCACGGCTAGAGAGGACCGACCTGAGTTCTCGTTGTTACCGGCATTGTGGGCCTTCTCAATAATACTCAATGGATTCAGCTCCACGACCTCGGCGTAACCATCGACGATAAGCCATGGGCCTGGAACCGATGTGTATCGCTGCATGAGGAAGTGAGCGAAGGAGGTCGAGATCTGAGTGTGCTCCGCGAGCCCTTCAGAAACCTGGGTTTTGACAATCTCGACAACCTCGTAGGTGTCCTCGAGAAGTTCTGCGATCTCTTTCAAGACGTCCTCGTCAAGGTAGTAAGCCCCTGCAATGAGGAGCTTACCTCTATTGGCTGTTCTCTGTTTATCAGCAAGCTCTGTAGCGAACTTGAGAATGTCGGTCTTATTGTGATTTGCAATGAAAAGTGCTGTGTTCATTATTTAAAGGTTAGTCTTTTTGGTGATACGTTGTTGCGCTGGAAGATGCCAGTAGAGCTTTGAAAGCCCTGTGTTGCAAGGGAATTCCATTTCTTGAGTTCTCCCTTCTCGATCTTCTTGACCTCGTCGAACTCTAGTAATCCATTAAGCAAGGCGACCTCAACCAGGATGACAAAAGCATCAGCTAGATCAGGAGACTCTCCGGTCCTTTTCTTCATCTCGTCCTTGGTCTCAATCCAGAGCTTTCCGCTAGTAGCTTTTGCCGAGAACTTGCGTTGACACAACTCCATGGCGACTTCTCTAGGGATGTTGAGGATCTGGCCTTCACGAACCAGCGGCTTAGGCTGGCACCAAAGCTGGGCGACTCGGTTACCGAACTCGGCTGAGTTCTCGTCGTCGTCATACGAAGAGATCCTTTCAATAGCCTTGCCGCCAAAGTTAATGGCTCTGCAACCAGGCTTCCATGCAGCGGTAACCCAGTCAGAGAAAATCTTCCCTCCAGCAGTGGCGTCGTAACCGGTTCTCCTAGGCGTGATGCCAAGCTCCATATTCAGGCTCTTGAACTGGTTGATCATATGAAGACCCGAACTCATGGCTTGTCCAGAGTCGTCTTCCTGATCCGTGAATGTGTCCTCGGTGATCCCTTCAGAAAGAACCTTAACACTCAAGCAGCTCATGACTTTCTTGCCATTCACCTTTCCGCATTCAGCCCAGATGAACGGAGCTCTGTCTCCTCCAGAGGTGTAAGGGATGTCCAGACCGCTGATCTTGACGACCTTGGGAGGGCTGTCCCACTTGACGATAGTCTTCTCTCCTGCTGAAAGAAGCTCACCTTCAGACCAGATTGAGTTATCAAGACCGTCAGGAGGCCACATGCCACGAACCTGAGACCAGAACTCAGCACTATCCTCACCAAACTTCTTGGCAATCTGAGCAATATAGGAAGCATCCGGCATCCAGGGATAGAGCTTATCACCATTAGGCTCAGTGATCCGAGGGCTTTTAGTGGCATCAAACCGAATGCAGATTCCGACATCGGTCTCCCAGTCATCATCCATGGCGGTGACGGACTTATATCCACCTTGCGCCTTTGGTTCACACAACTCCCCAAATGGGTCCATCTTGAATCTAGGGTTACCTAGGCCGACACATTTGAAGTCAGGGTTGGCGTTCAGGTTACCAATAGCGGCGACATAGACAGATCTTCCGAGGTCGGGGAGCTCGTCAGCAATCAGGCGTAGTCTTCCGCGACCCTCTGCGGGCGCTTTGAGGCCTTTTAGCTTCTTCGAGGCCGATTGGTCGGCAGAGGTGTCGGCAGCGACAATAGAGATCCCTAGGGCCGAAGAGAACTTTCCGTTAATGTCGATCCCTTTGATCTGAGCGTTGTTACCAGAAGATAGCATCTTGCCGGGAAGAGACTTGCCCTCACGGTGCCACATGGCTTCCAGTGAGTTCCAGAGTTCGGTTACGGACTTCCAAACACGTTTCTTCGCGCCTTCGATGGTGGTCGATGTAATAAGACACAAGGTCTCAGTAGGGGCTGCCATCCATTCGACCAAAGCAAACACAGCGGCTGCGTCCGATTTCCCGGAGCTACCGCAGCCAGCGAGACCGACATAGCGATATTCGACCATGGCTCTGAGCATTCGCTCGGTCCATGCGTTCCAGATCACCCTGCGGCTTGAATCAGGGCAGTTCCAAAGGAGGTCTACGATCTTCTTAAAGGCTTCCCATTTGTCATCATCATCAGGACCACCCTTCTCGTAAGGGCGCTTGTCGTGAGCATACCTCCACAACCAGGCGTCGACCTCGGTCAGGCCAACCGGAAGCCGAACTCCCCATCTTGAGATCCTATCAGCCATTTTAAATTAGTTCGCTCGTTCAGTAACGGATAACATTGACCCGCCCTCAACAGTAAGGTCTACAGTATCGGTATTATTCTCAATCCAGAGCTCCACTCTGTCGTTAATGTTCATGGCTAAGTAGCTGGCGCTGTGGGGAGGGGTTTAAAGGCATTGGGGTTTAGTCATCTAGATTTCCTCGGCAAACTCAAACGTAACACCAGCATCTCCAGTGCCTCCAGCCTCCCCATGGACAGTAAATATAAACATATCACCTGGGGTTAGGTAGATTGATGTCCGACCTTCAAACAACGCAGATGTCGAGTAGGATTCATCCAACCCTACACGAGCCCCAAAAATAGGGACAAGTCCTGTGATGTCAAATGCAATGGGGGTTCCAGCACCATCGTCATAAGGGACGTATTCAAGATGGCCATCACCAAAATCGGACCAAGACTGAGTCCCATCTGTGATCGCTGTAAAGTCTCGCGTGGCCCAAATTCGCATCAATGCACGCTGGCTGGAATAAGCGGTGGCCAGTAGTGCGAGTGTATCACGAGTATTGATAAGGCCCTCCACAGTCAGTTTACTCCTGATAGCTAAAATAGGTGCGTTGTAGGTGTTAGGGCCTGAGATCGTGACTTGCCCACTCTCGTTGGTAATACCAACACTTCCGTAGGACTTCCCGTTGTTTATCCCTCCTTCAGAAGAGACGTCAACACAGCCGCAAATTAGTTTTTCATTCACAGTGCCACTTGCGACCTCATTCTCGAAGAATACAGGCAGACTTGGGTTAGCCATCGAAAGAGTGCTGAGTGACCCTACGTTATCAAACTCCCCAACCTCTGTCAGATTGATGAAAAACTTGTAGTTACCCACACCTCTCCACTGGAACTGGATATCAAAAAGATTCCCCTTCGTCAGATCAACTCCTGCCACATTGAGCGCGACTTTGGTTTCTGACGTGACACCTAATGTGGTGGTGGTTCTAACCACTCCATAGAGGGTCCCAGACTCCAGCGAGAAAAAGACACCATTTTCATCTGTCCCTATTCCAAATCGACGATTCTGTGTTGCTGCAACATTCGGTAAGAGGACACTGGTAGAATAAAGTTGTCCACGGTTGGGTTCGTATCGAAAATTACGGAACGTCCTAAGAGTCGTCTTATCTAAAGCGGTCGCTGGTCCGGCAGTGTCGGCAAGCAACTCTAAAGCGCCGTCTACGCTTGTTGCGTTTGTCGGGGCTCTTTCAGCTCCTCCATTAAACACCTCATACCACGCCGTCACGGGGACATTGTAAGTGAACATCCCATGGAACAGGGATTTGTCTTCAATGGTTTTGGGGCGGCCCCATGCGTCAAAAGCGAGGTCGTTCTTTCCGATGTTTACGTCTTTGATGTAGCTCATTAGATTATAATCCAGCCTGAGCCGGTTCCTTGTAGGGTTAGGGACTCGTATTGAGTTGAGATAGTGACAGAACTCGCGCCGTCAATGAGATCGCCAGAGTCAGCATCGATGGTGACGGCCCCAGCACCGCTGTTTTTAACGACGTAGATCTTGTCTACGACCGAGGATGGGAGGAAAATGGTAACGCTGTTGGCGGTGACATCCACAGTGGTGTCGCCTGCGGTCAACATGTAGTCGATTGTCGTAGCTCTATAAGAGAGGACTGTCTGGTAAGGACTGAGGTCTTGGTCTCCTGTGTTATTACCAGACAGAGTAGCGTCAGAGAGCGCAGTGTTGAGTTGGGCTACGGTGAATGATCCGAGGAGGGTCGCGTTGCCAGTGCTTGTGATGTGCCCTGTAAGGTTTGCGTTGGTATTAGCTACGACTGTCCCCCACTTCAACCCAGTAGCAGTCGTGCTGTCTGCGATAAGGACTTGGGTGTTTGCGCCGACAGGGAGATGGACTTTCTCATTAGCGCCGATCCCGACCATGACGTCGCCCTTATCCGTCAATGGGCTGTCAAGGAATGTCAGAGCTTGCCAGCCACTGACTGAAAGGTATGTCATCTCAACCAGAATGTAGGAGGCGTTTGAGTAGTTCAACTCGGCAGCCCCGGCATCAGTAAGGACGAACCTGTCTCGATTTGCGTTGAAAACAACGAATGCAATCTGGTCCCCCTCCGAAACTCCATCAGTAATAGCCAAGGTGGTGTCTCCTGACATGTTGACAATGCAACGCTTCCAGATCTCAGCATTACTAACAATGCCAGAGGCAGTGAAGGTCGATCCTTCAACGTATCGTGTGATGCTTGCTCCATCCTCGATCCCGTCGAGCTTGGTCTTGTCTCCATCAGTAAACTGGCCTTCAGCTGGCTTTGGTTGAAGGCTGGAAAGGTCTTGAAGCGCAGGGTCAGCCCACTCTGTATCATACTGGGTGGCACTAACCTTTGTGAGGACTTGGTCGACGGTTCCTCCTGCGGCGACACCAGGCCCGGTAGGACCACGACCATTATCGGTAAATCTAATTATATCACTATTGCTCATGTCGTTTGTCTGAATTCAAATTCGATCCTGATCACCTGTTCACTCTCTGACGAGTTA
>Ga0070748_1001180_pt1 | contig 12239 bp, 12 predicted proteins | sample VirMetDEL_Nov_12_FD_77015 | JGI IMG/M metagenome (GOLD analysis project Ga0070748, IMG submission 77015) | Aqueous microbial communities from the Delaware River and Bay under freshwater to marine salinity gradient to study organic matter... | ecosystem: Environmental > Aquatic > Marine > Coastal...
AAGGACATAAGCACACTAGTAAGCCGCGCAGAAAGTTAGTGCAAACTAAAACTATTATACGTGAGCTACTAGAGTGCGATTCCTATCATTCTATCGTTAAGAATAAGGGACTCATCAAAGAGTTAGAGACTAAGTTTGAAGGTAAAAAACTAAATGGCCGTGAGTTAATCGTTATCGGTCAAATATGTAAGGCCTTACAAGGTGACACACCCGCTTTTAATGCGCTCTTAGATAGAATGGAAGGAAAGCCCTTACAGGTTAACGAGAACATTAACACCGATGTTTCTTACGTCGATTTCCTTAAGAGAATTACATCAGAGGACTGGGACGATGAATCAGAAAATGATTGAGGTACACACACGCCTTAATGATGATTTAGTCTATTTTGCAGATAAAGCTCCCTTGATGATTAAAGATAAGCAGGGTACTTACTTGCCTTTTATTTTGAATAAAGCGCAAAGGTACATCAATAAGCGACTAGATAAGCAGCTTAAAGATACGGGAAAAGTGAGGGCGCTTATCTTAAAGGGTAGGCAACAAGGCTGTTCTACCTATATAGCCGCCAGGTTTTACCATAAGACCAGGAAGAAAGGTAAGACCACTTTTATCTTGTCGCATGAATCAAGCACTACAAACAAACTGTTTAAATTAGTTAAGCGTTACCATGAAAATGTTCATCCAAGCCTTAAGCCTTTAACCACCGGATCAAACCGCCAGGAGCTAATTTTTGATGAGCTTGCTAGTGAATACGCCGTAGGAACCGCTGGAAATAAAGAAGTTGGGCGGGGTGGTACAGTTCAATATTTTCACGGATCTGAAGCGGCCTTCTGGCCCAACACCGATGAGATTAAAGCAGGACTTCTTCAATCTATTGCCGACATGTCTGGAACCGAGGTCATTTTAGAGTCTACGGCCAATGGCCTGGGGAATATGTTCCATTCAATGTGCATGGATGCCCTTAATAAAAAAGGTGACTATCAACTTATCTTTGTTCCTTGGTTCTGGCAGGAGGAATACGCTAGAGAATTTAGCGACGAGATTGAGTTTACTAATGAGGATCTACATTATCAGTCAGCCTATGAGCTTTCAGATGAGCAAATGTCATGGCGACATTATAAGCAGATAGAACTAGGTCGGGTTAAATTTAAGCAAGAATATCCGGCCAATCCAATCGAGGCCTTTCAAGCGTCGGGCGATTCTTTAATATTGCCTGAGACAATAATGGACGCCCGAAAATGCACAGCTAAAGATAAAGACGCTCCATTAATTATGGGAGTTGACCCTGCGAGGACTGGCGATAGGACTGCCATAGCCTTCCGTAGAGGTAGGGAAATGCCCGTTTATTATACCTGGGGGAACATGGACTCGATGAGACTTGTCGGAATTTGTGCCAAGTTAATTGATAAGCATAAGCCCGCCCAGGTCTTTATTGACGTAGGTCTTGGTTACGGGACGATAGACCGATTAAAGGAGCTAGGTTACAGCAAACGAGTAACTGGAGTTCACTTTGGATCAAGCGCCATGGAAAATGAGTTATATATTAATAAGAGAGCTGAAATGTGGTGCAATTTGCGCGACTGGTTTAATGAGGGCGGGGTTAATATTCCGAACGACGACGAGCTTCATGCTGATATTGCTTGCGTTCCTGATTACATTGAGACTTCAGCCGGAAAAATTAAGTTAGTAGAAAAGAAAAAAATAAAAGCAGATTTTGGGCGCTCTCCAGATATAGGCGACGCTCTCGCTTTAACCTTTGCTTTTCCTGTTAATCAAAGAGCGGTTAGGGAAATAACAAAAGTAGGCGGCAAGGGATCACCTTTAAAAACCAATAGGAACAGGGGCAAGAATCATGGGTAGCACACCAGTTTATCAGAAAGTTAAAAGGGCGGCTGAAAAGACCGTGAGAGTTGGGGCTGCGGTCTCTACGTTCGGTCAGTCAGAAGTGGCTAGAGCTGGAGCAAAGATGCCAGGTCAAATTAAAGATGCTAAGGCAGCTCAAAAAGACGCCGAGATAAATCAGGCCAATGCAAACGCTGAAGACGCAGCCGACGAGAAAAAGAGGAAAATGGGCCGTGACGCAAAAAGAAAATCAATGTTGTCATTTAGTCAGACTGGCCCGCTTGGTTTAGCTGGAGACGCTAAAGCAAACACTAAACGCAAAACTCTACTGGGTAACTAATAATGAGCATTGTCGATACTAAGCTAAAAAGATACACGGAATTAAAGAATAAAAAACAGCTATGGCACAACCTCTGGCAAAAGGTCGGCGAATATGTTCACACAAAGAAACAAGACTTTACTACCGCCAATCAAGAGGGATCTTTTTTAAACGAAGAGCTTTACGATTCTACAGCACCAAAAGCAAACCGCAAAATGGCAGCTTCACTAATCGGGAACCTTTGGCCTAATGGCGGGCGATCCGTGAAAATCGTTCCGGTTAGAGGATTGAAAGAATCAAAAGAAATTAAGAATTACTTCGAAGAGATTAACGAAGTTCTTTTTGAAGCCCTTGATGATCCAAGCGCAGGACTAGTCTTAGCATTAGAAGAATACATGAATGACCAGGGATCTTTCGGGGCCAGTGGTTTATATTGCGACGATAGCCATAACGACGAGAGCGAGCTTATTTTTCGCGCGTGGGGAGTTGATGAAGTATGTCTTGAGGAAGGAAAAAACGGAACCATTGACATAATTTATAGAGAATTTGAATGGACGGTTAATCAAATAGTGACCGAATACGGAGAAGAAAACGTATCTAAAAAGATTTTAGAGAAATGGAATGACGGTCAATATGACGACAAGTTTAAAATTCTACATATTATAGAACCTAGAGAAATGACGCCTAATCGAAAAGGCAATGAGGCCATGCCTTATATGTCATTACATTTTGAAATCGAATCAAGAAAGATATTAAGAGAGTCAGGCTTTCAAGAAAAACCCGCGTACTTTGCTAGATTCTTTAAAAAGCGCGGCGAAACTTACGGGCGAAGCCCAGCAATGGACGCCTTGCCCGATATTCTAGAACTTAATGCGACTAAGGAAGCCCGAATAAATGCTATTGAAAAGTCACTTGACCCGCCTTTAGCAATCGAGAACGACGGTATTTTAGGTAATGGCTCTATTGATACGAGCGCGGGAGCTATTAACGTTTTAAACATTACAGGACGGGCGCAAAGTACAGGCAATCCAATCTTTCCACTATACACAGTCGAAACTATTCGAGAGGCCGACAAGTCAATAGAAGAGCTTAAAACGAGTATTAACGAGCATTTTAATATTGATAGGCTTTTAGATTTTAATAACAATACGCAAATGACTCTAGGTGAAACTCAGATGAGGGCCGCCATTAGAGCGCAGGCCTTAGGATCTCTATTCACTAGGCAAATAAACGAAGTACTAACACCCATTATAGAGCGAGCGGTAGCAGTCTTATTTAGAAAAGAGAGACTAGGTTTATTTTCTGATGATCCTTTAATAGAGGAAGCTGAACTTCTAGGCCTTGAGGAAATGATTAAAATTCCTGATGAAGTGGCCAAACTTATAACCGCTGGGAAAAACTTCTATACAGTTAAGTATGACACGCCAGCCGCGCGAATGATGCAAGCCGAGGAAGCTCAGGGAATCATTAGGACCTGGGAATTTGCGGGACAATTAGCGCAGTTAGATCCTGAAGTTATGGACAACCTGGACGCAGATAAGTCTCTTTCAGTGGTCGCTAGTGCATCGGGCGCACCTTCATCGGTTATGGTTTCAAAAGAACTGGTGGCAAAAATAAGAGAGCAACGAGCGCAGCAAATGCAAGCGCAGCAACAAGCACAACAAGCACAACAACAATTAGGGCAAGCAGAACAGGCGGCAAATATAGCACAGACAATGGAGCCGCAAGCTAATGAGAACGAACAACAATGAAAAAGTAGAACCAAAAGGCCTTAAGAAATTAGAACAAGATTTTAATCAAACCTTTGCAAGTGGACATGGTAAAAGGGTTTTAGCTCACATTATGCGAGAGTGCGGCTTTATGGAACCGAGTGTCACTATCAACAACCAAACCAGTGAAATAAATATGAAAGCGACTTTATACAATGAGGCTCGCCGTAATGTTTATCTATCTATCAGAAAATTTATTAGACCGGACATTATCAGAGAAATCGAAACACCGATTAAGGGAGACTAACATGGAAGAAAATACAGCACCACCAGCAGCAGACGCGCCAACAGAGACTACAACTACTCTAAATACTAACTTCATGCCAGAGACGCCAGCATCAGAGCCGAGCTTTATCGACTCAATGCCCGAAGCTTACAGGGAAAAGGACTATCTAAAAAACGTGACCAATATGGAATCGTTTCTAGATCAATACGAAAACGCTCAAAAGCTTATAGGAAAAAAACAGATACCTGGGAAAGATTCAAGTCCTGAAGAGTGGACGGAATTTTATGACAAGGTACGCCCAGAAAAAGCAGAGGCCTATCAATTTGATTATGCCGAGGGTACCGATATTAATAAGGAATTTGAAACTTCAGTGAAGGGAATTTTTCACGAGGCGGGACTAAATGAGAACCAGGCTAAAATGATTCAGTCAAAGTATGATGAATTAGTCTCAAGCATGGCACCAGATCCGGCGGCCCAAGATGCTGAATTTGATTCCATGGTTAATAAGCACTTTGGAGAGCGCCAGGAAGAGGCGACTAGAACAGCGCAAAAGCTCTTAACCGAATTCGCTCCCGCCGATTTACAGGCCTCTATCGCAGAGCTTGGAAATAAAGAACTACTTCTATTAACTTCAGTTTTAGACGGGGTTTCAAATAAATATATTTCAGAGGATAGAATTTCTGCTGCTGGCGCGAACACTAACACGGCCAAAGACTCCAGGACGAAAGCTAGGGAGTTAATGGCGGGAGAGGCTTACAAAAATGCTTTCCACCCAGATCACCTAGATACCAAGGCTCAGGTGAAAGCTCTTTATGAGTCAATGAACTAGAGTTCTAGAAAGCGAAAAAAGCTATCTTTATGGGTTAAAATTTTCTCATAAGGGTAGCTTTCGAAGTCCTTGGATCATTGTAGCCAATGGGATTGATGGGCCTAACTCATAAGAAAACGTCCGATTTAGTCGGGGAGCGTAGTCGAAAGGGCAATTAAAACAACTTTTAACTATCAACCTTAACGGAGACTAAAATGGGACAGTCAGTAGACAAAGCGTTAATCACGCAATTCTCAGACATGGTACATAATGAAGCGCAACAACTTAAAGCGCGTCTTAGACCATACGTAGAAATTAAAAAAATGGAAGGCGATCACTTCGCTTATGACGGGCTTGGTTCCGTTGAATCTCAAGAGCTTTTCGGAAGAGTTAACAAAACTGAATTCGGAGACATTGAGCATAACAGAAGAAAAATTGCTAAGAGACGTTTCTCTATCACACTGCCAATCGATGGCGACGATGTAGAAGGAATGCTTTTAGATCCTCAAGGTAACTATGCCAAGGCCGTTGTCGCTTCAATGGAGCGCCGTTTTGACCGCGTTGTATTTGACGCAGCCTTTGCAGACGTTCTAACAGGTCGCGATTTTGATACTACTGTTACTTTCGCTAATGACGGCGGTCTTACAGTTGATGCCACAGCAGGTTTCACTTACGAAAAACTTTTGGAAATCTCTGAAAACTTTACTAATAATGAAGTAGGCTGCGAAATCCCTGAGAGTTTTTACCTTAGTATTTCTGGAAAAGAGCAAACGGCTCTAATGGGTGAAGCTGAACTTACTAGTGGCGACTACACAAGACAGTTCGCTATCGAGAAAGGTCAACTTCAAAATGCTGCTGGTTTCGATCTTATTAAATACGGAGCTTCAGTATCAAATCCAATCATTCCCCTAAGTACTAATGGCGTCGAAAGATACCTAATGGCCGCTTCAAAACGTGCTATGTGCGTAGGGATTGCTAAAGAGATTGAGCTCAAGATTCAACCTAGACCTGATTACGTAGACGTAATGCAAGTTCAGGCCATCTTTACGCTTGGTGCAGTTAGAACCGAAGGCGCTTTAATTCAGAAAGTTAGAACTACAGTTTAATAATTTTTTAACCTTTTAATGGAGGCATAAAATGGCCGTTATTGATAAATATGCAGACGCAGACCTAGAGGCCGGGAAAAAATCAAACCCAGCTTTTTCGACTGGAACTGAAAGAAAAGGAGCAATCTCAACTTGTGAATTAGAGTCTGGCGATTCTAATAACTCGATTTTGAGAATGTTCAAAGGCTTAAACCCGGAAATTATTCCAACAAGCATTTTAATTAGTGCAGACGCTCTATCGACTTCTGGAGCTTGTCACGTTGGTCTTTATGAGACTGGCGACGACGCGGTTGTTGTTGATGCTGATTGTTTTGCAGTTAGTGTTGATGTGAGCAGCGCCGTTCTTAGAGGCAACGGAATGGTAGCTTTAGGGATTGAAGAGTTTACAAAAAAACTTTTCGAACATGCAGGACATACGTCGGCCACAAAAAAAGCCAGCTATGATCTTTGCATCACAGTTACAAATGTGGGAGCTACAGGCGCAGGGACTTTTTCCCTTGAGCTTGAATATCTACACTAGAGAGAATTACACACAAAGGAAGGGGGGGCGAATGCTCTCCCTTTTTTATAAGGGGGTTTAAGTGTCGGGAGTTTTATCAAGCGTACAAATCTGTAATCTTGCCTTAGATCATTTAAAAGAGGACTCCATTTCCTCAATCGAAACCCCTACAACTAGCGTCGAGGTACTTTGTAAAAGATGGTATGACCAAACTAGACGGGCCGTATTAAGAAAACACCCCTGGAACTTTGCTATTACTAGAGTCAAACTAGCTCAACTTGCAGACGCGCCAGCTTTTGAATACGCTAAGCAGTTTCAACTCCCTTCAGATTTTATTAGATTAATTTCAATCGGAACTTATGGAACACAAAAACATTATCAATTAGAAGAGAATAAAATTCTACTTAATGACGTAGCAAATTTAACAGCCGATGGAGCTTTGCCGATTCGCTACGTTTACGATTTTACTACAGTCACATTGATGGACGCGCTCTTTATTGACTTATTAGCGGTAGAGCTTGCAATGAGAATCTCATATCAAGTAACTGGCTCAAGCACTAAAGGCCGTGAATTAGCAGCCATGCTTTCTGAGATAGCTCCCGCAGCCTATGCGGTTGATGGACAAGAAAGGCCACCAATAAGAAGAGAAACTTCCAATTTTAAAACAAAACGCAGGGGCATAAATAATACAGTGGCGTCACCTTATACGATAACTGAGAATTATTAATGACTAAAACAACTCAATCATTTCAAAACTTTTCAGCAGGAGAGTTAAGCCCTAGAATGCGCGGGCGCTTTGATATTCCTTTATATTTCTCGGGCCATGAAAGATTAGAAAATTTTATATCTGAAGCCCAGGGGCCAGCAAGATTTAGAACGGGTCTTAAGTATGCAAATTCAACCTATTCAAACAACCCCGCCGTTCTAATTCCTTTTGTTTATAATGACGAGCAAAGTTACATTTTAGAACTAACAGACTCCAGGGGGCGCATTTATACAGACGGCGCTCTTCTTATGGACGGGACAACAACTTACATAAATTCAATCTCTATCGCTGCAAACGCTGTGGTGGTATTTGCAGGGGCGCATGGCTATGTGACAGGTGATGAGATTTATATCACTGGCGCTACCGGATCACCTGAAGTTAATGGCGGCTACTATACAGTCACTTACTTAAGCCCTACCGACTTATCTCTTAACGTGAATTCTACGACCTGGGGAACTTATACAGGCGGGGGCGAGGCCGAAGGAGTCGTTTATTTTACTCATCCTTACTTAGAGGCCGAACTTTTTGAAGTCAGAACAGCTCAGCAATCTGACGCCATGTATTTAACTCATAGGAACTGGGCTCCTAGAAAGCTAGTCAGAACCTCGGCGACTGTGTGGACTTTTGGAACTTTTGCCAGAACCGCAGACCCATTTGGAGCAAGTAATTATCCCGCTTCAGTTACATTTTTTGAACAGAGAACTTGGTATGCTGGCACCGACAACAATCCTCAATCTTTCTGGGCGTCTAAATCCTCAAGCTTTGACGACATGACGACAGGGAGCGGGGCGACTGATGGCTTTACGGCGACCTTAGCGACAAAGCAAACTAATGTAATTCGCTGGATTGAAGGGAATGAAGACCTTTTAATTTTTGGGGCAAACGGGGGAAATATTAAATTTTCCGGTGGTGCCTCTGGAATCACACCGACGAACTTCCAAGCCAAACCATTAGACTTTTTAGGAGGGGCGGCAATCGCTCCCATTATTAAAGATAAGCGAATTATTTTTTGCCAACAAGATAAGAGAAAATTAAGAGTTTTAGATTTTGATTTTGAGACTGATTCCTATGAGCCAGTCGATCTAACAAAAATAGCCGATCATATTACTACAGGCGACGTTAAACAAATGGCGTACCAGGACGGCAGGCCCGATATAGTGTGGGCGGTTAAAAGTAACGGCGAATTAATAGGCCTTACCTATGACCCGCGTGAGTCAATCATGGGCTGGCATAGACACACTACCGGAAAAACTATAGGTGATTTATTTAAGTCAGTGGCAGTACTTCCTCAGATAGATACAGTCGATCAAGTCTGGACGGTTGTTCAGAGAGTTATTGATGGCGTCACCAAAAACCATGTTGAATACTTTGCATCAGAGCCAGAATATCCAGAAAGAATTGATTACTTTACTGGTGAAGGAAATGAGGCCGCCGACGCTTTAACTTTTGGGCGTGCCTTATGGGAAAAGCAAAAAGAATATTTTCACGTCGATAGCGGGCTGACTTATAACGGTAAGACTGCTTATGCGGGCTATATAGATCTTGCAGCGTCTACAGGTACAGGCGTCGATTTTACTAGCGGGAGCGGCATTTTTCTATCTACCGACGTAGGGCGCGAGATATGGGAAGTTAACGGCAATGGGCGCGCAGTTATAACAAGTTTTACAAACACCTCAGTGGTCGTTTGCACTATCGACGTAGATTTTACTAGCACAGCAAGACTTCAAACTGGAGAGTGGTTTTTTACTACCGCCGACATAGCGGGGCTAGACCATTTAGAGGGGCGCGTTTGCGCAGTAGTAGCAGACGGCGCAGTTCATACCGATCAAACCGTGACTGGCGGGGCCATAACTCTAGACTATCAAGCTTCAATCGTTCACGTAGGTCTTGCCTTTGAGGGCATAATTAAAACGCATGACCTTGAGTCAGGAAGCTTAAACGGTGCGGCCCACGGTAAAACTAAAAACGTACATAAATGCGACATAAGATTCCTTAACACCCTGGGCGCGAGCTTTGGAGAGAATCTTTATAACATGAAAAGTGTATTATTTAGAACGACTAACTCGCTCTTAAACAGACCTCCAGAATTATTTAGTGGGATCAAAGAAGTAAAGTTCCCAGGATCTCACGGAAAAGATAAAAGAATCATAATTAAACAGATTAAACCCCTTCCTTGTACCGTTCAGTTTATAGGCGTGAATATGACCACGGGGGCCGAATAGTGCTTATTCCTTTTGACGTTACTCATTTAGAAGGTTTTACACCCAGGAAAGAAGAAAGCGGAATGTTTAAAACTTTTGGTGATATTTCAGAAAGAATCGAAACACTGGCCCAGTCGGGTGAAGCGTTTTCCTTTATTAAAAATAATAAGCTTATTGCTTTTGGCGGGGTTTATGAAATGTGGAAAGGCAATGCAGAAGTGTGGATGATTCCTAGTCCTGATTTTTCAAAATATCAACTTGAAGCATGTAAGCATTTACGTGGGCTATTCCAAAAATGGTATGGCCAGTTTCGAAGAGTACAGACAACAAGCTTACACAATAATTTACATCATAGGTTTATGACTTTTTTAGGTCTCGAAAGAGAGGGAATTCTTAGAAAGTTTGGGCCAGAGGGCGAAGACTTTGCTCTTTATTCAAAGGTAGGTTCCTAATGGGTTCTAATAATATTTTATCATCGCTTGATGTTACTGGGATCTCTGCGCCGCTTTACGAGGGCATGGAGCAAAATAAAGAGGCCCAAATTCAAGCTGGAATAGTTCAAAAAGAAGCAAACGAACAGGCCGACTATGTAAGAGAGCAAAACGATAAGTTTTATCAAGAACAAGAACTTGCCTTTTTAAAATCGGGCGTAATTCTAGACGGTAGTCCTTTAATGATCTTAGAAGAAACCGCTAGGGAAGGCGCTAAGGATGTTAAAAATATCAGAGATTCCGGCTACACAAAAGCCGATTCATTAAGACGTAGCGGGCGCAAAGCTCTCCTGGGCGGCATAAGCAACGGTATTCAAACTGGAATAGGTCGAGGCATGAGCCTTATGAGTATGGGCGCAGGAGCGGGCGGCGCTGCCAAGGGCGCGTCTGGAGCAAGTGAGGCCGGCGCTAATACAAGCATGAAAAGCTTTGGCAGCGGAACAGGTCAACAAATGTCAGCGGGATATTAATGGGAAAAATACCAGAATTTCAAAGGCGCAGCTTTCAAAGCACAGCAGATCCAAGCAAGATAAGCGATGCGGGGTCAGGACTTAGGCAAATAAGCCAGGTCTCAAATACTGCTTTTAATGCTGGCGCTCAGTTAGTCATTAAGCAAAAACAGATCCAGGAAAAAGAATTTTTAGCTCAAAAGGGTTTAGCCTATGAGTTGGAAGTCTCAGAGGCCTATCAAGCGCATCAAACGAAATACGCGGGTGATCCTCTAAATAAATATAGCGAATTTAATGACCAGATAAAGGAAATTAAAGCGGGCTATATGGATCAAGCGCCTACGGCAGTTAGCAAAAAAATGTTTTCCGATACAACTGGCATGATGAACATGAGATTAGAAAGCTCGAATGCTACCTGGGAAAATCAAAGAGTTGCTATAAATACAGGTGAAAGAACACAGAGCGCCCTTGAGACTGTTCAAACTCAGGCCCTAAGAGTAGCAGACCCGAATCAATTAGAGAGCTTAATAGCTAAAGGCGAGGGGCTTATATTACCTCTTAACGATACCCATCCCCCTGAAAAAGTTAATGAAGCTAGGCGAAAGTTTAAATTTAACGCAGCAATGAATTCCTTCGAGGGCATGATTCTCGATGGCAAGTATGATGGAGCTGAAAAACTTCTAAGTACCAAAAAATATGATGAGCATTTAGGTGACGATGGAATTAAGCGCCTTGAAAAAATGATTAAAACCGGAAAAGCTTCAAGAGCGAGATCCATTGCCGACAATTCAAGAATGAAAATTCTAGATCCTTATGGCTATTTAAAAAAGCAAAAAGTTCCTTATGAGGTCTTTCAACTAGAGGGCGGCGAAAGCTCTATTATCGAAAGAACTAATTTTGTAAATGACATGAATGCGGTACACGGCATTAAACTCCCTTTCTTTTCTCCTGATGAAATAAGTAAATTTAAAGACGATTTTAAATCATTTAATAATTCAGAAAGATTAGGGTTTTTAGAGTCGGTGGAAAAGATGCCCGCTAATTCCGAAAAGATTTATAGAGATATGGGCGTCCCAAAAGAAATAGCGTTCTTTAAAGAGTTTGATAACACCAGAGATAAAGAGCTTTTTATTCAGGCGACGCTCGCAAAGGATATTCAACCTTCATCTGACGTAATGAAGTCAGACATTAGACTGGCCGTAGACTCTTCAGACTTTGGTTCTAATCTGCTGAATGCCTCCAAGAACATAAGCGTTAACAGTGGATTTAGAGAGCGCACACAGAACATATTAAAAACCATGGAAAGAATCTCAATTCTTAAAAATGATCCTATGGCAGGGCCTAAGTTTTTTAAAGATAACTTTAACACTCTCGAAGTTGGGGAAAGCATTAGGCTTTTTCTCCCAAAACATATTGATGCCACTCACGTCGAGGACAATTTAGAGGATATTCGAAAAGGTTTTATAAAGGACAAAACAAAAGGACTCGATTCTACCGCAGCCTATGGCCGTAAAAGATACTTAGAAAATAATACAATGTGGACGAATGGCCTAAATGGCCCAGCTCTTATTGATGTTAACACGGGCAAGGCTTACAAAACTGGAACTAAACTAAAATTCTCAGAACTTGGAAGGAGAACAAATAAAGGACTGGGTAAAGCAGATAGAAGGGCGCAAATTCAAGATAATTTATCAAAGGTTAATAACCTCGGGCTAGGTGGAATTTCAAACCTCGATATAGGGGAAGGATCTTAGTATGAGTTTATT
>Ga0070748_1001187_pt1 | contig 12216 bp, 16 predicted proteins | sample VirMetDEL_Nov_12_FD_77015 | JGI IMG/M metagenome (GOLD analysis project Ga0070748, IMG submission 77015) | Aqueous microbial communities from the Delaware River and Bay under freshwater to marine salinity gradient to study organic matter... | ecosystem: Environmental > Aquatic > Marine > Coastal...
TTCTCCTGAAGATCATCCATAGTTCTAAAAGTGCCAATGTCTTCATTCTTTTCATCAATGAATGTATACTTAGACCACGTATGATTAGCAGTAATATGTAGATGGCAAGAACTATTGTTCTCTCCTAGTCTATACTTTTTGTATAACTCCATAGTGATTGCACTATCTGTTCCTGTCAGACTTCTTGTTGATTCTGTTTCATCAATGTCTGTTCTTATTATCAGTAGTTTCATAATTAGCTATATGTTATAATGTAATGGATTAGTGTATGAGTGGATTATAAGGGAATATGTGTGGATATGAACAGGTAACCAGTTATGTTTACACACGAAAGATCACGCACAACAGATCACACACAACGTGTACACAACGTGTACTAACAGGCACAAACAAAAAAAGAAAGAGCACGAAGTGCTCTGTTCTTTTATTTCTTCCACTTAGGAACGCCGTCGGTGATAGACACGATGTCGTCAATTTCTTGACCAACAACGATGTCTTTACGGGCTTTGTTGATGCGAAGAAATGTGGTGGAAGATTTATCGGACACCTCAGTTTCTTTGCCTAACAAAGTGCGTTTAGTAAAGCCTGTAATTCCGATAGTTGTTGCACCCTCTTCGTGTTTAATCCAAAATACTGTAACCATTGTAGTAAGTTTTAAGTTATGTGGGGGGACTCTCCCGCCAAAATATACAGGGGGTGCTGAATTATAAGTGGTATACGAAAGCATTTCTGCAGAAATTTTTTTTATTTAAAATAAATTAGTATATTGCGGCTTGTGTGTTTCTTTGATTGATCATTCGATTGATTTGTTTTGGTTTGGATCCCTCTTTTTATAGAGGGATCTTTTTTTATATAAAAAATTTTTAGTACGTTTGCCTTTCGCAAGAATTAAACTTCAGTCACCCACCGAAAGGATAAACAAATAGAGGACGTCTGTTGGAACAGGTAACCCCTATCCTTGCAATGATGTTTGAGAGTTGTACCAGCAATGACTCTCCCAATTGAAAAGTTAGTGGCGTTTCAATTTGGTTTTCTTTTAGCCACTTTTCTTTTAACTATTAAATGTGAGATATGACAGATCCAAAAGAACAAGCAAAAATAATATGGGAATCTTGGATAATAGATTCTACTGCAGACGAAGAGTGTGTATATGAAGAAGCGCAAAGCAGTGAAGATTAGTGTATGGAAAATAAGCAAAAGCGCCAACCTAAAGGAAATATAAAGTTTAATATAACTTTATCCGAGGAACAGAAGCAAGCCAAAGAAAATATTTTAAATCATGCCTATAGTTTTGTAGTTGGTAAGGCAGGGAGTGGTAAAACTCTTCTTGCTGTCCAGATAGCACTAGACATGTTTTTTAAAAGGCAGTATAATAGAGTTATTATTACAAGACCCACTGTAGCTACAGAAGATAATGGATTTCTTCCAGGCGATGAGAAAGAAAAGCTTGAGCCTTGGCTTGTACCAATCATGTCTAACATGCGTAAGGTTTATAATAAACCTGAAAAAATTCAAAAAATGATGGAGACAGAAGAAATAGAGCTTGTGTCTCTCTCCCATTTTCGAGGACGTACGTTTGACAATGCAGTTGTTATTGTAGATGAATTTCAGAATCTTACTAAAGCACAACTTAGAATGGCACTAGGTAGATTAGGTAAAGATTCTATAATGATTTTTTGCGGGGACAATCAACAGATTGATCTAAAAGATAAATTTAACTCTGCTATAGATGATATTGCAAAACTAGAACAAAGTTCGTATGTTTACAAAATAGTTTTAGAAGATAATCATAGGCATAGTGCTATTGATAGCGTTCTTAAATTATTAACAGGGTATTAACCAATACTAAAGAATGATATTTAAAGAATTACACAAGTTTAATAACGTTGTATTTACAGAGAACGGACACACATATACTATAGAAGGTAAGCCTGCAACATCAGTTACTACATTTATAGGAAAATTTAAAAAACCTTTTGAAAGAGATTTCTGGGCACACAGAACAGCACAAAAAGAAAATGTAGAGCTTCAAGATATTTTAGATAAGTGGGATTCGATTAGTTTACGTGCATGCAATAAAGGAAGTAAGTTTCACGCATTTGCTGAAAATTACATTAATAATAAGATATTACCTAATTCAATATATGACTTCGATATAGATATGGAAGCGTATAACAAAATTGAATCTCACTTTTTAAAATTTTATGAAGAATCGAAAGAAAATCTTATACCTATTAGCTCTGAGCTCTGCGTTGGTTCTAGCAAGCTTGGGATATGCGGTATGGTTGACCAGCTCTACTATTCAAATACTGTTGAAGGCTTGGTTATATTTGATTGGAAGACGAACAAAAAACTAAACACTACAAATAGATTTGACAATTGGATGTTAGATCCAATATCCCACCTACCTGAGTGTGAATTCACCACTTACTCACTACAACTTTCTTTATATAGGTATATAATAGAATTAGAAACTAATCTTGAAATTAAAGATTGTTACATCGTTTGGTTCAATGAAAAGAACGATAGTTATAAACTAATAAAATGCGATGATCTTAGAAAAGAGATTATGGATATGTTAGATTATAATTAATTTTATTATATTTGACGCATGAAGTTACATTGTGCTAAATGCGATAATACAGTTGAGGTTACAAAGTTTACTATGAAGGTAGTAAATGAAAAACTAGTTAAATCAGAGTCTATATGCAATTGTGGAGAACAGATGCAAGATGTATCTGAATATGACGGGCTTGGCGGTATTATTAAAAAACCAGGTGGAACTGTAGCTCGTAAATTTAACAGTAATAGATATTCATAATGACAATTCCTATTAACTTAGACATACAAAAATCTATGAAAGCATATCTGCAAATTCTAAATCCTTTATTAAAGTTAAAGGATAAAGAAATAGAAGTGCTCTCTAATTTTTTATGTATTTGGTACAATAACAAGAGTAATAAGAATTTAAACAAATTGTTATTTTCTACTCCTGTAAGAAAGGCAGTTAGAAATACTATAGGTATGTCCGAAGCATCTTTTAATAATCATATTACAATGCTTCGTAAAAAAGATATGATTAAAGATAAAGCTATTAATAATCTTATATTGCAAGGTATTAAAGATCAAGGCATAGAAATAACTTATAAGATAACGTGGACGAAATAGTAAAAGCAATAGCTAAGAAGTACGAAATAAGTGAGTTCAAAGCAGATTTAATAGTTAAGTCTCAATTTAAAATTTTAAAAAATATTATTGAAGAGGGAGACTTCAAATCTTTAAGATTAAAACATTTAGGAATGTTTACTGTAAAAAAGAATAGATTTAAATACTACAAAAATGGCAGAAGAAGAAAAAAAGGAGACAGTTAACAAGCTAGCTGAAATATTTAATGGCTGGAAGAATGTAGTGTTTCCAAATGAGCACGTAGAAAAAATAGCTAAAGCAAGAGCTGCTATGTGTGCTGGATGTGAGTTTAACGTAAAGAATAGATGTACAAAATGTGGGTGTCCATTGATTGCTAAAACAAGATCAATGCAATCACACTGCCCACTTAAAAAATGGTAATTATGATTAATTATGAACCTTTAGGAAACCACATTGTTGTGGAAATGCCCAATGTGGCGCAAGAAACAGATAGCGGGATTATTAAATCCGAGTCTATGCTGAAAGAAGAGAGAGATAAAAAAGATGGGCATGCTAAAGTTGTAGCAGTTAGTCAAGATGTTAAAAACGTAAAAGTTGGAGATACTGTAATACCAAAAGGCCAAGGGTTTATGGTTAAGGTAGAAGATATAGAGTATTTTCAAATGAATATGTTTGATGTACTAGGTATTGTAAAATGATACTAAACGGATTTGACACAGATGCTAATTTCTGGAAGTTAAACCCTCAACTAAAAGTCCCCCTAGAGTTTGCTGATATTCTTAAACAGGATAAAAGCAAAAATAAAAGCAAAAGCTCACAAATAATGTGGGCTATTGCTCTTTTAGTTGATCCAGACTCTAAATTCTCAAATATATCCTACTATACACGTAGAGATATGATAAGTAAAGATTTTTTAAAGAATCCAGACTTTGATTGGGATGTATATAAAGATGCTGTAGTATTTTACGAAAGATCTTTAATTACTCCTGCTAAAAGACAGCTTTTGGTATGGAATAAAAAGATGGATGAAAAAACTTTATATTTAGATACACTTACTTATGAAGATAACGCAGATACTATCGAAGGATTACTTAAAACAAATGTTAAATTGTTTGAGGATTATGAACGTCTTCTTAAACTCGTGGATAAAGAAACTAACGAAGGTTCTACAAAAGGTGGAGCCGAGGAGTCAGCGTCTGAGAAAGGATTAATATGATTATTAATAAAGCAGCTTTTTTACTTAAAGAAATACCTCAGTTTCACCCAGCTAGTGAAGAATACTTGCTATTCTGGAGAGAAGAAAAAAAGAGGTGTATAGAAGGTTATTGGGTAGGCGGAGTATGGATGCCAGGTAATCTTTACTTTTATGTAAATTTCTGGACAATTCTTTTAAATAAAACTGCACACTCTAAAACTAAAACTCCAGGTAAACCATTTCTTAGAGATCTTGAGTGGGAATTCTTTTATAATTGGGTAGAAGCCCGCGGATTTTCAGGATTTGAAGATGATAAAGAGTTTACTTGTGATAGAGAATTTATAGGAAAAGAAAACTATGTGCCTGCTGCAGAATATATGCGTAGGACACATAAAAAGAATTTAGGTAGACCATTGTGGGAAAATGAAGCTAAAAACTTTATGATGATGGGGAGTCGTGGATTTGGTAAATCATATTCTGTTGCAGGGGGTGTAGCAGGACATGAGTTTGTATTTGATGGTATGAAATCTTATGACCCTGATCTTATAAAGAATCCTCCATCTACAGAAATTGTAGTGGGAGCTGGTGATGCTAAATATTCTGGAGATATATTAAAGAAAACGCAATTTGGACTAGATAATTTACCAGGTGGCATAGAAATTGGAAATAAATTCTTTCCCTCTCCTTTTGCTAAACAATATGGTGGAAGCTGGTACTCTGGTAAAGAAGTTATTGCAGAATATAAGAAAAAGCTTGGCGGTACCTGGAAAGTTATGGGTAGTAAGTCTAAAATCAAGCACCGTACATTTAAAGACAACCCGTTTGCTGCCAATGGTACTCGTCCTGCTGTAATGGTTATGGAAGAGATTGGTATGTTTGGTAATCTTAAAGCATCGCACGAAGCTTCTGTAGAATGTATGAAAAACGGGGCATATAAGTTTGGAAGCTGTATGTATCTTGGTACAGGAGGTGATATGGAAGGTGGAGGTACTGTAGACGCAAGAGATATGTTCTACAACCCAGATGTTTACGATATGATTTCGTTTGACGATGAATGGGAGGATAAAGGAAAAATCTCTTATTTTGTACCTGCTTACAGAGGGCTAAATCAGTATAAAGATGATAATGGTAATACTCACGAAGCTGGGGCCAAAGATTATCTAGATAAGTTTAGAGAAAAGCTAAAGAAAGGTAAGAATGCAAGAAGTGCATTAGATGCAGAGTTGCAAAACAGACCGCTTGTACCTTCAGAAGTATTCCTTACACGAACTGGTAACTTATTTCCAGTGGCAGATATGTTAACACGATTAGCTGAACTAGAGGCATCTAACCGAGAAAGAAATCATGATTATATTGGCGAGCTGTACATGAACACTGAAACTAAAAAAGTGGATTGGAAGCCAAATGCAAAACTTAAACCTATATATGATTTTCCTGTAAGAGGATCAGATGATATTGCAGGAGCTGTTATTATATATGAGATGCCATATGAGGATTCTGACGGGCAAATACCTTTTGGTATGTATATTGCAGGATGTGACCCTTACGATCATGATGAGTCCACTACATCTTCTTTAGGATCTACATTTGTACTTAATAAGCTTACAAATAGAGTTGTTGCAGAATACACGGGAAGACCAGAAACTGCAAATCAATATTATGAAAATGTAAGACGCTTACTTAAGTTTTATAATGCTAAGTGTTTGTACGAGAACGAAAGAAAAGGTTTGTTTCAGTATTTAGAGCATAAACACGAAACATTTCTTTTAGCAGATCAACCTGATATAATAAAAGATGTAGTTCAGAATAGTAGAGTGCAAAGACAAAAAGGTATGCACATGTCAAAACCTTTAAAAGTCTATGGTGAAGAACTTATAAAGATGTGGTTGCTAGAAGCTAATGGTAGTGAAGGTTTATTAAACCTGCATAGAATAAGAAGTGTAGCATTGTTAAAAGAACTTATATCTTATAATAACATAGGAAACTTTGATAGGGTAATGTCTCTTATGATGGTAATGTACCATTTAGAAGAAGTGAAGAAAATAAAGGTGGAAAAAAACACTAAAGTTAAAACTATATACGATCAATCTTTCTGGAGTAAACCCTTATACGCTAGAAAGAAAAAATTGTTTTAGCTATAAAAAAAATTATTAAAAATCTAATTTCGTAGATTATTACTTGCGGACAAAGTTAAAATTTATATTTTTGTCCTTTAATTCGCGAATTTTAAAAAACATATTAATATGGCAACAGTAAATGTAACACTATCTCTTTCTAGCACAAACTTGTTTGAAAAGCAAAGTTTGAGCTTTACAGAGACAGATGTATTATCTCCTGCAGGAGATCAGATGCTGATCGGTAGACTTAAAACTACTGGGTCAGGAACAGAAGACAATATAGCCTTAAAGGCATTAGACGGAACAAACGATAGAGCATACTTATTTTTACACAATATAAGCTCAACTACGGGCGAGTATGTTAAAGTAGGATTATGTGCAGCTCATGGTACAGACTCAGCATCAGGTGACTGGTTTTCAGTTTTAGGGCCTGGAGAATTTTTATTTATTCCTATTGCAGATATGCAAGATGTAGACGTAGAAGCAGCAGCAGGTAACCCTGTAGTAGAATACGTACTAATGGAAAAAGCAGCATAATTTTAAAATAATAAGACATGGCAAACGCAACTTTAAATGTAAATTTTAGCTTATCAAGCTCAGATTTATTAAACACAGTTAATTTATCTAAGACTGTATCAGATGCTCTTACTATAGATGGTGATAACCGCCAAGGTTTAACTACAATGGTAACTAGCACTTCATACGCAGATATTAACGTTGAAGCTTTATCAGGATCTACTCAAGGTGGTAAGAAAGCATATGTATATGCAAAAAACACAGATGCAACAGATGATTTAATCTTTGCAGATGACGGAGATCAAGTATTTGCAATGTTATCTCCAGGTGAATTTTTATTTTACCCTACAGCAGATAACACAAAGATCCAAGTTAAATCTTCAGCTAACACTCCTAGAGTAGAGTTTTTACTATTAGAAGTAGACTAAAACTAATTTATGCCTCATATAGATTTTCCCAGACAAAAACTGAGTCGTAGGAAAAAGACTCAGAAATGGGGAGAAGAATGCATAGAATCTGCTTTAGGTTTAATAGGTATTTATGATCATACAAGACGTAGTTCTCGCTTTAAGAAAAAGCGGAACTACGATCTTTATAACGGAAAGTTTGACAAGAAAGATCTTGAGTATGTAACAGATCCGTTAGGCCTAGGTGGAGCAGCAGAACTCCCAGCTTCATTACAATATTATGATGTAGCATCCCCTATATTTAATCTCCTTTTAGGTGAAGAAACTAAAAGGGCATTTAGCTATGTCGTTAGATCTGTTAACGAAGAAGCTATTGGAGAAAAAGAAGAGGAAAAGAAAAAAGCCGTGGTTGGTTATTTTGAAGGATTAATGCAACAAGCTATGCAAGCTTTTATGCAAAATCAACAACAACCCGCTAATCCTCAAGAAATGGAAGCGCTTATGTCTCAAGCGCAGCAAAATATACCAGAAGAGCTTAAACGTATACAGAAATATTTTGATTATGATTTTCAGGATATGAACGAGTCTGTAGCGCACAAGCTTCTTACATATTTTGAAAGACAGCAAAACTTAAAACGTAAATTTAATAAAGGCTGGGAAGATGCACTTATTGCAGGGGAAGAAATCTATTGTATAGAAGAAATTTCTAATGAGCCTGTAGTAAGAAATGTAAATCCTTTAGAGTTTTATTGTTTACTACCACACAACTCAGATTTAGTAGATCATGCAGACATTATCATAGAAGATACATGGATGTCTGTAAATACTATTATTGATAACTATTACGAAGATTTAACTGCATCTCAAATAGATAAGTTAGAGAAAGATCATGGAAACAGAAGTTCTATGGAAAGTAATAGTTTATTAAATTATCCTTCCCCTGAAAAAATGTTTATTGAAAACAGAGAAGGAGAAGAGGGTAATTTATTTAACTACTATGATCAAGACGGTAATGTTAGAGTTACAAAAGTAGTTTGGAAGTCTATGCGTAAGATAGGTAAGTTATCTTATACAGATGAGTTAGGAATGGCTCAAGAAACTATTGTCTCTGAAAGTTACAAAGTAGATCCTGATAGTGAAGAGTCTGTTGAATGGATGTGGGTAAGTGAGTACTGGGAAGGTACTAAACTTGGAGAAGATATTTATATACACATACGCCCTAGACCTAATCAGTTTAGACATATGGATAATCTTTCTATATGCAGCTCTGGTTATGTAGGTACAGTGTATAATGCAAATAATTCACAATCTGTTTCTTTAATGGACAGATTAGTACCGTGGATTTATTTGTATATAACAATGTGGTATAGACTTGAATTAGCTATTGCAGCTAACCAAGGTAAAATTGCTCTTATAGATTTATCTCTAGTTCCTGATGGATGGGAGGTAGAAAAATGGATGTACTATGCACAATCAATGAAGTTTGGTTTTGTAGATTCATTTAACGAAGGTAAAAAAGGGCAGTCCACAGGTAAATTAGCAGGTAACATTTCTACACAGAATAAAGTGTTAGATATGGAAACTGGTAATCATATACAACAACACGTACAGTTATTAGATTTTGTAGAACAGAAAATACATACTTTATCAGGGGTTACTCCACAAAGAATGGGAGCTATATCAAACTCTGAGCTTGTAGGTAATACACAAAGAGCTGTTGTACAATCATCTCATATCACTGAAAAATTATTTGAAATCCATAACGAGACTAAGGTTAGAGTTATGGAGTCTTTACTAAATGTGTCTAAAGATTTGTATAAAGGAAAAACAAAACGATTCCAATATATGACAGATGAATTAGCTAATGTTGTATTCTCTTTACAGGGAGATCAAATTGCTAACTCTGAATATGGATTATTTGTTTCTAACTCAGCTAGAGATACAATGGCACTTGACGCTTTAAAACAATTAACTCATGCAGCTTTACAAAACGATCAAATATCTTTATCAGATGTTATTGGAATTTATAACTCGAACTCTCTTGCAGATACCAGAGTTAAACTCCAAAAAGCAGAGAGAGAAAATAAACAGCAGCAAGCGCAAATGCAAGAACAACAAATGCAAATGCAACAGCAACAACAGCAACAGCAAATGCAGTTCGAAATCGAAAAAGAGAATAGAGAAGATGCTCGCAACAGTGAAGACAACAGCACGAAATTGGAGATAGCTAGAATGAATGCGCAGTCTAAAAATATGGACAGAGATTTAAATAATAACCAGATTAGAGACGACATTGATTTAGCTAAACTCCAATTAGAAAGAGAAAAGCTTCAAGTTAATACAACATTAAAACAACAAGAATTAAACATAAAAAATAAAGATGCCGACGCCAAGCGAAATAGTAAATAGTTTCTTAGAAGATAAAGTGGCAGATGCATTAGACTTTATGTTTAACCCTAAACAACCTGCTGAAACTATATATGACAATATAAAGTTAAATAGGCAAAAAGTAGAAGAGGAAACTCAAAAAAAGCAAAATATTAATTTTGAAGAATAAAATATAATCTTCAAAATTATATTTTAGCTATAAAAACTATATAATTTCAACAACACTACAGTGACAAGGTGTTGCAGACTAACTTAAAATAATTATTTTTGTCACTTAATAAATAAAATTCTATGGCAATAGGAGACGATAACATTTTAGATGGATTGGATTTAAGTGTGTTAGATAATCTAACAACTAATCCAGAGAAGAAAGAAGATCAGCCAAAAGCTGACGGTGAAGGAACTAAAGAAGAGTCAAATCCTGGTATATTTAACCCAGAGTTAAAAATCCAAGAAGTTGATGAGTTGCCTGAAATTGAAGACACCCCTGTTAAGGTGGATCAAAAAGAAGAAAATGAACCTGAAGGATCAGTTACTGAAGAAAATACAGAAGAGCCTGTTTCAGAAAAAAGTGAAGCAAGCGAAGTTGAAGAGGAGGAAGAAGAAGATGGAGAGCCAGCGCTTAAAGTCTTTGCGCAAATCCAAAGAGATTCAGGATTAATTGATTTTAATGACGACGAATTTGAAGACTCAGAGGAATGGTTGTTATCAAAGGTTCAAGATACAATAAACTCTAAAGTAGAGGAGTACAAAGAATCAATGCCAGAAGAGATTAAATATCTTTTGGAAAATCATGAGGCAGGAGTAAATATATACGATTTAATCCAATCTGATTCTAAACAGCAAACGTACGAGTCTATAGATAAAGAGAAATTAGCAGATAGTGAGTCTATACAAAAAAGACTTGTAAAAGATTTATTATCTATTAACGGCTTTTCTCAAGCTCAAATTGATAAAAAAGTTGCACGATACGAAGATGCTGGAGTGTTGTTAGAAGAAGCTGAAGAAGCTTTAAGTACATTACAAGATGTACAAAAACAACAAAAAGTACAAATGATTGAGCAACAAAAACAACAAAAGCAGCAACAAGTAGAAGCTCATAAAACTTGGTTATCTGATTTAAAAACTCATATAACTAAGAAAGAAGAAATATTACCAGGGTTTATGCTAAATCCAAAAGATAAGGATTTATTATACAATGGTATAACTAAGTTGGACCGTAATGGAAAAAATGAAATCATGAGAATGAGAGAAAAAGATCCTGAGTTCGATTTAAAAATAGCATATTTAGCGACAGTCCTTAAGTGGGATTTTTCAGCGTTTGAACGTCAGTCAACAACTAAATCAACACGGAAGTTGGCAGATGCAATTAAGAGTACGAAAAAAACTGGTTCCAGACCAAGTAGAGGTACCTCTAAAGCTGTTAATTTTGACACTATGAGAAAATCTCTGCGATAGGAGCTATTTATTTATAAACAACAAGTAATAATTAAATTAATTAAAAATGGCAAACACAATTAGTTCATTACAAATGTATGCTCCTAAGAGTTGGTCTGGCTTAACAACTGAGAACCACCTAGGAAGCGTATTTGCACAAGAACCAACTTTGGTATCTAATATCATTAGTAGAGTTTTTGGCCTAAACCAATACGCTGGTTTAGATTATTTTTTATCAATCGGTGGAGGAGATCAAGAACTTCCAGATGATAATGATTACGAGTGGTTCCTAAAAGGAGATGACGAAAAAGCTATCTCTATTACAGGATACTCTGCTGCATCTTATGCTGCAACTCCTGGACAATATGGTTCAGAAATTCTTATCGAATTTGCAGAAAAGTATTTTGCAGTTACTGATAAATTAGTATTAGATGACGGTGAGACTGCTGTACGTGTAATGCGTGAGCCTTACATGTCTGGTACATCTTGGGTTTACCCTTGTATGATTATGGCGGCAGATTCTCTTGACTTTGTAGCTCCTTCATTATTAGCTGCAGGATCTAAAGCGAGTAAAGAATACTCTCCACAAGAAAGAACTTTAAACAGAACTTATGGTGAAACTAGCTATACTTCTCCGTTCAAAATGCGTAATGCAATGTCTTTCTTATCTAAGACTTATACTATTCCTGGTAACATGCACCAACGTCCGTTAGTAATTGAGATGATGGATCCTAAGTCTAACAAGACTTCTAAGATTTGGACTCAATATGCTGAATGGGAGATTATGTGTCAGTGGGCTAAAGAGAAAGAACGTATGTTATGGTTCTCTAAGTCTAACAAACAAGCGAACGGTACTTACAATATGTATGGTGATTCTGGTACTCCGATTATCGAAGGTGCTGGTATCCGTGAGCAAATCTCACCATCTTACAAGTTTAACTACAATGAGTTTACAATCGACTTCTTAGAAGATGTATTGTTAAACTTATCTATTAACATTCTTCCAGAA
>Ga0070748_1001199_pt1 | contig 12138 bp, 20 predicted proteins | sample VirMetDEL_Nov_12_FD_77015 | JGI IMG/M metagenome (GOLD analysis project Ga0070748, IMG submission 77015) | Aqueous microbial communities from the Delaware River and Bay under freshwater to marine salinity gradient to study organic matter... | ecosystem: Environmental > Aquatic > Marine > Coastal...
CCGATAACGAAGATAAAAACTAAACACCATGCCACTCAACCAATTAGCACTAATAACCATTACCATCTGCTTTCAGTTTTTACTATCATGGGGTATTGCTGTGGCTGTTATAAAAGTATGCGGGTATAAGTTAGAAAACTATAGCAAACTTGACTTCTGTATAAAGTTTAATGCTGTACTATCTCTTGTAGCTGTGTCTATTGCTGTATTAGCTTATTATTTTAAAATTATAAATTGATTGATAATGAAATATATAATTAGTTTCTTGCTTTATTTAATAGTATTATTAACCTATTCATTGTTTGGTGGGAATCCTTTTTGGTTTATATGGTTAGGTCGGGTTTCTGGGTATAGTATAGGTTTAATACAATTTATCATCAATTATAAAAATCAAAAATGAAACAACTATCACTACTAATCTTAACCTTTATTACCTTATCGGTTATTAGTTGCAAAAATCAAAAAGATTGGTATCCCGATTATGAAGCATTGGATAAAGCGGCCAAAAGTTGTAATTGTGATTCTATTGAAAAGGCTGTTATAAAAAGATACAACATGGCTCAAAAGTATTTTGATGAAGGAATACGTGAATTTGATATGGCTCAAAATTATTGGCAATGGGCATTTAGAGTAATGGACAAAAACAAAAAGCAATACGATAGCCTAATGAAGCTAAATTTTATTCACGATAACAAGCACGACAGTTTAATGATTCTTTATAATCAAGAAAAAGCAAATCCATGATCTTTACAATCCCATTTTTCATAATAACAATTATCCTTTCTATCTTTCAAAACTATCCTCCTAAAACATTATATGTAGATAGCGAGGGAAGATTGTATAAGGAGTAGTGCTTGTTTTAAAATAAAAAATTATATTTGCTAATCAAATCAATAAAATGAAAAAAATACAACCAGTAGGACAAAAGTTACTTGTATGCCCATTACCACAAGATAACCACCAAACAAACGGGGGTATTGAAATAGTCCAAAACGTATTAGCAAAAGCAAAAGTAATGGAGGTTAGCGATGAAATATCCCATCTTTATAAAAAAGGAGATATTGTAATTCATCCCGAAGGTTCAGGGGTAGCCCAATATTACAAACAACAGAACTGCTTATGGCTATCACATTCCGACATTTGGGGTAATTTAATTGAAGATAAAAAAGAAGCGTAATGGTAGAACCATTTAAGATACTGTTTAAGTACCCATCAAGAGGAAGACCCGAAAGGTTTTTCAATGGGTTGGATAATATCGTAAATAACATTGCCGATAGGGCGTATTATCACATTGCTGCTACCTTAGATATAGATGACCCCACAATGAATAATGAAGAAGTCGTAAAAAGGATAAGCGAATATGAAGAAGTATCAATACAGTGGGGGTATTCTAAGTCAAAGATTCACGCCGTAAATAGGTCAATGCCGGACTATCCATTTGATATATTAGTAAACTTTTCGGATGATATGTCCTACAATATTTTCGGATTTGACCAAATGATAAGAGTTGACATGAACCAGCATTTTCCGAACTTTGATGGACTGCTTCACTATCCTGACCAAGACGCTAAAGATTGGCTTGCTACAATGTATATAGCTGGCAGGAAATTCTACGAAACATTTGGGTTTATTTACGACCCTCAATTTAAGTCCTTATGGTGTGATAACCTTGTTATGAAAGTAGCACAACACATGGGGAAATATAAATACTGCGGGTATCAGATAAATGTTCACTTGAATCCTGCATACGGTCATTTACCAAAAGACCAAATGTTTTTAGAACAACAAGGGCATTGGGGTGAGGATGAAGAAACATACAAACGGATTATAAATGAGGGTATTGATAAATACATAGCTAAATATCTTGCAAAATGACAAAAGAGGAAAGATTGCAGAAAAGTATAGCTGATAATAGCAGACCAATACTTATCAATAGAAAAGTAGTTCCACAGGTTTTATTATCTATTCTTATACCCACTGTTGTTGGAAGGGAAGCCGAATTGCATCGGATAACTAAGAAGATTTCAGGATTTGGATTTACAGATGAAGATATGTTTACGGGTCGTGCAGGTGTTTATTTTGGAGAGTGTCAGCTATATATAATAAAGGATAATAAGGAAATGACCATAGGCGAAAAGAGGGAGCAGCTTTATAACGCAGCAGAAGGTTTGTTTAGTTGGCAAATTGACGAGGATGACGATATAGCAGACAATGCAATACAGCTAATACTTGAAGACATTAAAAGCAATCCTGAAATACCTTGCATTGCATTTAGAGAACGCTGCATGATGAATGGGGTGTATAAAAGTAGCAACCATTCAATACGCTATTCTCAATGGATGGATAACCAAGATGGATTTGATTATGTACGTTCACCATTTTATAAAGACGTAATAAGAACGGATATTGCTAAGTCAGTACCATTCCCACATATAAGGTATAATGAAGATGAGCAATGGAGTAAAGCAATTTATCCAAAACTAACCGATGAAATACACATAGACCAAGAACTTTATTATTACAATTACGAACCTAAAGATTCACACGAAGAACGTTATGGATTTATCTCAAAATAAAGCAGTTATTATATCAGCAGGTTGCGGAGGATGGTATCCGGCAGGAGTAAGGCGTTTAGTAAGAACGTTGAATTTTGAAGGTTGGGGTGGCGCAATTTTAGCGTGGGAAGATTACCCGCCAAACAGCCCTAACCATAATGATATACCTTACTATTTAAAAATAGCTGCATTTGAAGAAGCAATAAGACAAGGTTTTACGCATATTTTATGGCTGGATGCCAGCTTCTTTGCCGTTAAGAATCCAATGCCAATGTTTGATATAATAAATGAGCAAGGTTTTTGGTTTTTTAGTTCAGGATATAATTTAGCCCAATCGGTAAATGATACTGCTTTACAATTTGTAGGAAAGTCAAGGGATGAAGCAGAAAGGCAAACGGAATGGGCAAGTGGATGTGTTGGTGTAAATCTTGAAAATCCCGATGGTAAAGCACTTTATGAAAAATGGAAGTTCTTTATGGATGCAGGTTTAAGCAGGGGCAGTAGGCTACACGACAACCAAAGTTCAGACCCAAGATTTTTATTCCACAGACAGGATCAAAGCTGTCTTAACTTAGCTATTTGGGAATTAGGATTAAAAAATGAAAGAGTAGATGATATGGTAGCCTATAAAGGGACTGGATTTAACGAAGAAAAAGTAATATTTTTTATACAGTCATTATGAAAGCAATCATTTCAACCACATACGATGATAAGTACCTTTACTTCTTACCAATAGTAACTTGGGCATGGAATAAACTTGGGGTAGATGTAGTATGTTTCATCCCACATTTGACAGCCAATGTAGAACATAATGAGAGGATAGATTTATTAATGAAAACAGAAAGAGAATTAGGGTTAAAATTAAAAATGTATCAATTTGAAGCCCCAGAACATAAGCAAGCAACCTACGCACAATGCAGTCGTTTATATGGGGCTTGTTTAGATTTACCGGAAGATGAAGTGATTATAACAAGCGATATTGATATGCTTATGTTCCGATTGCCTGAAATGATGAAAAGCGGGTTTTCTATATTTGGGTCTGACTTAGTGCCTGAAAAGCAGTACCCTATGTGCTATATTAGTGCAAAAGTGAAAGATTGGCGTAATGCTTTTAATTTAACGTATGGGGCGTTGTCATTAAATCCAGTTAATTCATTAGCTACCGAAGAGGTAAAAACATATCAGCAGTGTTTAGACGAATTGATGGAAGGCAGGGATTCTATTTCAATGCGTTCCGACTTTTGGGCTTTAGACCAAGAAATAGCCTTTAACAAGATAAATTTAACTCAAGAGGTTCATTATATATCAAGAACTAACGGGCAGAATCAATTTGCTACACATAGACTTGACAGGGACGATTCCTTTCTGTTAGATAGGATGAATAGCGAAGTGTATGACTACCATGCAAACAGACCTCCTTACGAAGAAAATAACTTTGAAAAAATATTAACCGTATTAGAATTCTTTTATCCAGAAGAAAGTTTTGAATGGCTGGTCGAATATCAAAATTCCTACGTAAATTTGCTGAATGGATAAAATATGTTCTACTTGCAACGAATCTAAGGATATATCATCTTTTTACAGTGGTAATAAGGAGTGTAAAAAATGTCATTCAAAAAAGATGAAGGAGTTTAGAAGACTTAACCCAACATCAACGATACTTGTTGAAAACTTGGATGGAGAGGAATGGATGCCAATAATAGGACTTGAAAAGTATTACAGGGTATCTTCTTTAGGCAGGATAAGTTCTTTGTGTAAATCTGCAAGAGGGAAGGCGTGGCCGAGAAAGCGTGAAAAAATATTAAAGCAGTATTTTAATAAACTTTCAGGTTATTATTCTTATACTTTCAGCAAGTTTGGAGAAGATAAGGATATACGATATACTATTCATAGACTTGTGGCATTACATTTTATACCTAATCCTGAAAATAAACCGGAGGTTAATCACATTGGTAAAGATGAAAATGGGATAATTACAAAACTTGACAATAGGGCTTGTAGCTTAGAGTGGGCAACAAGACCAGAAAATATACAGCATGGGTTTATAAATGGGTTAATTAAAACACCTAAAGGGGAGAAAGCGCACAATTGCACTTTAACAAATGAGCAGGTGTTGTTTATTTTTAATCATAAGGGAAGCCCAAGACAGCTAAGTAGAGACTTGAAAATGCCTTATTCAAAGATTGCTTCAATAAGAAACGGTGTAAGCTGGAATCATGTAACAGGTGCGCCAAAAAAATATTATGGGAAAGAGAAAAGCAAAACAAGATACACAACAATATAAAGCGTTATTATGAATACTACCGAACTTGTTGAATGGCAAAAATTAGCACCGAATGGTCTTGTATATCCGTGGTGGACGCATCCTTTTTTAGATGTGCTTGAAACATGGGATTTGAAAGATAAGGTGTGGCTCGAATTTGGTGCGGGTCGCTCTACTGCATGGTTAAGAAGTAAGTGTAAGTATGTTGTAAGCATTGAGGCTAATTTAGAATGGGCAGCACAAGCAAACAGTGATTGCGCTTTAAATAACCTACATAATGGAAGGGTATTATGTGAAAAGGATTTGCCGGATGGACAACAAGACAGGAAGCAAGAATATTTTGATTTAATACCGATTGACATATTGGGGCATGATTTGGAAAGGCTATACCCCTTTGATATAATTTCAATAGATGGTATTTGGAGAACGGAATGTATTCAATGGGCTATTGACCACTTTAAAGGAAGGGGTGGGATAATTGTTATTGATAACCTTGACCAAGATTTCGTTTGGATAAGTCCTAAAGCAATGGAGTTGATTGAGCCTTACGAAAGCGAAGTTTTTATTCAGCCAAACCACATTAATCACGAAGGCAAACCGTGGAATACAAGATGGGTAAAGATACCTGCGTAAACGTCATTTATGACGATAGGCAACCGGAAGATTACCAAAGATTACTTGATGAATTTAAGGTTCAAGGTATAGTAAATAGCGTTTTTTGGAAAGCTGTAATAGACAAGAATGATGTGGTTTCAAGTATCAACTCAAGCCACAAGATGATTGTTAGTTGGGCTAAATACACAAAAAAGCCATTTGTAGTTATAGCTGAACAAGACTTGCATTTTACGTGTGTAGGGGCATGGGATTATTTTATGCAAAACAAGCCGGAATATTATGACCTTTATCTTGCTTGTACTTACATCCCACCAATTTCAAATAATCAAGTATGCGGCTTTCACTTATATGTGGTTAGCGAAAGGTTTTATGATAAATTCCTATCAGTACCAAGTGATAAGCATATTGACACTTCTATGAATAATTTAGGCGGGGATTATAAATTTTGCTACCCATTCCCTGCATTGCAAAGGAGTGGGTATTCATTTAACAATAAGGCTGTGGTAAATTATAATGCAGTTTTAACAAAAGAAGATATTTATGAGAATCCCATTCATAACGTACAGGGAAAATAATGATGGAGTTTTAAGGTATTATATACTTCAAAAGGACTTCCCGCACAATGTCGGCATCATACAATCACAACCAAATAGTACAGCTATTTGCCAATCAGTAGTTCCGGGGTATAATTTATGGGTTGTGTTTGATGGTACACTACAAGGCAATTTTGTGCAAGCAAAAATAGATTATGCAAAAGAACTTCAAGTGGTTTACGATAATATGGCTGCGTTTTTTTGGGCAGAAAGAATATGTTTGGATAAAAAAAGATTTGAGAAATTTAAAGTAAAAAGCGATGTTTCAACCAACTGAAAACAAGGTAGTAGTTAAGGTAACAAGTAAGTACATTCAGGCGGTAACGAATGTATTGAGGCTATCCGCATTGCAAAATAATACAAGCATAGACCCCGCCGATTTTGTTAATATTACGGGAGAGGTTGTGGCATTACCTAAGACTATTGGCGCAGGCAGGGAGTATGATGGGTTTTCTACCAACGATATTTACGTTGGTGACGTTGCCATATTTAGTTACCAAGTAATCTACGATATTTTATACAAGGCAGAAACGGATAAGTTTATATTTAAAAACATGGTTACTTACAACGGGGAAGAATATTTCTTAGCTGACATCAGAAACATATTTGGGGTAATACGTGGTGGGGATATTTACATGATAAATGGGTATGTAATGCTTGAGGAATACCCAAGAGGGATTATAATGTTGCAACAATCATCTAAAAAGGTAAAAGGCACTACCAATTCAGCCGTAATGCACATCGGGAAGCCAAAAACAAATCAAGAGCCTATTGATGTATCTTCGGGCGACTCTGTTTATTTCTCCCCTTACCATCCACAACACTACAAGATAAACGACAAGCCATTCATAATTTTACGCCAAAATCAGATATTCGGGAGGATGGCATAAGATTTTTTGCTGATATTGAATAATATATTTTATTTTTGGTAAAATATAATCAGCATTGGATATAAACGATGTTTTTAATACGCTTAATTTTTGGATAGGTAAAGAGAAGGGAGCGTACTTTACCATCGCAGAACTTGAAAACCTGACCGACATCGGGCAAATGGCATACTATTCTGATATAAAGCCACGATACGCCACATCTACCTTAATTAAGGAAATACTATCTCCATTTAAAAGAAAATACGATTTTACCCCATCTAATACGGTTTCGGGATATATTGTCGTTCCATCAGACAGCAACTACCTTGATTTAATGGACGTTCAAACTACGTTTCAAATAAGCAATCGAACCATTTACTATGGAGTTCCAATGTTAAATGAGGATGAAAGGGCAGATAGGCTTAACTCTCAAATTGACCCCGTTACCGTAAACAACCCGATAGGGGAAATGGATATACCAAGATTTATAAGGCTTTATCCTTTAAGTGGATATACGGGAACAGTAACATATTTTAAACGTCCTGTTAAGCCTGTATTTGGGTATAATGTGATAAGTGGGAGGGTGATAGTTTACGATGAAAGTACATCAACGCAATTGGAGTGGAGGCAGACGGAATTGACACAAATTATTTTAAAATCATTAGCAAGTATAGGAATCAATCTTTCAGAACAAGATGTACTGCAATTTGCAAATGTGACAACAGCTAATAACTATACAGGCACTAATCATTTATAAAAAATGGACGGACTACCATCAGGCATGAACGCTGTATCTGTTTTGGCTAATTATAAGCCAATGGGTAGCGGCATGGCTACAGTAGCCCCAACGGTAGCATTGACAAGTGGTGGCAAAGGGAAAAAGAAGCCTGTGGCAAGTAAAGAGAATGCAAGCACAACCGTATTGCCGGAAAATACTTTAAAAACACCTGATGGGAAGCCTATTGTAAAAAGACCCTTTGTTAAGGATGGCAGAGAGAATTGGAATAAGTTTTTGGAGATGCCCGTAGAAACCGATAAGAATCAAAAGTTAAAAGACATTATATACAAGGTTTCAAAAGCCACAGGAGTAAGACCGGAAGTGCTATTTACATCAGCGATGGAAGAAGGGCTACAAGGGGCAGGCAAGGGCGGTAAAATATCATTCGATAAAGATGACAAAGGGCAATACATAGATAGTTATGCTTGGTTGGGGCTTGATAATGTTGGAACTGATATAGATAATTTGAGTAAGGAGGGGTACTTAAATAAGGATATATCTTATCAGCCATACAAAAGAATGAATGACGCAAAGAACCCACAAGAGGTAAATCCCGCATATTTTGATAGCTTAGAGGATTCTTTGTATGTGAAAGCGGCTCTTTTAAATAAAAATAGGGATGCTGTGAATAAGTACGCAACAAGCAATGGGATAAAGTTGAGCGATGATGCTGCTGATTTCATTTCAATGCAATCATATAACGCCGGACAAGGTATTATACCAAAGGCTTTTGAAAAGTATAAGAACAATAACCTGCTTCAAGGGGAATCATTTTTAACAACACCCCCCGCTGGCGGTTATGAAGAAAATCCGTCTTATTACAATACAAGGAAGCGTTACGACAATATGAAATATTTGCAAGATTTAGGGGCATTTTCGGACTACAATAAACCAACAGTTGCAACTACAACTACAACAATGTGATGTATATAAAACTAATTATATTGTTTGTCTTAAACTCTTTTGTATCAGTTCAATACAAACAGAGCGGTGATAGCTATGATAAAGTTTTTTATAAAAAAGGTAATAAAATAACATGGAACGACTTTAAGCAAGTAGGCTATTTGAGTGATGCAAGTGCTGTAACATCGTCTGCCTTATCTTATGATTTTACAGAAACAGACGGCAAGCTATCAATAAGCACCTACTGTGTGCTTTATAAATCAGAATCGGTAGTTTCAAAATCAAAGAGAACTAACTACCTTTTAAACCACGAACAAAGGCATTTTGATATTACCTACATATACACAATGAAGTTTACGAATCAGGTAAAAACTATTCAAGACCCTACGGAAGAAAAAATAAAAGAGGTTTATGATTCTGTAGTTAAAGAATGGGATGAATTTCAAGATAAATACGATTCTGAAACAGATAATTCGCAGGATTACGAGGCTCAAAAATTATGGGATGCAAAAATTGATAGCATTTTAAGTAAATTATAATGGCAGTAACAACCATATACCGATTAGCAGAGCAATGCTTTAGTTTGATAGAGGGTGGCAACCCAAGTGTGGGGTCAAGCATTAGTTTTAATGAGTTAAAGATAGCTTGTGGGCAAGTTATAAATAGCTTGCTAAAAGTTGATTACCTATCAATAAATACAAAAATGGGTGAATCAATACCCAATGGAACAGTATTGGCATGGTATGAAGATATATCAGTTTCCACGTGGAACAATAAGTCTAAGGCTGTGCTACCTATTAAGCCCATTAAACTGCCAAGAAATATGGGTGTTTGGGCTATTTATCCAAAATATACAGCCATTGGAGATTATGAATTAGACAAAGAGTTTATCCCATCGCAAATGGGTCAAGGGGGGCTTTTGAAATCTCAATTACAAATTAGTGATTTATTGGGTCAGGTAGGATATGAAGTTTTCGGGGATTCAATAATTTTCACCAAAAACATAAAAGAGTTATTCCCCGAAGTTACTTTAGCAATGAGGCTCGCTATAATGGACATTTCACAGTACAGCGATTATGATATGTTGCCAATATTGCCGGAAATGGAATGGTCGGTTATTACAGAAGTGTATAAAATGTTTAGCACACAGCCGCTTCCTGATAAACTTGTTGATAGCACAGTCAAGGAGAACAAGAATGTACCACTTAATCAACAAAAACAAGCACCATGATTTTTACAAATTTGGATATAATTTCTCGCAGATACCTATTGGAAAAAGGGTTGCCCATCCATTATTATCCCGAAGCATTATTTCATTCATCATCTTGCCTACGGGAACTTACATTTGATACGCTAAAGATTGTAAATACAAGAAATTTGCCCGTTGATAATACAGGGGCTATTGACTTACCTGATGATTTTGCTGATGATGTAATGCTTGCGTTTAATACAGGGGCTACTCTGCAACCTATACCGCACAGAGATACAATAAACCCACTAAGAGTACATAATGCAACTACAGGAGAATTTGAAAAGCAATCAACCAATATTGGGCTGCATCCTGATGGGCTATTCTTCCCATTTGTTGGATGGACATGGTATTGGAACATGAGCGATTACGGAGAGCCTACTGGAAGGTTATTTGGGGCTAATGGGGGAAATCCAAGAGGATATAAAGTAATAAGGGAAAGGCGGCAAATACAAGTGTATGGCGGAAATGAAACTCACATGGTATTACAGTACATATCAGATGGACAAAGTGTAGATGCAGCTACAATGGTTGATGTGCAGGCTTTTGCTACAATACAAGCGTATATTGTTTGGAAAAGAAGCCCTAACCCTGATAATGAATTTTCACCGGAAGGGAGGTTGTATCTTAACCAAAAAAGAAAATTAAGAGCAAGATTGAATGGGCTTACAACCGAAGATGTAAAGAATATAATCCGTGGTGGATATACCGCAGCAATAAAGAATTAAAATGCCAGTATTAAAAGGTAATACAAGTGGTTCTATAGCAAGCGTGGCGTATAATATACCATGCACCATATATTCGTATTACCTGACTAATAAAACAGGTGGTAGCATTACGGTAAACTTGGTAGTCATTCCTGATGGAGATGCGCCTGTTTATGTATGGAGCGGTACGATTGCAACGGGTAGTACAGAAAGAAGTGATGTGCCAATAAGATTACTTTCGGGGTTTCAAGTGTTGTTAATTACAAGTGGCAGTATGGATTATTACATAAGCATAAATTAATGCCGGAAACACAAATTATATTGCAAGAAGGACAAATATTGTTGATACAAACAACATCGCAGTTGTCTATAGTGTTTGATAATTCGCCGTTTCAAAATGGAGAAGTGGTGCAGGTTAATGATTTAGAAGAAACGTATGCAGTAAATGATATAGTTACTTACGACCCGTCAGGTTCATTTAATTTAAAGTACGGTAGTAACGACTACGTTTTAACAACAAGCAATAAAATACTTTATAAAGAAGGAGCGCCATTATAATGCCTAAAGAGAAAAAATACCTGCTTTCAGAAGACAGTATGCTAAATGCTGATGATGCTCCATTTGCCATATCCCCTAACTCTTGGGTCAATATGGAGAATTGCAGAACGGGTAGTACTGATAAGGGCGTAACAGGAACAGTAGAAAGTATTGGGGGTACGTTGTTATTATCAACTCCGCAGCCATCAATTACATTTTTAACTATAGGGGCGGTTGAAGACACCGAAAACAGCAGGTTTGTGTATTTTAAAAAATGCACAACAGCCCCGTGGGATAAAATAGTTTGTTATTATGCAGGTTCGGTAAATACCGAATACGATATTCTTCTTTCATCTCAAGTTGTAGGAGGGCTGAATTTCGATAGAAATTCTTTAATTCATAGCGCAAAAATTGTAAACGGGTATTTGTATTGGGTTGACGGAACAAATAACCAACCAAGAAAAATAAATATAGAGGCGGCAATCAAAGCCAATTATCCTTCATTTCAAACAAGTGAGGTTGCATATAATTATCCAATAGACTTTAAGGAGATTACATTAATAAAGCCACCACCTGCATTAGCCCCAAATATATCCAAAGACTACGATAGTACTTTTGACAATAACTTTATAGCTAACGATTCTTTTGAGTTTGCTTTTCAATATACATGGTACGATAATGAAGTAACAGTAGTTGGAACTTATAGCCCTGCATCAAGATTGAATTTTGCCACAGATAATTTTAATAGGATTATTGTAAGTATGGATAGCTTTGAATCTATACCTGATACGGTAAGAATAGTTAGTTTGATTGTTAGATTTGGGAATGAAAACAACGCAAAGGTAGTTAAGACTTGGGATAAAGAAGTAGCATCTGAATTGGCTGAAATACAAGACCAAAATTCAGGCGCACAAGTTTTGATATTTAATTTTTACAACAATATAACAGGGGCTACCCTTGCGCCGGATGATGTGTTAAGACCATTTGATAGCGTTCCATTATATTCTAAAACAATGGAGGCTTTTAAAAACAGGATTGGTCTTGCAAATAACATAGAAGGTTATGATAC
>Ga0070748_1001202_pt1 | contig 12119 bp, 16 predicted proteins | sample VirMetDEL_Nov_12_FD_77015 | JGI IMG/M metagenome (GOLD analysis project Ga0070748, IMG submission 77015) | Aqueous microbial communities from the Delaware River and Bay under freshwater to marine salinity gradient to study organic matter... | ecosystem: Environmental > Aquatic > Marine > Coastal...
ATCATATATACTTTACAATTCTGTTACAGGAAAAATACATTCTAAACACCAATTTACTTTACGGCAAGCACAAGAAAACTGCAAAAAAGGTGCTAGTATAAATTTAACATATGGTCTAGAAACTGAATTAGGTTTTGTTTTAAGTATAGAAAATAATTATGTGGATGTAAATGTAGATCCACCAGTAGTAAAAATGGGAACACCTGCAACAGTTGATTATGTTGCAAAGCATAGAGCACAAAGAAATACAAAATTAAGTGCAACAGATTGGACAGTAGGTGTTGATTCACCCTTTAATGATGCAAAGAAATTGGAATGGCAAACATATAGACAAGCATTAAGAGACATAACGTTTGGACAATATATGACTTGGCCTACTCCACCACAATAAAGATATATAGGAGAAAGATATGAATATAAGTTTAAAAGGTTTGATTTTACAAATGTGGGATGCCGAAGGTAATTACAACGGCCCTACAAATAGAGTGCTAGTGTTTAATGGCTTACCATACAATATAGATGATTATGCCGCAGAACATGGCTTTACATTACCAGATGCATAGGAGATAAGATGCCTTTAGGAAGTAGCAAAATAGGATTATATAAGGACCACTTAGGTGGAGCCGGAACTGCCTTTGTGCGTTCAATTACAATAACACCAACAATTAGTAATCATGATAGTGCCGCAACATATGGCACTGGATATAAAAACAAAGTTGTGTATGGTATTTCTAGTAATATTCCTAATGCTACAGTGAACTACACATTAAACAATGCCAGTAACAGTATGTTTGCTAATGGTGTTGTGTCAGGTAGTTTTACTTTTGATGGTAATGGCGATGCCAGTCTAACTTATGACATGAACGTTTGGGCCAATTATGCAAATACTTCAACAGACATAAATTTATCAATTATAAATCCAAACGGCAATTCAACATTAGCAACAGGTGGTAATATAACGTTAGCACCAGCTAATACTTTTACTGCAAACAGTGGTAATGCCAGCACATTAAATGACCATACAGTTCATATATTTGATAGTTATGAAACTATCACAAACAGCACATTTTCAAGTGCAAAAGTATGGGATGATTTACAAGTTACTAGTGTAGGAGATACTGCAGATCCATTCAATTACGTTACTGCTATCGTTGTAGGAGGCGGTGGCGCAGGTGGTCCAAACAGATTCGGCACAGACTTATCTTTTGGTAACATTGTAGCGAGTGGAGGTGGTGGTGGTTCTGGTGATGTAATTTATTACAAAGCACCAGCAAATGTATATTCAGCAGGTAATATTTCAATAACACTTGGAGATGGTGGTAGACATTCTTTCCAAGGCGGTATGTCAAATGCCAATTATAGTGCTATCCCAACACCTTCCTCAACAAACAAACCAATGGGTGGTAATACAGTATTTGGATTTCATGAAACACAAAGCACACTAACAGCACATGGTGGTGTTGCTCCTCCAAGTTTCTTAAGAGCAAGTGATTTAAACAGTTCAACAAGTAGTAACTTTACGTTCCCTAGTGTTAATTTTGATATAGGTCTAGGTGGATTTAAGGCAAATGCAAACGTTGATTGGACTACACCTTTGGGTGGTAGTGGTGCAACAAATGTTAATATAACATTTGATTTATCAACATCATTAATGAATGCAGGATATCTTAGTGAAGGATTTGGTAATGCAGGATTAAGCCAAGCAAACATTACAAATGTTGGTGCAAGTAGTGAAATATACATTGCAAAAGCACCAGGTAATGTAACATCAACTAGTAGTAGAATTGGTGCAAGTGGTAATGGTGTAGCAAAAAATTGGCATGGTAGTCAAGGTGGTGTTGCAGGTAACACAACAGTATTTGAAACAGCAACAATAGGTGAAAAAGCGCCTTTCTATCAAAAGCCTTTTGGTCAACCTGGATCATGGAATAGATTGCATGATACTAGTGGTGTTAAAGTGCCACAACCTTTACCACAAGCAGGTAATGTAAGAGCAGGTGGCGGTAGTGTTACATATTGGAATTTAGGTGGTGGTGGTGCAAGTGCGCCTACTGGTGGTGGTAGCAGATCTACTAGTGGTAATCTTAGTTATGACGAAGGATTAACATTAGTTAACGGTGCAGGTGGATCACAATTAAATAGCACAGGAAATGCAAACACAAGTTTTAGTGTAGAACCAGCGGCTAGAGTTACTAACACTGCTAACGCAAGTTACACATATCACGGATTAAGAGGTGGTGGTGGTTCCGGCGGACCTTTCCTTTCAAATGAATATGGAACAAACGGCGGTGAAGGAATAATCATTGTGTATTATCCTACAGAATACATGTCATTTACTTCGTAATTGCATATAATCCGATAAATACAAACATACAAAACATATAAGCCTATAGGGAATACCGTATAGGTTATTTCCAATAGGAGAATACCAACATGTCAAGAGTTTTAGACTTTAAACAATATTTGGGCGGGGCAAACAATGTTCAAATGATTGAAATGCTTCCCGAACACCAAAGAACATTCACATACAATTACGATACAGATATCACTAATTATAATTTCAGTGCAAATTATTCTAGTGTTGTAGTAGATGCAATAACTTACAACATTAACACAGGCGAACCTAATTTTGCCGCAAGTAACGTAATTGGATACGTTGGTGCAGTTTCTACTTCAGTGCCAGGTGGCAACATTAATAAAACAGATGCCGCGGCAGGAACAGTTGATTTTACAATTCCTAAAAACAGATACACTGGACCTTTAATTCCAGATGCTAGAACAAACGTGGTTATTACCATTATGGAGTTTACTTGGGAAAATACTAATCCAACTGTTAATACATTTGACAGTCATAGGTGGGCAATTTTAGAAAGATATAGTGCGGACGTAACAGCAGGTAATCCTACATCTGACGCCAGTTTCGTAGCTATAACATCAACAGGAGTTTAACATGGCTTCTTCAAATGTAACCGTTACACTAGCAACGTCTAATGTTGCAGTAAGCTCAGACCAAACAAACGTAACAGTAAGTTCCTCATTATCTAATGTTACAGTTAGTAATACAGCAATTATTACAAATTCTCAAATAAGAAGTGTAATAAGCAATACTTTACCGATTACTTACAATGTTTCAACAGGTGTAATTGGTTTTGACAGTAACTTAGATAATTTAACACTTAAGAAATATCAAGAAACAACAATATCAAACGGCAACCAAAGTGGTGATGTATCCTATAACATTACTAATGGCACAATACATAAAGCAACACTAACAGGCGACATAACTGGTATAACATTATCCAGCATAAGCACGGGTGGTTCAGCAACTATTATTCTAACTCAAGATGCAATTGGTGGACATTCATTAGACTTAACTACAACTCCTTCCAATTGGACAAGTTGGGAATTTGTCGATGACTATACCACATTAAGCGGAACTGCATCAACTGGTATAGATATTATAACTGTAACTTATGATGGTAGTAAGTATTATGCATCAGTAGTAAACTTTCAAAATGTAGCACCAAGCACATTAACTGTTTCTGGTAATATTACTTCAACAAGCGGCAAGTTTATAGGTGATGGTAGTTTATTAACAAACTTACCTAATCAGCCTGATGCAGTTACAAGTGTTAATACTCAAACAGGTGCAGTAGTATTAGAAACAAATGACATTGCTGAAAACACAAATTTATATTACACTCAAGCAAGATTTGATAGTGCATTTGGAGCCAAAAGCACTAGTGATTTAAGTGAAGGCACTAACCTTTATTATACAAGTGCTAGAACAGATACAGATATAGCCGATTACACAGGCGGTATGACCAATGCAACTGGAAATATTACAACAACTGCAAACGTAAGCGGTGCATACATTTTAGGTGATGGTAGTCAATTGACTAACATGCCACAAACACTAACCAACGCACAAGTTATTTCACACATTGCAACAGTTCCACTTTCAGTAGGTGGCAATTTATCAGTGACTGGCAATATTGATGCAACCGGTAATATCAATTATCAAAACGTTACAGACTTATATGTAACAGACCAAAAGATTACACTAAATGCAAATGCAACAACAGATGCTACAGTAGAAATAATTTCAAACAGACCACAAAGCACACATGATGCTAAAATAGTATGGAATGAACCATCAGAAACATGGACATTTATGAATGGTGACAATGTTTACCAAGACATACTAACAACTTCACAAACTAGAGGATTAGTAAGTGTAACATCAGCAACAGCAAGTGGTGACGGCAGTTTAGCATACAACAATTCAACAGGTGTGTTTACACATACACCTGCAGATGTTCCAACAAGCACTAGTGAGCTCACAGAAGGCACAAACTTGTATTATACTGATGCACGTTTTGATACAAGATTAGGAACAAAAACAACAAGTAACTTAACAGAAGGCACTAACTTATACTACACAGATGCAAGAGCAGATGCTAGAGTAGACGCAGGCTTTACTGCTAAGTCAACTAGTGATTTAAGTGAAGGAACAAATTTATACTTTACAGATGCAAGGGCTAGAGGCAACATTAGTGTTGGCACTCCAGCAAGTGCAAGTAGTGGAGGTGCTTTAGCATATAATAGCGGAACAGGTGTATTTACATTTACTCCAGCTGATATTCAAACTGATGCAGAAGTAAGAGGATTATTAAGCACAACTACAGCAAGTGCTAGTGGTGGCGGAAGTTTGGCATATGATAACAGTAGTGGTGTGTTTACCTTTGCTCCAGCAGTTCCGGGTATTGCTTTAACAGATTTAAGTATTACAACAGCAAGTGCTAGTGGATCAGGCGCATTAGCATATGATAATAGTAGTGGTGTATTTACATTTACTCCACCAGTAGTAGGCTCAGGTGCAGTTACAAGTGTTAATGGTGCAACAGGTGTAGTTGTATTAGATACAGCAGACATTTCAGAAGATACAAACTTATACTACACTGATGCAAGAAGTAGAGCGGCAGTAAGCACAACAAATGCTTCAGCAAGTGGCGGTGGTGCATTAGCATACAATAATTCAACAGGTGTATTTACATTTACACCAAGTGTTCCTGGTATTGCATTAACTGATATTAGCACAACAACTACTTCAGCAAGTGGTGGAGGTGCATTAGCATATGATAACAGTAGTGGTGTATTTACATTTACACCAGCTGATACCACAGCAGGCTCAATATCAATTACAGATGATACTTCAACAAACGCAACAATTTATCCAACATTTGCTTCAGCAACTAGTGGTAGTTTAAGTGGCGTAAAAGTAAGCAGTTCAAAGTTATCTTTTAATGCCAGCACAGGAGTATTACAAACAGACCATATCAGTAGTGCTAGTGCTCAACCTTTACAACTTAAAGGCCAAACAGACGGTATTGAATTAGACAAAACTATTGCTACTGTAGATTCGAGAATATTTGATGCAGACACATCAGGTTATAGTATAGCGGATTTTGATTTCCATACTGCTACAGTAACAACAGCAGATATTCCACGTATATTAACAGTATTTTACGGCACAGCAGGATCAAATACAATAACATGTTTAGGACTTGCATCTGGATCAGGTATATACATAGGTTTAGAAACTGCCGGTGGTGCATTTACAAGCACAGGATATCTTGCAGGTGACAGCAGTTTAGAAAATGCATTAACAAATGCAGGCACAACACTTGGCGGTATTTCATGGGCGGGTCTTGCTAACTTATCAGGTTGGCGTATATTTGATGTAACAAATAATAGCTCAACTTATCTAACAAGTGTTACTGGACATATCACTGGTATAAGCGGTAATACTGTTACACTAAGTGAAAATTTATTACAGAATATTGCTGGTGCAGTTATATTAATTCCTGGTGCATATAGTAGCACACAAAATATTGGCACGGTAATGACAGGTGACACTTCAACAAATGCACTTACATTTGATTTTGCTCAAGCTACATACAACCAGTATGATTTACCAGAAACATTAAGCAACGTAACATTAGATAGAGTAAGTTACGGTGCTTCAACAGTAGACATGGCAAACGTAAAAATGCGTCATGTTGCAGATGTAACCACAGGTGGAGATAGTGCCTTATCAACAAGTAGAGCATTGCTTATTGGTGCAAACGTTACACCTGACTTGTTAAGTATAGGAACTAATGAAGCCTTACCGGCAACAACAGCATTGGGTATTTCAGTAGAGCAAGACGGTCTCACAGACTTTGGTGGTGTAGACACTAAACCTCAAATGAAGTTTATGATGAACAACTACAAAACTAATAGTTTGGCAAGTGAAACAACTTACCCTAACTGGACCACATTCCTAGGACAAAGTGGCAATGCTACTGTGGACATGAAATACATAGGTGCACCAAACTTTAATTTTAAATTACTGGGCGGAACTAAAACAGCAAAAGCTACTACTAGTGCAGGAGATATTCCAGGTAGAATTACATGGAACACATTATCAGGATCAGGTAGTGCAGGTTCAGATCAGTTTAATCCTCCAGCAAGTATTACAGCAATGGTAGGTGGCACAGGCGACCTTACTGGCATGGCAAACATTGACATGTATTTCCAAAGCACATCTCCGTTAAACTTTAGAGACGGTTCTACTACTGCTAGTAGTATACCAAACACGTTCTTGTCTTCACAAATAGGAACAACAACTTTAGCCGCTCCAACAATTGGTAAAGTTGTGTTAGCACCAACAAGAGATTACGGCGACAATGCTACTGGTGATACTTATGTTAATAATAGATATGCAAATGAATTACATACATATCACAATTATTTGAGTGCTCATTGGTTAGATAGCACTAACAAAGTAGGAACACTTGTAGAGATACAACCTAAGTCAGGTAGCACAAACGGAACAACAACTGGATTTAACTATGATAGTGCTGGTGATAGCACACTAAGACTTAATTCACATCATTCTAATAGTGCCGTAAAAGCCGCATTTGATATTACAAACGACCAAAGTGCTAGTAATTTAGTAATTACTCAAAGCACAGGTGCAACTGGACCAGGTGATACAACTATATTGCAAGGTAACATGACTGATGGTATAGACTTATATGGTGTTAAATTAATTAAACCTACTAGTGTAGATAATTACGCATTTGGTGACTTAACACTGGATACATCGGCTACTACTAAACGTGTTAAAATTGGCACTGGTGCATTACAGTTACAACAATACACAACAACTGAAATAAACGCAATTAGCACTCCTGCAAAAGGTGATATGTATTACAATACAACATTAGAGTTAATTGTATTTTACAATGGCACAGGTTGGCGTAAAATTAACGATGCGGCAATGTAATGGCTAGTTACTTTGGATCAAGTTGCAAAACCGGTGGATGTGTAGGACATAAAGCCGGTGCAAAGTATGTAAGACAAGGTGGCAGACTTAAGAATACTAAGTCCACTAGTTTTACTAACGGAATGGGCAAACAAGCAAAACGCATGAGAAAGCGTGGCAAACCAGTAAGATTAAGATAGTAGGATACAGCAACAACGGAGATTATGAATGGCTTACATGAAAACAAAAAAGAAGAAAAAGAAAAAGAACAGAGGCACAAAGAAGTAGATTGGGGTGCTTACTTTGACAGTATAGTCAAAGTTTGTCCTTGGTCAAAGAAGGCATACGTGGAAGATAAAATCTTACATGTTAAAACAGGTTCACCAGGTAATGAACTTACATGGGTAGCCACATTTTGTGCCAGTGAGCACGAAGCATTGTTATTAGAATACAATGAAGGAACTAGTATTGATACATTGTTATCAGTAATAGAAAAAATAGAAAGTAAGTATTTGCACTTAGCGGCATTTTGGAGTCATCCAGATGAGAAGGATTTGAACACTGAAGTTCCGGTGGTCGTGGTGCAAGACAAACAACAATTAACTGATTTAAGAAAAAAAATAGGATTTGAAGATGACTGAAGAACAAGCAAGAGCTGAAATAGATGCAGAAGTTTTAGCACAACTAGACAAACTGAATGAAGACATTGCAAATGGGCTTGAGATTAAATAATGCCAAAGCCCACAGCACAGACAGTTCATGAGGATGTAGTTAGACTTAAAGCAGAAAATACCAAAGAGCACGGCGCCCTAGAGAACAAAGTGGACAATTTACAAGCACAAATAAAAGAAAACAAAGCATTCTTCACTGAAAGATTAGACAGATTAGACAACAGAATATGGACTATTGTTATACTCACATTGGGCAGTTTACTTGCTAGTGTGTTAAGTATTGCAGTGGGCATGTAACCACATAACAACACCAAAAACAACAAACATAGATAAATATATATGTTAAAGAGGTATCAAAAAAGTAATGTTTCACATTGCTTCTCCAGTGCTTCTTGCACATTTTCCTCAGGATTGAGCTCCTAAAGAAAAACTTCTTTAACACAGATAATAATTTGATTGCCATTGAATTATAACTCTTAAAAGATAATATATCGATTATATTATATTTAAAAAACTCCCTTTGCTGACGTTAGGGGAGTTTTTTTTTGGTCCGCTTTTAAGCCCTTATATTGCAATTATAGATAAATAATAGTGTATTAGAAATAATACAGGAACTGGAGCTCATAGGTATGTAATGGCAAATACATAACTTTATAATTATTTGAGGAAATAAAATGAAAAACAAACAACACCAACAATATGTAATAGTAAATGTCAATCCATGGGATAAGTCATCTGCAATACCTGGCAGTATGGTTAGTATTATAGAACTATTAGATATTAATAACAATTTCGAACATTGCTTCACATACATAAGTGAAAGCAATTGGAACTATGACCAATGGCAAAAGATATATGATGAAGACTATCATCAACATGCATTAGTTATAGACGGTCATTTTGCAAAATCAAAAGGCAAAAAGTCCACTAAATTATTTGACAATTCAAAACTTGTTAATGCAGATGCTAAGTTTAAAATAACTGAACGTTGTGATAGACATGAAACATTGTATCAAATTGCAAAGAATCAAGGGCTATTAGCATAACAAGAGATAACTATTAACGCAAGAAACATTATGGCACATTTAAGAATTCAACAACAACTAGATGACAACTTGAGAAGGCAAACCGCTTTTGCAAATAAGATTCTACAAAGTAAACATGCTACACATGAATTAGATGTAGAAAAGTCTACACAACAAGACCCAATGTGGACTTGGTCATTTCATGGAGATAAGATAGTGTGTAAAACTTGTAACAAGTTCGTTGCTTGGATACCCAAGGCAGTAACAGAAACAATATAACACAGAACCCTACAAATAACACTTAAGGTTGACGGGCCAGATATACATACCGTTGCAGAATCCTTTCTGAAATATGTGAAGGTAAGCAAAGCATTTTGTTATTATGCAATTCTAAGCACTACCCGTAAAGGATGCTTTAAATGTCCTCCCAATGTGAGAGAAACATTTGCTTAGTCTAAACAGTTGTGAAATAAAAAATACTAGACATAAACAGACAACATATAAGGTAACGAAGTTGTCAATGCTTAACAGCATAGTTGGTGTAGGTCGGAAAAGTCCAAAGTCCCTTGTCTATCAGTATCAAATACCTACTTCCTTGTGCAATGAACACATCATCAAGTAATTGCTTTTTCATAAGGTGCCAGTTAGACGGTTCCTTATGACTGCAAAATCAATCATCAAGCGTTATAATTAAATAATAAATATTAACATATCAATTAGTTTCAACTGAGCTGATATAAATTTTGAAGAGCTAGTTATAACCTTTGCTAGAGTGAAACGATAGCAATAGGTTTCGCTTAACGAAGTTAAGTGATTAATTAGTTTATACTTTACACCTGGGAAAAGAGAAAAAAATGAAAGGAATAAAATTTAGAGGAAATAATCCAGCAATACATAAGAATAGTCATGACTTTATGATGTGGGATTTGAGAAGGGAATTTGAGAAATTATTGTTACTTCAAGCAGTAGTAGAAAGTTACTCTAAACCTTGTGACCTCACAAAACAACGCATATACCGTTCTAACTGAATTGATTAACACTATGTTTAATAAATATTGCTATGACAGACATAGTAACACTTATAGAACATGCCAGTTCATTAGTTAAAAGCACAAAGAAAACATCCAACTTTGGAATATATTCAAAAACACCAAGCCATTTACACTATGACGTAAGACGTATTAGTAATCGTTATGAATTAACTGGAGATATCAGTTTTAGAGACATAGAATACTTGCAAACTATATATGACTCAAGTCACCAGTTCTTAATGGACAATGTATACATACTAGGCGAGTGGACACAATGGCAAAGCAAAAAATACCGCAATTATAACTTAAAACGTGGCACTACACCATCAAAAGTGTCTGGTTTTGTTAACTATAGATAAATAAGTATTGCAATTACAAGCATAAGGCTTGGCTTACACTTTAAAGTGGATACAACATGAAGAACAAACCCAATTATCAAGTAAAACAAATTAAATACGGTGAAAAAACCGTAATTGGAAGAGTAGTGGGCAGGAATAAAACTGTCATACCTGAAGAAGAATTTTACAAATTGGCATGTTTGCATTGCAGTTGGAAAGATCTCAGCGACTTCTTTGGCGTTCCAGCAGGAACCTTACGAGACAACTTCGCGGATCTATACATAAAAGGAACACAAACGACGAAACAGAAGTTACGTCAAAAGATGTTCGAAACAGCAATGAATGGCGATAGAGTTATGATGATCTGGCTCTCTAAACAATGGTTATCTATGTCAGACAATGGCATACAAGACGGTAGCGAGGAAGATACTATGCTACCATGGACAGAGAAAAATGAAGAATAGATTTTGTGAGGTAAGACCTGGCTGGTGTTGAGCCAACGGTATAGGAAACGTTGAAACATGCTGGCATTTCAGTCAGGCACTTTTTTCACAAAACAATATAGGATAAAGATATGAAGTTTACAACACCCAAAATCAAAGACATTTCTGACTTTCAAACAAATAGACTAGCAGGTCCACTTAATGTTTTCAGTTTAATCACTGTTAGCATGGTGTGGGGTCACATGTTAGGCTTATTGAGCTTATGGTTCTTACCATTAACGTTCACAATGATGTTAGTTGGATACGGCTCTGAAATACAAAAAGAAAAACCCAAACAACAAATTACACTATAATGGCTAAAGGTGTAAAGAAGTCTGGCCCTCCCGGTGAAGACCACCACGTTCACAATATAGAGCAACACTATATAGATAAGTTTCATGCACGTTGTGAAGAACAACCAAACGGATGCGTATTCTTAATGGGCAATGTTCAAAACAATGGCTACAAGAACTGGTGGTATAAGTATGATGATGCAGATGGTAGACGTTTGCGTTACATCACAGCACATAGATTCGGTGCATTAATAAGTGGCAAGTTCAAAGAATCTGATGTTAATGAATTGTGTGTGTTGCATGATTGTGACCAACATTATGAAAACAATGATATAAGTTATAGAGCATGTGTTAATCCTAAGCATCTCTTTTTGGGGACTGTTAAAGATAACATAATGGACTGTATCAAAAAAGGCAGATATGTTAAGCCACCAAGTTATGTAGGTGCAGACAACTACAATGCAAAGCTCACAGAGAAACAAGTGTTATGGGTTATTGAACAACACTACAAAATCACACAACAAAAGTTAGGTCAAATACTAAATGTGAATACCTCCACTATAGAAGCAATACACCGTAACAAAACATGGAAACACTTACCGAGATGAAAATGACTGGATTTAGAAGCAATGACCCCAAAGACTATGAAGCAGTAAAACGTGCAATAGATGAATACTTGGAAGAAGCATTGGATCCAGAAACGTATGCTGTGAGAAAGATGTTTGAAAAGATTAAAAGACCCACATACACTTGGGACGATGATGATGTTATTATACCACCAGGCGGAGGAATGAAGCCGCATCCTTGGGATAATGACCCTTGGGATAAATGAGAGACACATGAAGTATAAAAGAAAAATAAAAGACATAACACAAAAATATGTAGATAGATTCTGGACTCACGTTTATATAAAGGGTGATGATGAATGTTGTGATTGGAAGTTAAGTATTACCAATCACGGATATGG
>Ga0070748_1001205_pt1 | contig 12093 bp, 17 predicted proteins | sample VirMetDEL_Nov_12_FD_77015 | JGI IMG/M metagenome (GOLD analysis project Ga0070748, IMG submission 77015) | Aqueous microbial communities from the Delaware River and Bay under freshwater to marine salinity gradient to study organic matter... | ecosystem: Environmental > Aquatic > Marine > Coastal...
GAAAAACCTGAAACGTTAATCTCTTATGATAAAGATGCGTATTCAACTTACATGAAAGATTATAATGCTTATTGGGGAAAGAATGGTTGGATTCATTTAAGAAATGAAGAGCGTTATAACGACAATACTAAGAGTGGTCAAGACTATGACGGAAAGAATATGTCACATTGTCTTAGATTATTGTTTATGGCTTTGTAGATTGCTAGTGGCGAAGGGGTTAAGACTATGCGTAGTGAAGAACATCGTAAGTTATTAATCTCCATCAAGAAAGGTGAATTGGGCTATGATGAAATCATGGAGATGGCTAATAGAATCATCGAAGGTGTTTACGAAGAAGATTCTTTAGAGAATAGATTTAAAAATTCTGACCTACCTGAAGAAGTTAGCTTAGAATATATCCAAGAGTCATTAATGAAAGTTAGGAAAACTTTTTATAAAATCTAAATTATTTTCATTTTAATTAGGTTATATGAGATGTTATCCGTATATTCGTATTGTTATTAAGGAGTAATAATCTAAAAAAGGGATATGTTAAATAGCGAGATAAAATATGAGATAGGTTTAATATTTGACAAGGTGAGTTTCAGGAAATTTGGAAACGCATTTAGAAAACATATTGACCCATATTTTAGTTATGCGTTTAACTCAGAACATTGTATACGTGTTGATATGTTGTGGAGTGAATTTGCTTCTTATATTATAATGGATGGGGATTACCAAGTAACAGAAGAACAATATAATAACTTTATTAAAGAATTTTAATTATGGAATATATCAATACATTAGTTGAAGTTAAGGAGAGAATTTCTTATTTAAAAACACTTAAAAGTGTTTTAGTAGGAACAGGAAAACCTGCTTCTGTTAAACGAGTTATTAAAGATGAAAAGGAACGAATCTCTAATGAGATTGAGTTCTTAGGGTCTGAAAAGACTTGGAACTTCAACTTCCAAAGTGGTGGTTGGAATACTATTACTGCTAAGTCTAAAGAAGTAGCAATAAAACGTGCTTGTAAAAAGTACAATTGTAAAGTATCAAAGGTTGATACTAATACCTTCAGAGTAGCAACTGAAGCTGACACTAAGGTTTTAATGGCAATGTTCTATTAATTTTAATTATGGAAGTAGTATATAGAATAAGCTCAACGGGATTGAGGAAATTAGAGAAGTTTAGAGATGGTATATCAATGTTAAATGAAGTTGGTTCAGATACAACGGAATTAATGAATCAGGATACGTTAATAAACTCATTATCAATTATTAACTGCGATTTGAATACAAATTTCAGCGATGATGATTTTGAGTCAGATGTAAAATTGTTTGAAATAACACCATCAATAACATTAGATTATCTCATCAAATTAGGTATGATTGAGGAAATTTAAAAAAACAAAAAAGGATGTTAAATATTTAACATCCTTTTTTTATTGCTTGAAATCGTGAGTTTATTTTATTTCTTGAAATAAGTATCAAACTTAACAATTTTTCTTTCATTAGTATTAACTAAATCAGTAGTTTCTTCAGTTATATTCCCTGCTTCTGCTTCTCTTTGAATAGCTAGAATTTTTCTATAAGCTTCTTCCCATCGTAGTATATTATCATTACTAACTACTGCATCATATGCTTTCATTACATCACCACCGTATTGAGTATCAACAATTTTTTTCCCTAATTTCTCTAATTCGTATGAGTCTTCTCCTGTAGTGATTGCAATAGGAGTATCAGGATGGAACTGAGCTATATCCATATAATCAGCATAATATTTATCATCGCTGATAAATTCTTCAGCCCCACTTTCTTCCTCATTTTCAATTACTGTACCTATTTTAGGAACTGAATTTATATCTTCAGCTAGGTTACCTTCTTTAATAGCTTTTTTAATAGCTTTATTATACATTCTTTTAATATATGCTAAGTCTCCTTTAGCATCTTCTAACATGAAATGATTCTCTTCAATATCTTCTAAATAGACATTCAAATCAATCGTCTCTGTGTTAGCTTGTTTCTTACTACTATAAGGCTCAGTATAAGTAATAGTAAGAACGTTGTTTACAAAGCTTACAGGCTCGTAATACATAGGCTCTTCCCAAGTACTTTTAGGGTCTATTACCTCTATTTTATCACCATCTTTATCAATTGCTTTTGCTATTAATTCGTTAATTTCATCAACTTTCTTTTTAATAACATTAAATTTCTTAGTTACCTTTTCTTCAAACTCCCCAATAACCGAATATTCTTCTAGTTCTGTAATTGAATCTTCTTTAGTTTCAAAATCAGTAATATCTCCTTCTCCAAAATCAGTAATTGAATCTTCCTCGTATTCTTCTTCACTCTCTATTACTGTGTCGAACTTAGGTGCTAAATCATTAGTAGGATACTCTTCGTATTCTTCGTATTCAGCAGAACCTTCTTCATACTCTCTTGTGTTACTAGAGCAACCACAATCTTCTTCTTCCATCTCCACATTATCAATATCAGAAAAAAGTAGTTCTATATCTTCTAATGTATCCTCTTTTGAAACAGTAACGCTATCACCATCTTCATCAATAACCATAATCTCACCAAAATTCATTTGATTTTCGATTATCCATTTTTTAACTTCTTTAATAGTTGAAAAATTTAATTCTAATTCTTCACCGTCTCCATAAACAGTTATACCATTTACTTCATTAGTTATATCTTCTAAATTCTCATTCACCTTTTCAGTGTTAAAATCTTCAAATTTCTTTGTTTTAGACATTCTTATAGCGTTATTTTTTAATTCGGTTCAACTGTATATATTAATTTTTAAAACCAATTTTGAATATATTGATAAAATGATAAACATTGGAGAATTATATATAATTATGAAAATTAACGATTAGAGATTGACAATGACAATAAGAATAAAAAAATTGATTTTTGAAGACAAACCTTACACTGACCCCATTTTAATCGAATCTCTATTACAAAAAAATAGCCTGTCTTGGCTAAATAAAGCAGAAATAGAAAATGCTATTGTTGAAATTAAAGATTCTAAATTATATTGGCACAGAGGAGTATGGTATTACGGAGATTGGGAGTACGGTATATGGTTAGATGGAGAGTTTCGTTACGGTAATTGGTACAACGGAGTATGGTATAACGGAACTTTCAAAAATGGAACATGGCATAATGGAATATTTATGAATGGAATTTTTGAAGACGGTGAGTTTTTAGATGGGGAGTTTAGAGACGGTGTAAAAAAAGGTGGTGACTTTAAAATAGATTTAAAAGAGTCAAATACTATAGTAAATTTTTCAAACTATAAAAAATAACAAACATGATTATGTTAATCAACAAAAAAACTAATTCGAAAAAAGTAGCAGTTAATTCTAAAGTAATTTACAACTCCCACGCAGTTACCATTACGTTAGAAGATAAGATTTATGGATTTGACATCTATAATAAGTTGTATACCAATGATGTATTAGAAGCGGTTGCGTTTTTAATGAAGTACCCAAATTTACAAAATGAGGAATTTTGGAATTTGGAGATTACAGAAAAAATGTTATATTATATTAATCCAATGAATACTATCTATTGGTTATCAGGTGGCGATGAATTTTGGGATAACTACGAATTCAATTGGGCTGAAAACATAGATTTATATTCGAGAAAATTTGAAAAAGAAATATTAAAAATGAGAAAAGCGAAAACTCTAAATGATATTAGAGAAGTAATCCAAAGCGATTACAACTTAGATATTTTTTACGAATTTGCATTAAGTAAAGAGATAATTTAAAAATAAAATGATAAGATAAGAAAGGAGAGTGAATAAACACTCTCCTTTTCTTTTTAGGAGAAATTCTTTATTTCTATATATAATCTAAAATCTGAGAGTATAGAGATGAGCGAAGACACTATTAACAAAGAGGATAATTATAAAGATTTTTTAACAGATTTCCTTTCTAAAAGCAATCCTAATAAAACGGAAGACCCTTTGATGCCTTCTTCTGAGAATGAAAAAATTAAGGAAGAGATTGTAAATACTTTTACACCTGAGATAAAGAAAAAATCTATCAATATCAAAGATGATGTAATAGATTATTATAGAAATAATAAAACAGACTACGAAGAGTTATTCGTAGATTCTTTACCAATGGGTGAATTTTATTTCGAACTTACTAAGATTTCTTTTAGAGCATGTACAGTACAGGAGATTCAGAACTTCTCTACATATGATTCTAATAACCCATTTGATTTCAAAAACAAATTGAACGAAATTATTGAATCTTGTGTTATATTTGAGAAAGCCGATGGAACTTACGCATCTTATGTTGATTTATATGATGGAGATAGAGTATGGTTAATTTATTTAATTAGAGAAAAGACATTCCCTAAAGGAAAAGTTTTATCTACTACTGTTACATACGAAGATAACAATAAAGAAAAAAGAACTCATAAATTAGAGTTGGTTAGAGCTAATTTTGAGTTATGGAGAGATGAGCCTATTATGGACTTCTTTAACTCTGATAATAAAGTGTTTGAGATACCAACTACTTTAAATGATAATGAAACTTTCATTATCGCACCTCCTACAATAGGTCTACGTAACTGCTTTGACCAATACATGCAAATACGAATTAAGAAAAAACTGTTAAATAAAGAGAATGATTCTCCATTCTTTAAAATAGCACCTTATCTTAAACCTAGAGTTTCATATATGAGTTATGAAGAAATTCAGGAATACGAAATTTGGTTCAAAGAAGAGATAACACCTGATGTTTACTCTTTCCTTTTTGATTTAGTAAATAACCACCTTAAAATCGGATTAAGGGGGCTAAAAAAAAATATGGGAAGCACAACACTTAGGACATATAAACTGTACCCCGACAACCTCAGAACTCTTTTCTTGCTTCCAAATGCCTTTACCTTATTTACTAAGAAATAGGTTTATATTAAATGGTCATCCATATAATGTTAATGATACATCTATTGGTAAATGGGAATTTTGGAGATTCCAAACAACGATAGAAGATATAAATAAAATAAAAGAAGAAAAAAGCGAACAGGATAGCATTAACGCATTAACAACTATGAATCTATACAAAACTCAAAAATAAAAAAATAATGAATGAGTTATAATAAAAAAAATAATGATTCTAAGATTAATTCTAATAAACTTAGAATAAAAAAGATTAAAAATCGTGCAAAAATAACAAGTGATTACGAAAGATTGGGATTTTATGAAATTGTCAAAACAATCACTAAATTAAAAAGAGAGAAAGGAAAGAAGAAATATTTCTACATGGGTAAAAATATTAAACTTAAAACATCTACTCCAAAAAATAATGTCTTTATAAAAAACTATAATAAAAATGTTGGTGTGTGTAAATGTGATATTTGTGGTATAAAAGCAAATTACTTCACATTAGAAAAAAGCCCTGATAACGATAGGAATGTATATCATTTCAATCTTTATACAGTACATCCTAAGACATTCCAAGAAGTATATTTTAATATAGACCATATTAAACCTAGAGCTAAAGGAGGAACTAATTTACTATCTAATATGCAACTAACATGTGAGGATTGTAATTCAAAGAAAGGTGATGATTTTAGTAAGTGGACTGAGTTTAAGACTAAAATCACAAAGAAATTTAAAGAATTGTTTAAAAAGAAAAAGAGATAATTATTATCTCTTTTTCTTTTTAACTTAGGTCTACATAAACTCTTTTTATTCCTAATTGTTTAATAGCCGTAAATCTATGATTCATATCTTCTAAGGTATATCTCTTATTATCTGACCAATATTCTAATATTCTCAAAAATCCGTCATAATATTCTTGTTCCCAATAGTATCCATAATCTTCTATATCTTCTTCGTCAAATTGCTCTAAATAATTTTTACCGTAGTGTTCATCTAAATCTTTTTTATTTCTAATTTTAGCCAAAACTGATTCCTCTATCCCATAAGAATCAGAATCATAGCTTAAACTATCAACACAATCATATAAAGATGTATGTCCGTTAGAATTCCCACCCTTTCCATTCACTAGTTCATACATTAAATCAAAATTATCAGTGTCGCCTAAATATTCTAACATCTCTTCAAGGTTATAAGCATCCCCTATTTGAGTTTCTTGAACAGGAAACGATTCTAATGCACCGCCTTCTTCAATATATTTCACATATCTTTCAACTTGGTCATCATAGAATTGATTCTCTTCAGTATGTTCTATATCCTCCACATAAGCAATGAAGTCACCACCGTCTCTACTTAATTCATATAATATACCATCACACATTTCGTATTGGTGATAATCATCAACAGTAACTTTAGTTATTTGGTAGTCATCCCCTTCTTCTTGGGTATAATAATCAACACTTTCTTTTATGAAATCTCCAAACCTTTTAATATGTTTACATTCATATACTTCTTTGTTAGATGATTCATTAGAATGTATTACATCAACTATTTCTATCTGTTCAGGCTCGAATACCACATAAATATCAGTCTCAATTAGACCTGTAGAACTACCTCCATTGTAAGTGTTCTTAATAATAACAGAATCATAACCTTTAGAAATACCATCCTTAATTATTTTAGTATATAATTTATCATCATAATGGTCTGAACCATAATCAAAAATATATGGATTCTCCATATTCAGATAACACTCATATAAATAAGCATCATCTAATTCTTCTAAATCTTTTGAACCAACATTATTTAAAACATAATCATCAGTCATAGAATCCATTTCTTCTTTTTCTGATTTTAACTTATTAAGTTCTATACCAATAGATTTTAATTGTTCAATTAGTTCTTTGGATTTAGTATTTCTATATTCATCTAAGATAGCTCTCTTTCGAGATTCCACATCATCAATCTTAGATTGTAATTTGGCTTCTTCTTCTTTTAAAGTAAGTTCTTGATTCATCCCTTTACTGAAATAAGACATAGCAACTTGCTTATGTTTTGTAAAGAAGAATCCTAATTTAGTAGACTCGGTATCAGTGTTACCACCAATAAATTCTTTAGAAAATTTGTCAAATCTATTAGGACTTGCATGATATGCCAATAATTTAGTCATAGTCTTCGAATAATTTTACGTTATTTGGAGGAAGTAATTTCCTCTCATATTTTAGAAATGGATTCAACTTGTTACTTGTTATTTCATTTACAATAAAGAATAAATCATTTCGTTTAATTCTTTCTAGTATTTCCATTTTTATCTCTTTACTAGTTCTAATTAAAAGCTTCTCTAATAAGAACTGAAGACCATTTGCTTGTTCAACATTATCTTTATTATCATCATAAAAGAACACTCTTTCGTAAGTCTCTTGCTTCAATGATATAAATTTATTGTTTTTTATTTTATAACCTATTAAATGTTCTAATAAGATTTTAGCTTTTCTATTACTTGTAATATCGGAATTCTTATTCTCATCTATATCATTGACGAAATAAACCTTCTTCACAGGTGTTTTAAGCTTCATACTGACCTTTTCTTTAAGGTGGTTAATGTTGTCTATATGATTCTTCTTACGGCTTCTAGCGGTAAGGAAACCAACGTCAAACTTCTGACCCTTTAAATGGTTCAAGTTTTCCAAAAGATATTCTGTTTTAGATATTTGATTCTCTAATATTTCTTCATTAGTCCATTCTCTATCCGAGATACCAATATCAGCTAATGTAATATCTCTACCAATTACTCTTTTAACATCAGACCACATCTCTTCGTTAAGATACCAAGTATTACCATTATAGCTTACTTCTAAACCTTCTTTTTGATAATAACTTTTCATCATAGAAATATTATCAACAGGTATTCTATAGATAACCTTCCAAGGCTCTTCTTTATCAATCACAGCCAACTTAGCAGGACTTCTCCATAAAGTAAAGTCTAAATCATATAAATGTAAATCTTTATTCATTAGGATAATTTTCTTTCTATTATATATTAAATCTGTAGTTTATAATTACATATCCTTGTTTATTTAAATATTTATGATTATCTTTGTTACATATAATAGATAACTTTAGATTGAAACATGAGTAGAGAGAAAGTAAACTTAAAATATTACATATTCGATTGGGATGATAACATCCTACACATGAGTACGAAAATTATCATGGAAAAATTGAATAAAGGAAATTGGGAACTTGTAGATGTACCTACTTCGGATTTTACTGAAGCAAGACAAGATACAGAAAATTATCGCATTCCATTAAAAGATGACGGTACTCCTAATTTCGATTTAGCGTTTGAGAATTTCAGAGACACGGGACAAAAGGGTGAAGATGCTTTTGTACACGATATGATTGAAGCTATTGACGATGAGAAATTCGGTGTTAGTTATAATGCATTTAAGAAATGTCTTATTAACGGTAACCTATTTGCTATTGTGACTGCAAGAGGACATGAGCCTGATACTATCAAAAGAGGTATCATGTATTTCATTGAAACGCAATTGAATAGTACTGAAAAGACTTTGATGAGAAATCATCTTCAAATGTATTGTGATATTTTTGATGTTGAAATAGAAGAAGATAAATTATTAGAGAACTACTTATCTATTTGTGAATATATTGGAGTTAGTTCTGATTATTTCATTAACTCTGTTTCTGATGATGACTTACCTGAGAATGAAACATTCACTCCTAGTAATACAGAACTTTCTAAGAAAATAGCTGTTGAGCGTTTTTGTAAGAAGTGTGTAAACTTCTCAGAACTTATGAGTGATAAGATTTCATGTATTGAAATTGGATTCTCTGATGATGATAAAGGTAATGTTGTGAGTATTGAAGAACTTTTCATTGAGAAATTAAACACTCAATATCCTGAAGTATCTTTTAATATTTATGATACTTCTAAAAATGAAGACGAAACTATTAACTACGAAAGAATTATTATCTAATAAATTATAAAGAACTATTCTATTCTCTATTTATATAATTATCATGAAAAGAGAAAGTAGAGAAATAAGTGAAAAGGATGTATATTTATACGCATCTGAATATGATAGTTTAGTAGGTATGGAGTTTACTGTTGAATCATGTGAATGTGAAAGCTCCGATACAGAAGATGGTGGTGGTCACTATAGAAAAATTCTAAAAGAAGTATCAACAGAAAAATATTTCCAATTATATTACAGTGATTGGGATATTGAGAACACAGATTTTAATTGGGAAACCAATGATATGTACGAAAATGGTAGATGTGATTTAAGTACAACATTAACAGAGGTATTTCCTCAACAAGTAGTAAAATTGGAATTTACATAAACAAAAAAAGGAGCTTAATTTAATTAAGCTCCTTTTTTATTTTTAATATTTAGTGATTAAAATCCACCTTTAGCTTCAATTTTAAGTATAGCTTCTACGTGAGCATCAGCAATTCTTTCTTGACCTTCATCAGAAAGCATTAATTTAGCATCTTCGTATCTATCCATAAAGAAATTTTCAGTAAGAATAGCAGGACAATCAGTTTTTCTTAAAAGATAAAATTGTGCTTCTTTATCAGAATCTCCATCGCTTGTATCTCTTCTACCAACTTTTTCAGGGAATTCTTTAGCTAATTCTTGATAAAACACTTCAGCAACTTTATCAGACCTAGTTTGACCTACAGATGTAAATACTTCAAATCCTGTTCCTTTACCTGCATTTCCATGTACTGAAACAAACATACAAGATTTATCTAAAGCATATTGTGCATCTGCTCTTCTAACTCTAGCACCTAAAGAAATATCTTCTAACTCAGGTACTAATACAGTATAATTAATCCCTTTAGCTGATAATTTTTTAGCAATTTTAGCTACAACCTTTCTATTGAAGTCTCCTTCATATACAGTCATTCCATCTTCAAATGTAAACATTTTTTTAGGTGCTGTTGTATAAACTCCGTCTATAATTCCACCGTGACCGTTATCTAATAACCAATGATATTTCATATTTCTATTTAATTTTTTTATTCACATTATATATCAGAAAAAATACTCCACAAAAAAAGAGTTACCGTGAAGTAACTCTTTTTTATATTTTCTTTTCTTATTCTAATATTATACAATGTCAAAATATTGGTCAATCCAATAATCAGCCATTAAAGAAACTTCACCATCAATGATGTTTTCTTCGCCCCAATCAAAAGTCATTCCTTTTAAACCTACTAATTGAACGTTTCTAAATTCAACTCTTCTTACTACAACACCTTGTCTATCGTGTATGTGAGCTACTATTGTACCAACCATTTCTCTTTTGTAGTGAAGTTCACCTGTTTGTGAGTTCCATCCTAAATCATACCATTTTTTCAAATAGTTCCAAGTTCTAATAGAAAATCTATCATCAACATTTACGTTAAATTTAATTTTCATATCTTTAATAAGAGAATTCTCTTTCTTAGTTGCTAAGAATAATCTTCCTGAATATTTAAAATATTGCTCCGCAGTATTCATATCCTGTGTTAAATTTAAATCAATGTTCCTAGCATTAATCATCATTGTTTGCTCATCGGCAGGAGATAAACCTAAAATCGTAGGGAACGAAAACGTCACTTCAAATAGGTTTTGATATAAAGGTTCATGTAAATCTGTTGCTGTTGGAGTTACATTCGAGAAGTGTGCTAACATATTACTCTAATTATTTTTTTCTAGTTGTTTAATATTGTATATATTAAAAACAATAAGCTCTTTTCTGTATATAATAGGTAGAAAAACTAGAAAAATTATGACTAAAAACCCACTATTCGTAAATCATAAAATATGGGAAGCGTACACGGACACTGAATTAGAAGATTATACTTTAAAAGTTTATAATCATTTCAAAACTAATGGTTTCCCACACTTTGATTTAACAGATAAACAAATAATAAACGTATATAATAAAATGGTAGAGTTAGATACTTCTACTCTTATAAGCGGAGATACTTTAAAACAAATAATGGTAGGTCTTAACTTGGTTAACTATTATATGCCCCATATGTGGGAAGTACAGTGTAATAGCTTTACGTCACCTATGGAGTGCTTTAATGACGATGAGATGTTAATGAAAGCTGTGAAGAAGAGAATTAAACTAGGAGATAATATGAGCGATGCAGGTATGCGTAAAGCCTTGTCTTGGACTCACGGAACACACAGAGTCTCTAACTTCAGACCATCAATAGCTAAGTACATTTACGATAATTATTCGGGAAGTGGAGATGTCTTGGACTTCAGTAGTGGATTTGGTGGAAGATTACTAGGTGCTATGAGTTGTGATAAACTAAGTAGTTATACAGGAACAGACCCTTCGACTAAAACATATAATGGGTTAGAAAGAATGGTTCAAGAGTTAGATACATTCCCTGATATTCATTTACATAATAAACCATTTGAAGATTTAGATTTAGAAGAAGATTTTTATGATTTATCATTCTCTTCGCCACCATATTTTAATACTGAGGAATATAGTTATGAAGATACGCAATCATTCGTAAGATATAACACATCAGATGAATGGAAGGAGAATTTCTTGAAAGTCATAATTGAAAAGAATTATAAGTATATCAAAAAGGGTGGATATTTTATTATCAATGTTGCTAATGTAAAAACGTATAAGACATTAGAAGAAGATACTATAGAATTATCTAAACAAGCAGGTTTCAATTATATTAAAACATATAAAATGACCTTATCATCTCTTATGAAAAGTGGATTTAAATATGAACCAATCTTTGTTTTTCAGAAATAATTTCACTACTTTTGTGGAATGAATTTTAACGAAGAAGCTTTAATCACTTTAGATAGGGTAGCTAAACATTTTGGACAAGAATTAAAAAGGTTCGAACCAATAGAATGTAATACTTCTATTGGAATTGAAATAGAAATTATGTTTAAATGTTTCTTTCCTGAAATAAGTAGGAAATATTTTACAGATAGAACTTGGTCATCTTATAGTGAAGAAGAGAAAGAACTAATAGATGAAGAGATAACTCTTATTGAGAATAGAATCGGTGTTAAACATCGACTAGAAAAAACTTTAGAGTTAGGTATTAAGAAAGGGCGTGATTGTTATTGGGAGTTTGCTTTAGACCCTGTTACAGACCTTTCTATAATACTTACGCAATTACAACTACTTACTGATTTAGAGTTATTA
>Ga0070748_1001207_pt1 | contig 12070 bp, 28 predicted proteins | sample VirMetDEL_Nov_12_FD_77015 | JGI IMG/M metagenome (GOLD analysis project Ga0070748, IMG submission 77015) | Aqueous microbial communities from the Delaware River and Bay under freshwater to marine salinity gradient to study organic matter... | ecosystem: Environmental > Aquatic > Marine > Coastal...
AGTATATTGCTAATAAGGATATCAGCGTACAGGATCTTAGTGGTCAAGGTATAGACTTGCCGTTACAGCGTTACGACCCAGGATCTGGTACTAACATAGGCGTTGTCAGTGCCTTTGGTACAGTGACAAAAGGAAGCATTGATTACTACCGACTTAAGACGGGTAACGATCCAGAGTTTAAGCTATGGTACGCCGTACCAAAGTTAGATCCTATTACTGGAACACCTAACCTGCTCTTACGACCAGCCCCTGGCCAGCCCGTTGGCAAAGCTACAATAGTTCGTGATACAATTCAGTTAGCCAAGACTCACGTAAGTGAGGCTGACTTCGGAAAGTATTTAGATGATATGATCCCTAAATTCTTGAAAAAGCAAAAAAATAAAAACAAATAAGGAGTAGTCAAAATGATTGACTTCGCACACACAATAATAAACTACGTAACGCTACACTGGCCAGCAATATCTGCTGTAGTCGGTGGTGGTGCTGGATTATCTGTAATACTACAGTACCTAATCCATAAGCTACATATAGACAGCAAGAAGCTAGCCTATATATTGATCCACCTGTTTAGTGTGGGTGCAGCTGTTAGCGCGTTCTACCTAGAGCATGCTAGTACATTACCAACCTATGCTGGTCTGGTAATTGCTGCACAAACAGCACATCGTTTCTTCATAAGCCCGTACTACAACAAGTATATCCTTCCTTACCTCAACTACTTGAGTGAAAGCAAGCCACAACCTGTTACCCAGTATGAACCACCGGTCACTACTGAGAGTGATAATGTTCAGCCTGTACAGATTCAAACTCAGGAGTTCGTAATCTAAGGCACTGTGGATCAGTACAGCTTTTAAGGCGGCCGTTATGGCCGCCTTTTACATGCCATCGAATGATACGGTTGCGTTCTGCCCGTGTCTCTCTTTCGAGGCGATTGGCAAAATACTTTATAATTTTCCATATAGTATGGACAATGCCATACATCAGGGTAGACTCTATTACGCCAAGAGGTGTTATATTCATAATCGAACTTTTTGTTTTTAAGGTTTATATTATTCAGCGCACAGGGGTTGTACTAGCTTAGCGGCTTTAATTTGAGCGCACAAAGTAGTCTTTTGTTTGGTAAGTGTAATCTTATCTGCTGATAGGTTAGTAACTGCCTGCCTATCATTTTCATTAAGAGCTTTCTGGATTTTAAGATCAGTCAAAGCATCGTCACGTTGACGCAATGCTTGAGAGGCAGTAACACCTTTAGGCTCTTGATTATACTTGTAGATAGATAGAACAGTTACAGCCCCTACTAGTAGCACTGTAATAGCAACGAAGATATATTGTTTTTTCATAATACTTACAATATATCACACCGCCTTGTCTTTACGTGGCTTTTTGAACTCAGCATGTAGCATATCTATCCAGCCATCCATAGTTGGCCAGGATACGCCGAACATGACAGCAAGGCCGGTAATGTTCATATGTTTACCTTCGCCCCAATTCCAGTTCTTTACGAGGTCTTTGCTATCGTAACCCTTGTGCTTGTGCTTAGTAGCATCTAGGTAGACAATAATGCCGCCCATAGATTCAATTGTAGGTGCTTTGTATCTGGTCATTTTGTTTCTTTCTGACTAAAATGGTATGTCATCTAAGTTAATTGGTTCGTCTGCTAAGTCGTAATCATAGTTCTGCTCGGTTTCATGTGGCAGTGGTCTATTATCAACAACCTTGCTAGATCGGCTTGCACGTAGACCTTCATACTCGGCGGCTTGTTCTGGCGTAGCCTTTAGTGGCTCTTCAACTCCGCGGGCATCTTCATCTACTTTTGGCTGGGCCAAGTATTGACTTAGATATACTTGTAGTTCCCTGTCAAGATCTGCTGCTATGTCATTTTCGTCACTATCAGCCTTCATGTAGGTAAACTTAGGTGGAAAGAATTTGCCAACTGGTGAATCCTGAGCCTCACCCTGGGCCATGATGACCTTACCGGTATCAAGTGCACCGCGCTGCATAGTTTTAGTAAACTCAATCCAAGCACTGAGTGCTGAACCAGAAGCCTTAAAGCAACCAATTACCCATTCATCTTTAATCTTATGTGCTAGGTAGATTGACTTAGTATAACCACCACCTTTAGCGCGAGTCTGAGCTAAATTAGCATATAGGCCAGCCTCAAATGGTCCCTTGCTGGTTCGTACAAACAATTCATCTTTAGTAACGTTACGGACTTCGTTGGACCAGAACCCGGAGTCCTGTTGTTTATTGAATCCAGTAATAGTAGACAGCTCGTCTAGTACTAAGAATTCAAAGGGTAACTTAACCATAACGTTCTTCTTATTTTCTTTGTCGTACCACTGCAATATGCCTTGGCCACCCTTCCACTCAAAGAAGTGTAGTGCTGGGTTAGTTAATGTTGGATTGCTTCTGCTCATATTATCCTTGTACCTTTACTGGTTTCTTATTTGATCTTATTGATAACGATTCTTTTACTTCAACTTCTGCACCAGGTACTATCTCACCGCTACCCTTAAGCATTGACAGGGCTAGTGATTTAAACTCTGTAGCCTTTAGGCCTATATATTGATCCGACTCAACATCTGGCGTATGTTTGAGCCACTCTATGATGGTGGCTTCATTCCTTATAACTATAGTAGGCTTCTCACTTATAGAAGCAGTGAAGTCTACACCCTTAGCGCTCTTCAGTCCGTCAGAGCGTAGTTTGTTTTCTAATTCATAACGTAGTTGATCTTGTATGTCCCTCAGTTCTTTATAACGTTCATAGGCATTGTTTGTTTCTATACGTGCTGCACCTAATGCAGCCACTAACTCAGATAGAGTTTTTGGCTCACCTGGATAGCCATAGGCATCCGGGTCACCAAGGCCGCGAGTGCCAAACTGCTCGTTATGTTCTTGTTCCGATACTTCTTGCGACTCACGGCTCATGGTGCTCCTTACTTTAAGTGTCCTTGTTTGTTCCAGTGTAATTCTCTTTTAAGAAACTGCATGTAGCTGGTCAATGACTTCTGGCAACATCGTTTCTCACAAAAGATACTGTGTGGTGGCCATACAGCCATATTTTTGCGTTCTTTTTGTTTAAGGTGTTCGTCGTAGCGAACTAGTAGATCTCGTACAGCTGCCAAGATATAAACTTTGGCGGCCGTCCCAAGTTGACGAAGCGTACGCCAGTCCACTTGGATTGAGAGCTCTTCGTGGCCTTTTTCATGGGCTCTATTGCTCCTTACCTTAATACTTAACGTTCCTATGGATATAGTGCAGGTCTTCATATCTTTGAAAGTTTCACTATTTCCATAGTTATCAGTATATGTAAGCTACTATGTTATGTCAAGTATTTTTGCATACCAGTGGCAGGGTGTATAATCTAGGCATGAGTTATGACATTGGTACGCACGTAGACCTTAGCCGCCTTAATAAGAATAAGGGGTCTAGCTCTGCTAAGATGTTTCAAGAAGCAATCATCAATGCGTATGAAGTCGGTACCCAAATCACGTTCCAAATTAAAGACGGTCAAACAAAAGCGGCGCGGCGTATTCCGGTGGCTTTTGCGTAATCGTTAAATAAAGGAGGCTCTTATGCCATTTTCATTATTCGTTTTAGCGTTATACATTTTCCTAAAAGAAGCCTCAACACTTGGATGGATCGAAGCAGCTCCTAAGTTCACTGCCTATGTTGGTATCCTGTTTGTTTTTGTCGTGGTATTTGATGCTGCCTTCTGGGTACGCAGTACTCACCCAACGTGGTTTACACGCAAGCCTCAAGCTTAGTATGCTATATTTATAATAGGAATCTCGCAAAGACTCCTGCAACAAAAACAAACAATCAAAACAAAAAGTCTTTCGCTAAATAGCCGTCCATCAATGCGAGAAATGGGCGGCTATTTTATTTGTATACAATATTTGTTCATTAACAAAATAAGTAAAGTAACACCCCTTCCCTGCTGTATATATACCCCTTCTAACGGGTTAAGATAGTTCAATATACAGAATCATGTATATCCATGTGCAGAGCAGGGTATGGTGGGTAATTGTGGGTAATTAGAAGCGGTCGCCGTAGGTCTTACCGACCCATACACCAGCCATGAACACAACTATAACGTACATGAACCCCGTCATTACTTCAGAACTACCGGAGGCTTATTAATAACGACCATGACGCGTTGCATGCAATGGATAATATTGTCATAGTCTTCGCGCTCTTCACCCTCAGATTTATCACGGAGCAGGGTAATACGATGCAGATCATTTACATACTCATGGATCTCAGAAAGGTTCGGTGTCCACGGTTCTTGTCTTTTGAATGGGTTGGTCATGTAAGTAGCTTTCTATTACTTTTATAGCTTCCTGGGCCCCGTGGCATACATGAGCATCGGTGCCAGGAATACGATTTAATAATTCTATCCAGACCTTCTGGTTAGTGCTAACCGTGCCACTAATGCCTTTTTTTTTAGCACGCTTAAGCTCAATTGCTACTGTACCAACATTTGGCAATAATACAAATAGATCCGGTATGCCAGAACGTACACCAAGTAGTCTATTCTTTGTCTTTTGCATGACGCTCTTAGTCCAGGTCGAGTTAGGCACATGAAAGACCTGGATACCTTTTAAATCACAATATTGAATGACCGCGAACTGTTCGCGGTCTTCTGGCCCAAAGCCTGCTATTACTCGGTCAATGAGGTTCAATTGACTGGCATCGCAATCATGCCAACTACTACCCATAGTACTGCAACGAGTATATAGGCACCTGTAAGCATTAAATCTTCTTTACTCATTTAGCACCTCGCTTGCAGCAAGTACCGTTATACTTACAATCCCACCCAGCTTGCTCTAGGTCACACTTACCAAAACGTACTAAGTCAACAACGTCGAGTATTAATACTGTTATGTAGCAAATGAAGGCAAGAGGCAAGAGCAGTACGGCTATGGTATATCGCATGCTAGTATTCAAGGTATTTTGTCCAAGTCGTGCCGCTAGTGTTCTTAATGTTAATGAGTTGCTTTATATAGTTAAACATATATATCCTTTTTATTATTTATTAGCTATGTCCTTAATATATGTAACTTACTATATATTGTCAACATAGAAAATAAGGTAGGTTAGGTATTGACTTATATTACAATAAATGCTATTATGTACTCATGAAACAAATAACACAAACACCAGAAACATTAGTAGAAGTAGGAACGCAGTATAACTTTAATGCCGATCCAACATCCGGCAATATGGTCCTAGACGGCCTCAGCAGGGCAGTAGAGGCTGTAAAGCTTGAAACACGCATGTTTGTGTTTGATGCACTACATGGCACTGACTACCGGGCTATACGTCACGATTTAGTTAGGCAAGAGAAGAAACGTAAGTTTGAAGAGTCTATTGGTATTGTAACTGTTGGCCCTAAACAGTAGACAGCTCTTCTTCATAAATCATATATAGGTAGATAGTTGCTAAGTTTTCATTAACACGCTCTTCATAGCTCATAACTAGATTTTAGCATGAAGACAATACACCCCCCTATCTCCGGTAGGGTACGGATGCTGACCCAGTTGATGAACTATCTTTTTTAAGAACAAGCCGGAGCCAGGTTGTAGTGGGGTGTATGCCAGAGCCTGGATTGTGGTCTGTTCTTAAATACGTCTTTGTTGGTAAGGTGCTCGTACAACACCTGATAGTTATTTTAAGGTAACTAATTGATGTTGACAAACCTAGATCAAGAGCGTAGTATCATAAATGAAACATGTCAAATGAGCACCCCGAAAGGGGTGTTTTCTATTTGGTTGAAACATATCAAATAGTCTTAATTAATGTAGCACCCACCTATTCTTTCTGTCAACTTTATAGGGGTAGGCAACTATAAACACAAACATTATCTACTTTGTGTATTGACAATATACGTAAGGTACTGTATATTGGTAAGTATCAACTAATGATGAAAGGCAAAAAACCATCATGAACGAACTAACCAATATCAACACTAATAAGATCGACATTACTAAGCCGACACAGTTTGCTGAGTTTGTAACCCAAGCTAACCAACTTAAAAACATGCTTGAAGAGGCATGGGGCATAGTAGAACAGCAAATGCACGATGCTAACGTATCGCAAGTAAAGGGCGATTGGGGCACTATAAGCTTCCAGGATGCTGAGACATTAGTAGTTACTGATGCTAAAGCACTAGATCCTAAAGTCACCAAGGCAGCACTTGATACTAAGGCAGTACGTGCTTACCGTGAGCTTTACCAAGAGTTACCAGCAGGCGTAGGCACTAAGCATATCACTAAGTTCGTTAAGCGGATCAAAGGCTAACCATGAACCACGGCGTTAAATGTACAGTGTGTGGTGGGTTGGCAGTTCTACATACTAAAGGAAGTCTAGCAGGCTTCTGGCAGTGTGAAGATCCGAAGTGTGGAGCAAGTGACGCACATGACCATACTGGTGAGGATACTCGAAGCTATGAAGTAGAAGTATGGCCAACCAGTCCAGAAGATACTGGCCATGTTGAACTCGCACAGTTCTATACAGTATGTGGAGCATCAGTTAATGAATAACTTACTACTTGAATCATTACTAGAATTTACCAAAGCAGTTAACCAAGAATTAGATAAGGCAGGGAAGGGATCAGACGATGAATAGCATATTAAAGACTGTAGAGCTTATGGCGGCACTCGCTAAGATTGCATTCTATGGTGCTTGTGTTTATATTGCATTACTAAGTGCAGCGTTCTTTTTAAAAAATATTTACTAGGAGATTTGAAATGGCAGGAACAAAAGCAGGTGGTACTCAGGCAGCAATAACTAACAAGGCGAAATATGGCGAAGATTTCTATACGAAGATCGGCGCTAAAGGTGGCAAGAAAGGTCGTACAGGTGGATTTTATGCTAACCGTGAACTTGCCCGGATTGCTGGAACCAAAGGTGGCACGATTAGCAAGCGTGGCCGAGATCTCAAGAAGAGACAGGCTGTTGAGCATATAAGGAATACACAATGAGCAGAGAAGCAGTTTTCAGCAAGGTTGGCACTAGGATGAGTTGTGGTATTGCACTACTCAAGTTGTCACATAGCAAAGATTTTGGGGTTGTTACCAGTGTCAGGATGACACGGATAAGTTTTCTAGTGTGGCACTTACAGTGTGACGTGAAGGTAAAGGAGTGAATAAGATGATTAAATGGGTTTATAACTTAGGCAAAGTACATGAACGCAGACGAATAAAGCTGCTTATTGCCGAGGAACTTAATAGAGTTGAGGCTGAGCGAATGCGATGGGAGCAAGATTATAGACTTACAGATAATGTGAAGAACAAAGCTAAGTTAGATAAGCTGATGGCAGTTAATGAAAAAGTCCAAGCAGTGCTGAATAGCCTAACTGAACCTATGATTGTCCAAGAAACCACTACAAGTAGGCTAGATAATGACCAGCAATAACTTAGAAGCGGTAGAACTGATTATAGAAGTCCAATCTCGGCTATTGAGTGGTGCAACTTGGGGTCTAATAAAACCTCTAGATAAAGCCTTGAAACTCCTACAAGCTGATGAGGACATTGAGGTGAAGGAACAGGCTTCCAGGTGCATATGTAACGATTGCCCTATTCATGGCAAGACAACGCCTTATGAGAAGCCTACCAAAGAAACCAAACTAAACGCTATAAAAGAACGACTACAACTTATGGATTCACCACGACCAGAAGTACTCTACCTAAGAGATGAGGTAATAAGGATTACTAACGTATTGATGGAGGAAGAATAGTAATGAGTCACCTAGGGAACGGCGGTGCAGTTAGAACTTCAGTGTCCTACGGCTCTACTAAGAAGCTGTCTAGGCAAGAAAAAGACCAAGCCATAATAACCTGTGGGATGTGCGGTCTTGTGGGTGTTGCTAAAGGCAATTACTACTTTGTTAAGACTAGAAGCTGGGATAAAAAGACTCAGAGGTATTACGCTACCGAGTTCTACAATAGGCGGTGCATAACCTGTGCGAATAAAACAAGCCGTGAGTACAGCCGTAAGAACAGGAAATATCACGCTGAAGTTGTGGCTAAATCATGGCGTAGAAACCACACAGATAGCACCGATATACGTTTTCTGGAGCTTCAGAAAGACTACAGTTACCGACCTAGAGTACACACAAGACTGGAGAGCGAACGCTTGACGGAACAAAGTGACCGTAAACTAGCCCCTAAACCCCAAAGTAAATCTAATAACAAGGAGCAGGAGTAATGGGTAAAGAAGAGTGTATCCAGCCTGACTGCTCCAAGCCTAGAGCCACCAAAGAGAACTGTAACACCCATGCTTATCGAATAAAGAGATATGGTAGCCCAGATATATACCAGCAAATACGAGGCGAGAATAAGTTGAGTCATCCTCTATACGCCACATGGCGAATAATGAGAGCAAGATGTCTGTATAAGTGGGCACCCAAATATGAAAACTACGGAGGGCGTGGGATAAAAGTATGTGATAGATGGAATGGTCCGCAAGGATTTAAGAGCTTTGTTGAGGATATGGGTGAGCGCCCTCAAGGGATGAGTTTAGACCGAATAGATAATGACGGGGATTACTCTCCTGAGAACTGTCGATGGGCTACGAGGAGAGAACAGGCAAGTAATCGAAGAGACACAACCACAACACCTGGTGTTAAAAAGAACTATAACAATTGGGCTGTCGTTCTGCATTACGACGGTAAAAATAACTACCATGGTACTTATAAAACTAGAGAGGAAGCTATGAAAGTAAGAAATGAGATTGCGAGGTTACACCCATGAGCGTGGAAGAAATTCTAATAAAGCTAATTGAAGCTGTTGACCCAAATGCCTACAAAGTTAAATCGCGAAATGAAGCTATGACTAGTTTGCATTCTCTACTAATTAGTAAGCTACCAGAGAAGAAGCCTTTAGTCTTGGAAAAAGAATACAGCACTCCTAGAGAGCTATTACCGCAAGAACAAGAGATAAAGCTGAATACTAATCACCAAGTAATAGGATTTAATCAAGCGGTAGACAATATGAACCGAGTAATTGATGAGATGTTTGAGGTACAAAAATGAAAGATTGCTGTATAAACCATAAAGTAAACCAAGGGCATAACTGGTTTTGTGAGGTAAAGGAATGAGTATCTATATCTGCGGTGGCTCAGACTTGCACCCTTACGAATGTAGTCACGATGAACACTGTATACACTGCACTTGGGGTAAGTTTGGTGGGCATGACCCTGACAAGTGTGCATTGTGCCAATATATGGGTCGATTAAGTGATAAAGACTACCAACACCCCATAAGAGTAAAGGATTACAGTCATCGTAAGCTAAACATTAAAGTGCTGGCTAAACAGCCACAGGAAAGGTTGCCATTTTGAAAAAAGATAACTCCTCCCATCCTAGCAACTCAAAGAGTGAAGATACACTAGCTTGTGGATATTGCGGTATGCCTATGACTTCGGCTAGACATCTGACCTTACACATTGGTATGGCACATCCTCCAATTAAAGCTATCCTCCCTGAGCCTCCCCAAGATACATGCGGCTGCCTATGCCACAATCCTGACGCCTTAAAGTGGGGATGTGAACACTGTGCAATGCCTCCCCAAGATGCAACCATCCATGATGTAGTAAACGGCACCCCTAAAGGCCAGGAAGCTGTACAAAAAGCCATAGATGATTCTATTAAGGTTCAGAACGAAATGACCAAGAAAACCCAAGATACAAGCCTAGACGAACAACTAATGGAAGTAATGTTGTATGTACGGACTACACACGAAGTAGAACATAACGATAATCAATGGACTAGAGAGTTTGTATTCAGTTTTGACGAAGCCAAAGCTAAAATCAATCGCCTTATAGTGGAGAGTAAACTAGAAGCCATTGATTTGCTGTACTGGAAATATAAAGAGCTAAATGGTCAATCAGTTGATATTAAGTTTGCCGAAGCCTATGGAATTATCACTAAAGAACTAGGAGATAGTGAAGCCGAAAAAAATAGCGGGACATGGAGCAGATTGTAATGGATAAATCAAAAAACCCACCGAGTCGAAACAAAGTGGGTGCTGCAAGTAACAGTATAGCAGATAAACAACTTAGAGAGGCGATACTAAACCTGAAAAAGCCAGATAAATTTCTATCGTTACAGCCAATTGAAGCAGAACTACAAGACCTTATCGACCTATTCCACACCTACGGTAATAGAGAGAGGGTTGATGAGTTAGAACATATTGATAACAAACCCAACGTAAGATTATGGTTTGATGGTTTTTACGGTGTTGACGACAGAATCAAAGAGCTTAATAGGGAGGTTGAATCGTGAGTAAATGCACCTACAAGAATGAACTACACTGGCACGTTACGCCCTGTAAGCACGGTCAGTGGCCCCAGATGTTCTGTAAGAACTGTAATGGAGTCTACGCTGAGAGTGTTCAGGAGGACGTTAAACTGGAGAGCGAACGCTTAGCTTCACGTAAGCTAGCCCCATTGAGGGAAGAAAAGGAAACTAAATGAAGTACAAGTATGGAGATGATGAACTTGATATGCCTTTAAAGAAACCACTGAAAGAACGGAAGCCCCATGACTGATAACACAGATACCCTAGACACTCTGTACGAAAAATATCAATTAGAGTCTGAAAGTGAATCAGTAGACTGGTTCAAGCTAAAGCAAGCCCTTAACCTCTACATAGAAGAAAAGGAAAGGCTAGCTAGACTAGAGATACTCAGAGGCTTTAGACGAAGGGACTTTGTTCTGGAAGCTATGTATGAAACTGCAATCCTAGACCGCATCGAGGAACTGAGGATTACCGACGAAGATATTAAGAAGGGATGGCCTGAAGTATAATGGTTATTGACCTGGGTAGAATATGATCGGTATGCTCGATCTAGTCACTAAACTGCCTTGCCTTAAAGTATTAGCACAATGCTTGACCAATGAGTGTAATAAATTAACAGATCTCTTGTATTATTAGTGCCACTCGTTGGTCATACAACTTGCTTGAATGCAATATATTTTACAGTCATCCTAATTGTTGCTTGATATAATACGAACATTATGAGAACATTACAGATATGAAACACATAAATACACAGGAAAGCGAGTAATGCAATGGCATTTCTCATTACTAAAGACAACAGACCAGTCTTTGTAACTGCTGAGCAAGCAGCTTTGTTGTGGTTGGTTAAAACTGGTGAAAGGAAGGGAACCATTAAAACACGTAAGAAAGCCGACTCGATCCGTAAGTGGTATCTAACGTATGACAATGCGCCTAAGTCTTGGAGACTACTACACCCTCGACGTAGTGAATTTGCCATACAGCCTCGTCTACCGTATCGTAACTAGGTGAACCAATTAAAGCGTCAACCAACATTACTCTACTGTCCTAACTGTCAAAGACACACTCCACATGAAAACTTAGTAGCTATGTATGCTACGTTATGTACTGTTTGTAATTCACATACTAGTAGCTTGATGCGTAACCAAGCTGAACAGTATAGTTTTGAGTCACCTGATGGTGTTAAAGCTATTGTGGTAGAGAATAACCTAGATTCAGTAACCTTCTATGTACCTCATGGCGATCATCAAGGCTATTACCATCATAATAAGCATACTGGTGAGAATAGAATTGCTGCTGGTTGATGCTTGTGGTATAACTACAGTATTATGGGTAAAACAAAAGAGCCAGTATTAGGCCAAAAGATACCAGACTCTAAATGGCTCGGTGGTCGTCCACCTAAGCTTACTGTTCAACAAAAGTATGAACTTTTACTAGAGTTTCAAAAGTATATTAGAGATACTGATGACCCTACATTACCTGACTTTGTAACAAGCAACGAGTTTGCTTTAGATAACCTTGTTACAACACATAATCTTCAAGATTGGAAAGAGTTTTCCAGTCTAATAAAACAATGTGTAAGGAAACAAGAGGCATATTTGCTTAAACAAGCTGGTGCCGGGAAGTATAACGCTGCCATTGCTATCTTTAGATTAAAGCAACCACAGCATGGTTATAAGGACCGTGTTGATTCAGATATAACTAGTGGTGGTGAGAAGTTAATGGGAGTAGGTATCAGTGCAGACCAAGCAGAACAGCTTATTAGAGCTAG
>Ga0070748_1001210_pt1 | contig 12054 bp, 7 predicted proteins | sample VirMetDEL_Nov_12_FD_77015 | JGI IMG/M metagenome (GOLD analysis project Ga0070748, IMG submission 77015) | Aqueous microbial communities from the Delaware River and Bay under freshwater to marine salinity gradient to study organic matter... | ecosystem: Environmental > Aquatic > Marine > Coastal ...
GTAAGGCCTGCGATTACCTTCGAAGGGACCAAAGCTCGCTATAGCGATATTGACATTATTACCGTGCGCGAGAACACGCAAGGTATGTACTCCGGTGAAGGGCAGCGAATTACGGATAACGGCGCACGCGCTGAAGCCACCAGCGTCATTACCCGCGAGGGATCAGAAAATATTGTCACATTTGCTTTCGAATTAGCACGTAAAGAAAAACGAAAAAAAGTCACCATTGTGCATAAAGCCAATATTTTGAAATCCACCTCTGGGCTATTTTTAAATACTGCACGCGAAATAGCACTGCAGTACCCCGAAATTGCAACCAATGAAATGATAGTGGACAACACCTGTATGCAGCTGGTGATGAACCCTCATCAGTTTGATGTTATTGTCACCACCAATCTTTTTGGCGACATCATTTCAGACCTATGTGCAGGATTGGTAGGTGGGCTAGGCATGGCGCCTGGGGCAAATATCGGAAAGGAATACGCCATTTTTGAAGCAGTACATGGTAGCGCTCCCGACATTGCGGGGAAAAACATAGCGAACCCCAGTTCCATGATCTTGGCGTCCATACAAATGCTGCACCACTTAGGGCTAGATACGCAGGCGAATAAGATTGGCCATGCTTTACGTGATGCGATTAAAGTAGGTGACCGCACCACGCCAGACTTAGGTGGCACATGCGGCACAACAGATTTTACACAAGCGGTATTAGACAGGCTGTAACTATGCTAACAACAGAACAAGTTTTAAATTTTAAACGAGATGGCTATCTCGTACTTCCTGGGTTCGCGACAGCCTCATTTTGCGATTCTATTGTCGAACTCGCACGCGCGGAGCTTAGCCAAAACATCGAGCCGCAGGAATATGAGACCGATACCCACTACCCCGGTGCGCCTGCATCTCGATCTGCACCTGGCGGCAATACCGCTCGGCGCTTATTGAATGCTATAGAACGTTTCCCTACCTTAGCCGAATGGGCAAAAAACGAAGAACTGTGTGAAATTTTGCGCAAGTTTTTAGGTGATACTATTCACCTTTCTCAGGCACATCACAATTGCGTTATGACCAAACAACCCGAGTATTCAAGCATGACGGGCTGGCACAGAGATAGCCGCTATTGGTCTTTTGCTAAGCCTGAACTTATATCGGCATGGTTAGCCTTAAATGGTGAGTTCCCTGAAAATGGCGGCCTTTGGGTTCTGCCCGGCTCGCATAAATGGGAAATGGATGCATACCAATTTGACGACAAAGAGTTTCTGCGCACTGACTACGCAAAAAATATAGATCTGCTTGAAAGAGCAACAGCTGTAACCTTAGAGCAAGGTGACTTACTATTGTTTCACAGCAATTTATTTCATGCCGCAGGCCGAAATACCACGGATGAAACTAAATACTCGGCGGTATTCACCTACCGTGCTGACGACAATGAACCAAAGTGGGCAACACGCACCCTCTCAAAAGCCGAGATAAAACTATAGAAATAAAACAACACTTTCGTGCAGCGGCTTGCTGCACAACACTCTGCCATTAATCCACTCAAACAGAGAGAAATAAAACGCAGGGAAGCTGCACGATTATTTATTATTATGCGTGGATCGACTAGCGCTCGCCCGCGCCAATAACTTAGGGTGCCCTAGCTCTAGAGCGCCTTCATAAAATTCCTGCCCCACTAAACGCGCCGCAACTCGGCTCCAGCCATAGGTTGCCTGACCGCAAACTGATTTTATCGCGCCCAATGCAATATCCCCCGCCTGTATAAAGTCGCCGTCTGCAACTCGCTTGTATCCCTGCGGTATAGGATGCATGTTCAAACTCCAACATAGGGTGAAAAATTCAATGTCTATTATAAAAATGTTGTGCAGCAAATTAATAGGATGACAATTGAGTTTAAAGCCTGAGGCAAGCGCGAAAACCCCGCGCCGCATAATAGGACTCCGCACCATTGTGATAGAGAAATACTTGGTCATAGCGGCGATCACAAAACAGCGCACCGCCTAGTGCTCTTATAGCATCTGGTGTTTTTACCCAACTTGATGTTTTCTTATCAAAGTCACCCAGTGCTTGTAGCGCTCGATATTCCTGCTCAGTAAGTAGCTCGATGCCCATTGCGGCAGCCAGCTCAAGCGCACTTCCATTTGGCTTATTATTTTTTCTGGCCTCTAGTGCCGCGCGATCATAACAAAGGCTACGCCTTCCACTCGGGCTTTCAGGTGCACAGTCAAAGAAAATAATAGCTTGCGTCTTTTTATCGATACCAACCACATCTGGCTGGCCATCAGTCAGTTCCATCTCATAGAGTATGCGCAGCTTTTCTGCGCTCGCGAGCAGCTTAGGCTCCACCTGCTGCCAATCAATTGTTTGATGGCGATGGCGATTTTTCTCAAAGCGCGCTTTAAGGGTATTGATAAATTCTTCTTTGGTTTTTTTATCCACGTTTAGATTCCCTATTGAATGAATAAGTCATTGAAGCAACACATTAATAACTTAAGCGACACAAGAATAACCCTAGCCGCACCTACGCCCTTCCGCGCGACTGAATCCCCGCGCATCTTCAAATAATGGGCAATTCTACAGTTAGGGTAATGGCGCCTTACTAGGCCAATCACTTCACGTCTAAAACGGCATTAAATCATACTTTTGGAACTCAACAGGGCTGATGCCCTATTACCTCTTGCCCAACTAAGCCCATGCACCTAAGATCGCGCCCATAATAATAAATCACATATAAAAATAATTTCACTTGCAACAATAATGGCGTACTTGCAATCAACTTATGGCTCCTGCCCTTTTTGCCCTAGACACACAGGTGTATTAGGGCTTTTTTCTTGCGCCAAGCTCCACCACGCAGCAATCATTCATACATCAAGCTTAAGAGGAAAATTCCTATGCATAATAATTTTAAAACATGCCGCCTAGCGGTTGGGCTGGGGCTTAGCTTGCTCGCCGCCACTTGGGGCGCTAAAGCCTATTCGGCTTGCAGTTATGTGGTAACCAATTCTTGGGGCGCAGGCTACACCGCTGCAGTGCGCATCACCAATACCGGTACTACGGCCATTAATGGCTGGCAAGTAAATTGGGGCTATACAAAAAATAGCGTTACCAATTCGTGGAATGCCAAATTAAGCGGCAGCTATAGCGCCACTAACTATGGCTGGAATGCGGTCATTCAACCAGGCCAAACCCAAGAGTTTGGTTTACAGGGAGCAACCAATGGCGGCGTTGTTGAAGTGCCCAGCTTGACGGGCACTGCCTGCGGCCCCACACCCACCACCTCTAGTACTGCGACGATTAATTCGAGCTTGTCTTCTATTAGTTCGAGCTTAGCTTTATCCAGTGCTGCACCCATTTCTAGCAGCCCCATTTCCAGTAAACCTGCCAGCTCTACCGCACCCTCATCAAGCGCGAATACTGTGAATATTGCGAGCCTTGCGACAGCGACAACGTCTTATGTCTCGCCCTGGGAAACCTTGAGTGCGGTGAACGATAACAGCAGCCCCGCCAATTCCAATGATAAGTCGAAGGGTGCCTATGGCAATTGGAACAATCCTAATTCTATTCAGTGGGTGCAATATGATTGGGCACAATACTATTCGCTCAGCAGTACACAAATTTATTGGTTTGATGACATGGGTGGCGTACTCACACCGACACAGGCTTACATTCAATATTGGAATGGCAGCAGTTGGGTCAATGCGGGCAATGTACCGCTGATTAAAAATGCGTTTAACACCCTCGCATTGAATAATATTGTGACCAATCGCCTGCGCGTTTCCATGCTAAACACCCAGCAATCTACCGGCATCTTGGAGTGGCGTGTTTCTGGCTCTGCAGCATCACCTAACATCTCTTCTAGCAGCAGCGCTGCAGTTAGTTCCAAGGCGCTTAGCTCACAGGCTTTAAGTTCCCTCGCAGCGAGTTCAAAACCTCAGTCGTCGGCAGCACTTAGTAGCCTAAAAAGTAGCGCAGCACTACAGAGCAGTTCGGCCATGAGCAGTAGCGCGGCAAGTGTCGCTCAGTGTGCCGCCTATGAATGGCCCAAATACGAACCAGATTTAAATTACGACTTCCGCACAGATTACGGCCAAGTAGATACCAGTAAATTTAAAGTGTATTACGGCTGCCCACAAAACCAAGTTGCCGGTGTAAAAACCAAAGGTCGCTTCGCATTTCTCTGGGGTGCCAACCGCAATCCAGCTATTACCGATGCAGACATTGATCGCGTGCTCACCAATTTAAATGAAGATGCAGATTACATTCACAATGTAATGGGCTGGCCGGTTGATAAACTGCAAGCGGAAGGCTACTTCCGTAATGTGTCTTTATTTGGCTCGGGCCTCTGTATCGTCAGCGCGAGTAACACTGAAAAAGGCGGCTGGCAAAGTGGCATTAATGGCTACCCTATGGTGTTGCTGTCTTACTACCCTGTAGTTACACCCACTGAACGCGGCGGCATTACCCACGAATTCATTCACACCATAATGGCCACACGCGGAAACAAAGCAGCCTGGTTTAATGAGGGCGGCAATACCTGGTTGCAAATGAATTTAGAAGCATCGCGCACCGGTAATTACGGCGTGGGCTTTTTGGATGGAGCCCCCTTCTTAGCACCGCATATGCCAATTGAAAATTACAGCGGCTGGTTGCAAGACGGCACCTTTGGTGGCCCCAATGCAGAAGGTGTAAACCGCACGCTTAACGGCCAACAAATTTCCACCTGGCGCGACTACCTTGGCGGCAACCAATACAACTCTGTTTTCTCTCACTTCCTCGCGGAGCATGTCTCCAAAGGAGCCAATGCATGGATCTGGGCCAAGGGAACACAAAATCACATTTTGCGCTCACTAGCTCAAGGTTTAGGTGAAGAAAAAACACAGCACCTCATCATGGAATATCGCGCGCGCCAAGCAATGGTTGATTTCGGGCCATGGAATAATGCACTCAAAGTACCCATCAACAATAACTGGGGCAGAACCATAGGCGCAGAAAAAATTCCTAACGGAGTATTACAAGAACCAACACCCCATCGTTTAAGCTTTTATGCCGCGAGTACGCAACAGGGTGACTTACTCACACCTGCAACTGACACACTACCTGGCTGGTCTGGCGCCAACCAAATTCCGCTTAAAGTGAGCGGCAATAAAGTGCGTGTTAATTTCCAACCTATTGCAAGCAATATGCGCCTGCAGCTCGCTTATCGCGCACAAGATGGTTCGGCGGTTTACAGCAAACCCATACAAAGTGGTGAAGCCTGTTTGGATATAGTAAAAACACCAAAAAATGCAGTCGTCGTTGCCATCATCAGCAATGTAGATTATCTCTACAACGGTGAAGAAACACGCACACGCAAACACGATTACCGTTTGCAATTATTGGAAGGTATAACAAGAACAGCACCGCTCTACGACAAACACTATCAGTAACAGGCTATAAAAAATGGGGGTTGCGCAAGCGCCTCCATTTCTCTTTAACAATGTTAACGACAACAATTAAAAAAACCGCATAAAACCTATCTATATCACTAAGGCACTAAAACACTAGTCATATAAATATTCCGCACAGAAAAATATTTAAACAATCTCGCCATTTTTTTACGACCATCTCAAGGCTTCGCCCCATTTTAAAAAATATTTTAAAAAAATAAATCATCTTAACCGCGCCATAACCACATAGTTATCACAGCTTGATTCCGTTTACATCGACAGTTTTGGCAGCTGCTAAAAATAGCACCCGAGCCAGGTAAAGAAACGCAAAAAAAACATGTTATAGTCAATTTGACAAATACATGACAGGGATTTATTCAATGAATTTTTAGTCGGTATTTATCCTATAAAAATAGTGCATCGCACAAAGAAAGGTCAACAACACAATATAACTGGGGTCAAACATGTTAAAAAAAATAATTATTTCTAGTTTATTAAGCAGTATGGTTTTTTCACTCACCGCACAGGCATTACCCTCTGCGCCCACCGGAAAAAAATGGGTTGAGGTCAGCGAGCTTACCGACGACTTCAACAGCTTTGATAGCAACAAATGGCAAAAGGGTCACCCCTATTGGAGCGGGCGCGCACCCAGCGTTTACAACAATAATAATATTGCCGTGACGGACGGTTTACTCAAATTAAACATGTCGGTAAAAGACCCCAGCCAAAATGGCAATTGGATTTGGGCTGCCTGTGTCACCTCTAAAACCAAAGCCTTTACTAAAGGCATGTATTCAGAAGTTAAGATAAAAGTGGCCGATCTCTCGGTGACATCTTCCTTTTGGATGCAAGGCGCCTACAGTGAAATTGATGTGATTGAAAACTACGGTCGCGTTGAAAACAACAGCCTGCTCTACCTCGATTACACCATGGAAACCAACACTCACTATTTCCCCAATGGTTGGGATAAAGATCTAAAAACCCAAAAACATTTCACCAACCCTGGCAATGGTCGCAATGCCGACAAGTACTACACCTACGGCGTTTGGTGGAAGGACAATCGCAATATGACCTTCTATCGCGACGGCCAAGAAATGGGCTCGGTGGTTACCGGCGGCAATTTTGACGAACCCATGTACCTGTTCTTTGATATGGAACCTTTACTTGGGGCCCGGGTATTCCAACCCAAGCACAGCTTAACGACAGCAGTAAAAATACCGCCTACTACGACTACGTAAAAACCTATCGTTTAGCCGACGGCAGCGCTTCAAACGCTAGCAGTAAAAGTAGCGCTCAGGCACAAAGCTCTGCCGCCAGCAACACCGCCACTATCCCCGGAAAAATTGAAGCGGAAAACTTTACCGCCGAACGCGGCACTCAAGTTGAAGCTACTACGGATACCGACGGTGGCAAGAATGTTGGCTATATCGAAAATGGCGACTTTTTAGAATTTGATGTGAATGTCGCAAGCGCCAGTCATTGACCAATGTAACACCACCCAGCAGTGCAAAACTATTTTTGGCGCTCAAGCTACCGACTGCAAAAACAGTCAATCGGCGCAAAGTATTTGCATGTGTGGCGCGAGCGCCTGTCGCTAAGCATAGCTGCAATTACCATTAAATAATCAGGCTACAAAAATCACATGGCAGCAACGACTGTCATGTTCCTCTATTTATTCCTTAAACAAGGAGATGGTGCCATGAAACTACGCACTTTTATTAACGTGCTTGTAGTGTTTAGCAGTTTTCTATTTCTAGCCGCTGAAGCCCATGCGCAGGCTTGGGGCTATAACAACAACCGTATCGCCATGAGTGCAGACGGCAATGTTAAAAACAATACCGGCGCTGCCGCAGCAGACCCAGATGACTGGGGCGCAGCGCCTTCTGCCCTCGCCATGCTTGCCCAAAAAAACCTGCAAAATAAACTGGTGCACTTTTCCTACAATAATTGGATGGGCTACCCAGAGGTAAATGACAACGTCAATCAGATGAAGATCAGCGTGTTAGGCGGCATGAGTCGCTTTGGTTTTGACCCTAAAATTGCATTTGATGTAACCGCTAATAGCGAAGCGGCACTGCAAAGTTTGGCTAATGAAATGATCAAATCAACCAGCTCAGATCCGCTTTACTACATTCACATGGGGCCGTCTGAGTTTTTCTATCAAGCCGTAAAGAAAGTCATAGATGCGGGAAAAATGGAAAACTTAAAGCATGTTTATGTCGTCTCCCATAGCGGCTATAACAATGACTACAAAGTTAGCAGTAATCATCACACCTTGACCGATGCCATTGACTACAGCAATGGCTATATAAACTCTAAACGTATCATTGATCAAAATGGAGCCTGGAGCCCCGATGTACTTTGGGATGCAGGAAAAGACTTTTCCGTGTGGTATTGGATGCGCGATCATCAAGATGAAAATGTTCGCTGGATCTATGAACGCATTAAAGCTAACTACTGGGGTAAGTCAGACATTTCAGACGCGGGCATGATTTATTGGCTCATCACCAATGATCAAAATGGCAGCCCCAGTAAATTTAAACAATTTGTAGGTACAGGCATCAATTCAGTGCCGCTACCGCCCACGAGCGGTAACAGCATAAATATTCCCGGCAAAATTGAAGCAGAAAACTATGTGCGTTTTTATGACACCAGCAGCGGCAATGCGGGTGGAAAATATCGCCAAGACAATGTGGATATAGAGTCCACCACGGACACTGGCAATGGCTATAACATTGGCTGGATAGATGCAGGTGAGTGGCTAGAGTACGACATCAAGGTAACCCAAGCTGCAGACTACCAAGCCGATCTACGCCTTGCATCTCTCGCCGGAAACGGCATGTTCACACTTGAGTTGGATGGAAAACTATTAGGCTCTGCCATTACACCAAAGAATACCGGCGGATGGCAAAAATGGTCTACCTCAAACGCGCTGCTAGGAAGTTTAAGCGCAGGTAACCATAGCCTTCGCATTCAAATACAACATGGTGGTTTCAATATTAATTGGCTGGATATTCAGCCTATAGCCGCAAGAAGCTCTTCGATAAAAACTAGCTCCTCGATAAAGTCCAGTTCCTCAAGCGCAGCCTCTGCTAGCCCTGTTATAGATCAATGTAACACCACCCAGCAGTGCAAAAATATTTTTGGTATGCAAGCAACCGACTGCAAAAACAGTCAATCGGCGCAGAGTATTTGTATGTGTGGCGCCAGTGTTTGCGGTGCTAAATAACAAATACCGATCTACGCCATAGCGCCAGTAGAGAATACTGGCCCTATGGTTCTATTAAAAATAAAAAAATTACCAAGGAAACTCACAATGAAATTATTAAATTTTTTAAATGGTGCTAAGAGCACCCTACGAAACACGGTCATCTTATTATCGCTAAGCTCCCTGCAAGCACTTGCTACACCACCGAGCGCACCAAGCGGAAAGGAATGGGCACCCGTCGTAGAATTATCCGATGAATTTAACGCAAGCCAACTGGATAGCAACAAGTGGGACGACTACCACCCCAATTGGTCTGGACGCGCGCCCAGTGCCTTTAAAAAAGGTAATTGCTATATAGGCGATGGCAATCTCAACCTCAAATCCACCCTGCGCAGACACCCCTCCAGCGTCAACAATCCCTTTAGCGATATTTGGGTAGATGCGGCTGCCTGCGCGTCCAAACAAAAATCGGCGCAAGTGGGCTACTACTACGAGGCGCGCATTAAGGCATCAAATTTATCCATGACCTCATCCTTTTGGTTTCGCGTAGGCGATTACTCAGAAATCGATGTAATTGAGCATATTGGCAACCCCAGCCAAGACAAACGCGATGCGGACTTGCCCTACCAATATCACGCCAATGTGCATTTTTACGGCAAGCACCAAGGCACCAGTCCACAACCCAAAGAATGGAAAATGTCCACGCGTGGGCGCGATGAGTACCACACCTATGGTTTTTGGTGGAAAGACTCTAAAACCCTGTGGTTTTACCACAATGACGTGAAGGTAATGGAAATTACGCCAACGCATCCGCTCGAAGAAAATTTAAAAATGATTTTCGATACTGAAGTATTTCCCTTCGCTACAGCAGGTGTCGCCAACATTGGTTTACCTATTGCAGAAGACCTGAATGACCCGACTAAAAACACCATGAAAGTTGACTGGGTGCGCACCTATAAATTGGAAACCGCCAAAGTCGTTATTCCTCCGGTTACGCCACCCACACCGGACAAAACCCAGAGTATTCCCGGCAAAGTGCAAGCGGAAGACTACTCCGCAGAGCGCGGCACCCAAACGGAAACCACTACGGATACCGATGGCGGAAAAAATGTTGGCTATATTGAAAATGGCGACTTCTTAGAATTTGATGTCAATGTCGCCAGCGCAGGCAATTACACCATCGACTTCCGCCTTGCCAGTGGCACTAATGGCGGCAATATATTCGCCGCAATCAATGGCAGCAATTTCGCCAGTATTACCTTGAGCAATACCGGCGGTTGGCAAAACTGGACAACCCGCAGCCTGCAGACCTACTTGAATGCAGGTAAACAAAAAGTTCGTTTGGACTTCAGTGGTGACAACACCTATTTGCTGAATATCAATTGGATTAATTTTAGTTTGGCTTCAGCACCGGCATCGTCTTCTCTCGCTTCATCAACACCTGCGTCATCAAAGCCTGCGTCATCAAAACCCGCAAGCTCTAAAAATGCGAGTTCTTCATCGCAAGCGTCAGTCATTGATCAATGCAACACCACCCAGCAGTGCAAATCACTTTTTGGCAATCAAGCGACTGACTGTAAAAACAGCTGGTCTACGCAAAGTATTTGTATGTGTGGAAGTAAGAGTTGTGCTTTATAAGCGCTTCCTATAGTTTCTCTAAACAGCTTGCGCTCCTAGAAGCATGCACTGTGCATGGCTAAAAAGCCGCTGATGACACCTCATCAGCGGCTTTTTTTGTGCACGAAAGTTCTGCTTAATTAGAAGAAATTCAACGCCTCAGTAATACCCGTTTCTTGATCTTGCTCCACATACTTATGCACATGCTGCAAGGGTGCCAAAATCGCATCGCGCCCCAAGTTAAACGATTGTTCTTCAACCACCAGCTTATAGGCCTTATTGAGCGCTAGCGCGCGCTCCACAGAGGGTATGAGTAGGTAGCTAATATCACCGTGCAATTTCGCAAAAGCATCCGCTTTGGCACTGCCATCGGCGCGATAAAATTTATTCAGTACTTCGGTATTGCTGGCAAACTCGTCGCCGGTTGGATTGTGTTTTAAATAGAAGCTGTATTCATATTCCCCATCACTTTCACGCTTGGGTTCGGCGATGGACTCTAAGGCTTTTTGCGTCCAGTGATACCAACCCTGCTGAAATTGATTACTGGGGAATTTGCGGTAAAACGCATAGCTACTGTCGACCAGCGAGCCGGTACCCGAGTGACAACCCGCGCAGACTGCGTGCTCTTCATATGTTTGCGGGCGCAGGTCGCCCTGTGCGTCTTCAATAAAACCCTGATAAACCCAACCTTGGCTCACTTCTACACCTTCCTCCGCATTGCCCACAATGGTTTTGGGGCGATCAGGAAAGTCGTGGCGCTCTTTAAGTTCTGCACCAGCAATGGTTTCATGGCCGAAATAGGTGACCCAGAATTTTTTGCGGGCATAGCGCAGCTCTTTCATACGTTTAGCCATGCCGACTTTACCGCTGGACGACACATCTAAGTAGCGCACCGTGTGCAAAAACTCTGTGCCTTCAGGATAAAGCTTTGCGGCTAGATGAATTTTTTTCGCCGCAAGTTGTGTTTTGGCTGCGCCTACATAGCTCATGAATTTTTGCTCTAGCGGCGCCCAGTCGTACACAATTTCAGTTGCTTTATCGAGCACTCCATTTTTATTGAGATCCACCCCCAAGGTGTTTTCATCCACCTCGGCAATGGGAATATTTTTTTCTTTAATCATGGCCTCAACTATCGCCAGATTAATTTCATAAATTGCTGCCGACCAGTGTCCCTGCTCATCGGTTTGAAACGCTTTAGGCAGGCGAATGAGTACGTTATCGGTAGAGCCATTGGTAGGCATAAAAGCACCTAAAAACGGGTAGTAAGCAAAGCTGCGCCAGCCGCTATAACCGCCCTGTGGCGTGCGATCAAAGCCTTTTTGATCAAATTGAAAATAGGCATCAGGGCTGTAGCCATCCCATTTACCATTCTTGTTCACATCAAACGCGACGAGATTTTTTTCAATACGTTGATTCAGCGCTATCTCACCTTCGGCAGTGCGGTAATTATCCTGCTGTACATAACGTAGAATATCGGCATCTTTGAGCGCGGCTATTTGCGCGCGGCGATCGACAAATAAATTGCGCCAAGGATTGGTTTGCGCGGGGCCGAGAAAGGTGAAATTTTGCTGGGTTTCGCTGTCATTCAACACATTGGGGCGCTTGCCCTGGGTGTGACAGGCATAGCAGGGGTTGGCAACCTCGCCCTCGGTAACGACGGCATTGGCGGTAGCCTTGAGTGGTACAGACTCGGTGTAGCACTGAGGGGGAATATAAGGTGTTTCATGGCTGTAATAATCGACTGTGTAATCTGGCAGGGCGGGAGCTTTAGGTGCTGGTGCCGACACATCGGCGGCCATTGCCACACTA
>Ga0070748_1001217_pt1 | contig 12042 bp, 15 predicted proteins | sample VirMetDEL_Nov_12_FD_77015 | JGI IMG/M metagenome (GOLD analysis project Ga0070748, IMG submission 77015) | Aqueous microbial communities from the Delaware River and Bay under freshwater to marine salinity gradient to study organic matter... | ecosystem: Environmental > Aquatic > Marine > Coastal...
GCGTCGAACGCGGCGGCGTCTACGTCGGCTGTTGCGTCCCAGAGCAGGCGCAGGGAGAACCCCGAGAGCGAGCCCTTGACGCTCATAATCTTGGCGTCCGCTGTGCCGAACGCTGAAGCGTCGAAGGCGCTGGTCGCGGTTTCCTCCCCCGAGCCGTCACCGACGATCGAGAGCTTGATGACCACGTTACGGGTGCCGTTCAGGACCGTCTGCTTGGTGACGGTGTTCGCCATGGCTCAGCCCCCCTTTTTCTTGGACGCCGCCTTGGGCTTCGCCTTGGGCTTCGCACCCGCGGCGAGGGCGGCAAGCTGCCGGGGGCCCAGGAGACGGTACTTGTCCGCTGCGTCGCGGGCGGCGATCTCCGCCTCCTCGCGGGTCGCGAAGACTCCCTCGTAGAGGGTCAGGCCTCCGCTTTCGACGCGGACGGTGGAGTATCCCCCCTCCGCCGCGCCGATCCGGACGCGCACGGTTAGCGCTCCTTGGACGCGAAGACGTAGTCGACCGTCATCGTCTTGGCGGCAGCCGCACCGTTCTGGATGCCGAAGCTGATCGTCAGCTCCTCGTCGTCCGGGAGGTTGGTCACCGCCGACGTGCCGATCTGCACGCCGTTCACGTAGTAGCGGATTGCGCTGTCACCGTCGTAGTCGAACGCTACCGTGATGTCGGTGGCATCGACGACTGTGGCGATACCCGTGGCCGTGGTCGCGGTGCTGTCCTTTATCACCACGAAATCGAGCAGCGCGTCGCCATCGTCCTTGCGGAAGTAGACGCCATCTGTGACCGCGAGCGGGGTGGTGTCGGTGATCTGCAGCCCCATCACGAAGTCGCTCTGGGTCGCGTCGCTCACCTGGAACAGCGCCTTGAAGAACAGGCGCTTGCCGGTGGCGAACTTGAAGCTCTCGCCGACCTTCTGGAAAAAATCCCGGTCGTCGTCGGCGTCGTCGTTGGTGATCAGGAGCCGGCCGCCGTCGGCGTTGGTAATCGCCTCCGTAGCGTCGCCGGCGCCGCCCTCAGTCGTGGTGATCGTCCAGTCCGCCGCCGTGAACGTATCGAAATCGTTGAAGTAGGTGTGCCACTTCGTCGGGTCGAGCATCCCGAATTTGTAGAGCGGATCGCCAGGGGAGGTGTTGGACACGCCAGAGCGGAAATGCGTAGGACCGTTCGACATCGACAGAGCCTCCTAGCTCCAGCCCCGAGGGGCCACCGAGGAAACGAAAAGAGCCGCCCAGGTTTCCCCAGGCGGCTCTCCCATTGAAGCGATAACGTACCAGACCAGGGACGCTACTGCAACAGATCAGGCACCGTTGGCGCCGTAGGCACCGCGCCAGTCCGACCAGCCGAAGCTGAATCGGCAGGAGCTCTTGAACCGGTAGTTACCGGTCTCGAACTCGGGCTCCATGCTGGTCGTCAGGCCCTTGCGCTCAAAATGGACGAGCCCACGCGGCGCGTCCGTCTTGATGTACCAGGAGTCCGGGTCGGTCAGGTAGTGATTGACCTTCGTCCCGTCGGGGAAGATCCCCATGTTCTTGAGCGCGTTGGTGTCGTTGTCCGCGGAACCGCTGCGGAGGCTCGACGCCAGGATACGCTCTGCGGCGAACATATTGCTCGTCGGGATCAGAAGCCCGCGCGCCTGCACGTTGATCGGCAGGCCACGGTTGTCCTTCCACTGGCTGATCGCGATGACCGCGTCCTCCAGCGCCGTCTCGGAGATGTCGGCCGAGACGGTATTCGACTGCACCGGCCCGCTGACCAGCGGGTGCGATGCGGAGAACAGCGGAACCCCGTCGCCCCCGTTGAACCCGGAGGTGTGGCCGTTGTTCAGGACGTTCGCCCCGATCTGGTTCCGCGTGTGAGCGTGGGACCGCGCGAGCGCCTTGGTGTAGCGCTTGCTGATCGAGTCGTACTGGTTGTCGTCCATGGCTTCCTCCGTGAGGGAGAACGCCAGGGCGTACGTCTTGTGCAGATAGCGCGCGGTGTAGAACTCCTGCGCGGTATCGTATGAGACGTTCTGACCCTCGCCCTTCTCCGGCGCTTCGCCGAAGGTGGAGAGGGCGACTTCCTCCTCGAAGGCACGAGTCGACGTGTCCTTCTCGAAGATTTGCTCGTACTCGCGCTCGTAGCGCTTGTACTCGATGCCAAAGAGGGCGTGGAGACCAGGCTCCAGCTCCTTGGCGATTTGACTGCGGCTGATTGGCACTGTCCGGCCTCCTTACGACGCAGCAGGGTTGTTGTACGCGTGCTCGTGGACGATCACTTCGACCACCACGTGCTCCGCGAACGAGTTCGCCGGCCGGTGCACCATGTCGAGCATCCGGAACGTCGCGACGGTACCCGACAGCGCGCCCAACTCGATGATCGAGTTGCCGGTCGTCGTGCTCCCAGCCGCATAGGTGATCATGTCCGCGTAGCTGCCGCGGTCGGTGATCGCCGGCGTCTGACCCGTGGTGCACTGGATCTCGAACACCAGCATCGGGTCGTCGTAGACAAGGAAATCGACGTTCACCGACGCCGCATTGCCGTCGTAGAACGAACGGAACACGACGTTCTGAGCCCCGGTGGTCGGGTCCTCGTACTGGCACCCGGCGAAAACGCCGAGGATAGTGTCGCCGGCGGCGGCACGAACGATACGACCGGACGACCACTTGACGGGATCACCAAAGAAAATCGTGGTGGTGTAACCGTCTGCAGCGGCGCCTTTGTACCAGTTCGCCCGAATTACGCCTCCGGCGAGATGGCGCGTCGGTCGGAGACCGAAGGGCGCATCAACATTCGCCATTTTCCAATCCTTTCAGGATGGAGGGTTCTAGGGGGTAGTGCCCGCGTCGGTGTCGAACGACGGGGCCTTGCCGCGAGTCACGCGCTCGGCTCTCTCACCGGAGTCGTTCGTGAGTGGCATCGAAGGGTGCCGCTCCTTGAACAGATCGGTGTCGATCGCCCGGGTCTTCTGCGCGGTCTGGCCCTGATAGTGGCGCATGCGCGCCTCCATCTTCGCCTTGGGGATCGCAACAAGAGCGACGTCGTTGAACCCAACGACACCGTCGAATTTTGAACCCTGGTGTGAGCCGACCTTGAAGTCCGGAACCTCATCCTTCATCACAAAGCGGTAGCCTTCCCGCATGCGCGCCTGGAGAGACCGTGCGTCGTCCTTCCCACCCGTGGAGATGCGGATCCACCTGAGATGCAGGTCCGGGCCAAGGTCCGGCAGCTCGAGGTTGGTTGGCACTTCGTAGGTGGCAGGGACCTCCGTCGCCTCGCGCGACTGGGTGTTACGCGTCTCGCTTTCACGGTTTGATCGAGTCATTACACAGCCCTCTTACTTTCACGTTCATGGTTGGTGGGTAGGACGCTACTTTCGGTGGGCGGCGTACTGCTCGTACGTCACCCCCAGCTTGCGGGCGATCGCCTGCTCGCGTTCTGACAGCTGGGGGGATCTGGTTGAGCGGGACCGGGCGGGGCCCGGCACTCCCGCGACGGCGGACGGCCGGCGAGTGCCGCCGGTGTCCGGAAACGCAGCGGCGATCCGGGAGTCGAGCTCCCGGTAATACGCCGGTGAATCCATTGCGTAGCCTTCGCGCTTGAGCGCCGCGTCGACGGCGTAGGCGGCACCGGTCTTGGCGTCGTCCTTGCCGAACCACTGGTTCCGCCCCGCCCACGCGACCGCGGCGGGCGAAGGACGCTGCGCCGACGGCTGCTGCGGCTGAGCCGACGGCTGGGCGGGAGCTGCGGCCGGTTTCGGCTGCTGCTGCTCCATCCGCTGCCGCGTGTACTTGAGCGCGTTCGCCTCGAACTGTGCGTCGTTGTGCTTCGCCAGCACCTCAACGTACCCGTTGGTGTCGCCAACCTCCAGCGCGTCCGCCATCTCCTTGCGGTATCGCACCAGCTCGGCGTCCTTCGACGCGATCCGCGCCTCGACCAGCTGTCGTTCGGTGCTCTGCACCCGCGGGCCCGCCTGCTCGAACTGCGTCCGAAGCCTCGCGTGGTCGTCCAGCAGCTTGCGGGTCTGCGCAGCGCCGGCGGCGTTGCGCGCCTCGGCATCCGCGAGGTTCTTCTCCAGCTGGCGGCGCGACAGGCGCGGCGGCGCTCCGTCGGCGGCGGCCGGAGCCGCGTCATCGTCGTCATCGTCCTCAGTGCGTGCCGGCGCGGGCGTAGGGCCGTCGTCGTGCAGGACCTGCCGGGCCGGCGGGCGGGTCTTGTCCTCCGGCGCCGCCGGCTCCAACCGGTCTACCGGCTCGTCGTCGATCGAGGCGGGAGCGTCGTTCGAGGATTCCGTATCGTGGCTTACGCGCATGTCACACCGCCCGCTTCAGGAGGTCGGGGTTCTCGATCACGCCGAGGATCTCGTCGTCGTTGATCATCCGGTACGGGGCCTGGTCGGAGGCTTTCACCTCGAACTCAGCGCCCTTGTACTTGTTGATCAGGACGAACTGCCCCGGCTGGACCTTGTCCCCTCCGAACTTCTCGTCCGAGAACGCTGCAGGGCCCACGGTGATCACCTTCGCGACCATCGCCAGGTTGCGCTGCACGTCCTGGGACGACGGCGGCAGGAGGATTCCTCCTACCTGCTTCACCTCGGGCAGCAGCTGCACCAGCAGCCGATACATAAACGGGCGCACCGGCGCTCCGCCGTTAGCGTCAGACATCCTCGCCCTCCATATTTTTCATTCGCTTCTCGAACTTCTCCAGGGCCATCGCCAGCCCCTGGTAAAGTCCGCACTGGTAGTGGTAGTCGGCGGGGTCCCTAAACCGCCGGGCGATCGTCGCGTCCTTGATCGTGCGCATCTCGGCGGTCACGTCCGCGGTTACGGCGTCCTTCAGTCGGGAGAGCCCGCTCATTTCGCGGGCCTCCGGGCTTCAAGCCGGAGCTCTTGGTCGGCGCGATCGTTGTCTCGCGCCATGTTCTCGATCCGCGCGGCGGTGTCCCGCTCGGCGCGCGCCATCTCGCGGTCGGCGATCTCGGCGTCGTGCATTGCCTCGCGGGTGTCGACCTCGACGCGCGCCTGGGTCTCGCTCTCGCCGGTCTTGGCCCTGATCATGTCCGCCTGCGCCTTGACGACCGCAGCGTCGGCCTTTTTGCTTTCCAGCTGGAACATCGGATCCTGCTGGGCCTGCTGCGCCTTCTGCGCCTGGGCGAGCTGCTGGCGCTGCTTCGCGAGCTGCTGTGCCGCCTGGGCCTGGGCTGCCGCGACGTTGTGCGCGGCCTGCCCCATGTCAGCGTACTCTCCGGTGTCCGCCTGGTCGGTGGCCGCGTAGTCCGGGGCCGGCGGGAGCTGCATGCCCGTGGCCGCCATGATCTCCTGGCGCTGCATGTAAGCCATGTGCTGGCCAATCAGCGCGTCGATGCGCGCCATCAGCACCTGGGCGGCCTGCGGGTTGCCGACCGCCTGCGCGGTGCCCGGGTCGGATTTCTTGGCGGACAGGAACGCGATGTGCGCCAGATGGTTCTGCGCCGGGTATGCCTTGGTCGGCCGTCCCATCAGGATCGCGTAGAACTCGGTCGCCGGGTCCATCGCCGGCGGCTCGCCGCGGTACGGCAGGAGGCGGTCGATGTCCTCGGTGCTCAGGTTGAGCGACTTCAGCATGAACCGCACCGCGCTGGGGCGGTCGACTTCGCCCGGGAACTGCGTGGCGACCTGCGCGATCGCCTGCGCCTTCACGACACGCTGCGCGTCGCTGAACGCCGTCGGATCGGCGACCGGCATGATCTGGATGGTGGCGAAGTCCGCTGAGTAGACGACGCCGTCCTTGCCATCCATCGGGAACGGATAGCTGCCGTCGATCTGCTCGGAGTTGATCCGGCGAAGGATCCGGAACTCCTCGGTCTGCGCGCGGTAGAGCCGTAGGTAGACCGCGCCCAGCTGGCTCATGGTCTGCTCGAGCAGCATGCTCGTGGTGCCGACCGGGCTCTCGTTGGTGCCGACCGACTTGCTGTCGACGTCGACGACCGCGCCAAGCCTCCGGCTGATCTCGACCATGCCCGTCAGGAGCGCCATCAGCGTTTGCGAGGGCTCCTTGTATGGGAGCGGCATGATGCTGTCGGAGAGCCGCTCGCCGAACACATCGACGTCGACCCATTCGCCGAAACCGATCGCGACGTCGCCCTCGTCGTTGGCGATCTTCAGCCCGCGGGTCTTGAACCCACCCTGCAGGTTGGCGAATTGCCCGGCGTCGACCAGCGACCGCATGGCGGTCGTGGCGGTCTTCTGGAGATTGCCGAGCAGCTGGACGTAGCCCTGGCCGTAGAACCCGAGCCCGGGCATGAACTTGTAGTGCGCGTAGTGGACGACGGGGGTCTCGAACGGGTCGCCCTCCACCCAGTTCCGCCGGACGCTCACGACCTTGCGGCTTTCGCGCTCGAGCGTGACGACGTACGGCGCGTCGACCGGGAACGTCACGCCCGACCCATCCACCAGGTCGATGGCGTCGTCTTCGTCGGCGGGCGAGTCGAAGTTGTACCGGCAGCACACCTCCAGGAACTCGTTGCCTGGGTTGCTGTCCGACCCCTGCGGCTGGTCCTGACCGGTGACGTCGTCGACGACATCGCCGATTTCGCGGGTGGGCTTCACCTCGTTCGGCGTGAGGTCGACGTGCATGTAGCGCCCCGAACGGCACAGGCGGTTGTACTCGGACGTCGAGAGCGTGAAGATGTGGGTGAGACGCTCGGCGGTGCCGAGGTCCGCTGCCCCGTAGTTGACGACGAAGTTGTCGACCTTCAGGAACCGCGCCGACGGGCGACCCAGCAGGTCGTCCTTCCACACCTTGCGGAACGCGGAGCCGACAAGCGGGAGGTAGTAGAGCAGCTGGTCGGTGTCGTCGAAGTACTCCGGCATCTGCTCGGTGAGCTGCCAGTTCATAAACGCCTTGACGCGGCCGGCGGCGACATCGCTCTCGTCCGTGGCCTTACCGTACACCCGTGTATGGACGGGGCCCTCGGGTGGGAACAGCGCCTGGAGCGCGCGGGCCTGGAACGCCCGTGCGTTCTCCTCGATGATCGGCATGGTCGCGGAACACGCGCCTTTGAAGGGGTAGCTGATGTCCTCCAGCTTGACACCGAGGAGCTTCAGCCCCTTGGCGATGTCCTTCTCCCAACTCTCGCGCGACCGCAGGTCCTCATCGACCCCGTCCGCGAGCTCCTCCCCGAGTTTGTCAAGGATGTCAGGGGGCAGGTACTCCGCGAGGTTGGCGTCGAACGGCGCGTTGTCGATCGTCGGATCGTCCTCGTTGGGGATCTCGATGACCGCGCCGGAGATGTCCGCGCCGCCATCGACTTCGTCGTGCAGGACCTCGTTCGGCTGATACAGCTCGGGCTCGTTGGTCTCGCCCTGGACATCGACCCCGTCCAGCCGTCGGCTGCGCGGAACATCTGCGAAGGTGTCCGTCATATGTCGACGTCCTCGGGGTGTGGCTCCTCCCAGAACTGGCGGAGGGAGCTGAGCTTCGGGCGGTAGAGCGTCCCCTGGCGGGTCTTGAGCGCCGCGAGCCGGGCGACTTCGGCCTGCTGCTCAGTGGTGAGCTCGGCGACCGGGATCGCGCCGATGCGGCAGCGTACGAACCAGAGCCCGTCATGCCGCTCCGCACGGGGCGGGCGACGGACGGCGAGAATGTGCTTGCGGCGGTACGGGACGGCCTGCCGCACGGTCTCCATCATCACCCGGGCGGCGGCGGCTTTGTTCACCGCGGCGCTCCCTTCCGGGAACGGATCGCCTTCCTCGATGACGAACCCGTTCACAAAGGTCTTCAGCCCGTGTTCGAATGGATCGAGCATGGTCATCGGCCGGTACAGCGCCGGCCAGCGGTAGCGGTACAGCTGCCAGGCCCGAACATTCCACCTGCTGACGGTCGACCCGATACTGTGGTTGGTCTCGACCGGCAGGATTTCTCCGTCTGGCCCGTACCTGCCCATGTCAGATCAACACACCTCCGGCAGCGAGCCGGATCCGCAGTTGACGTTCGACCCAGTTGCGAAATTCCGTTTCATGCCCCTCCGCCGGGCGTGCGACCACCACGATATGCGAGTAGCAGCCCCCGGATAGCGCCGCGCCTGGGACACAAACGTCCCACTCCTGGGGCATGTTCCGCCGCACTGTATCACTTGTGGCCCACGAATCCACCACTAGCAATTTCTTGGTCACCAGTACCCCCTGGTCCCGCCGGTCCGCTTGCGCGCCGGAGCGTCGAGCGAGGTGGACAACCCGCCGCCGAGGCGGAGCATCTTCAGCGCCTGCGAGGTGCTGTCGACGTAGTCGTCGTTCTGGTCGGCGGGGAAGTTGGCGAGCTGGTTGAGCCAGCCCTGCGCCCACTCCTTGTCGAGCGGCGCGTAGATCCGATGCTGCTCGAACAGCGGCGCCACCGCGTGCAGCCGGTCGTCCTTCCGCCCTTTCGGCACGTACGTCCGCATGGGCAGGCCCATGGTCCGCAGCTCCTGGACCGCGGAGAGCCCGCTGGCCTTCGCCTCCACGATCGAGAAATCGACGCCGTGGTCGCGGTCGGCCTGGATCATCTGGGCCTTGAGCTCGCCGAATTGCCAGCGCCCCCGCCGGGCGCCGAGCAGAATGGCGCACTTGACCAGCGCCCCGTCCTTGTCCGGGTGCTCGAACACGCCCCACAGCGTGCCGGCGCTGAAATCGCTGTCGCGCGTCTGGCCGTACGCCGTGTCCCACGACGCCACGACCATGCTGCACTCGGGGGCCTTGCTCCCCTTCCACTCCTGGACGTCATCGCGCTTGACGATGCCGCCCCCGTCCGGGACCGGCTTCTGCTGGTACAGCGCCGACCACTCGCGCGCCCCGACCGCTTTCTTGGTCGCGAGCATCTCGTCGAGCGGATAGCGCTCCGGCCACAGCGCCGTCCCCGGCGTGCGGCCGAGCAGCAGTGCCGCGCGGTCGTCGAGGACCGCCGGGAACTCCAGGACCTCCCAGCCCTCGTTCGACGCCTCTTGCAGCACGTGTCCGGTCAGGTCGCCCAGGTGCCAGCGCGTTGCCACGATGACGATGGCGCCGCCCGGTGCCAGCCGCGTCCGCAGGGCCGAGCGGTACCAGTCGATGAGCCGGTTGCGCAGCGCCGCGCTCTCGGCCTCCTCGCGGTTCTTGATCGGGTCATCGACGAGGACAAGATGCCCTCCGCGACCGGTGAGGGGGCCGCCGACGCCGACGGCGTAGAAGTTGTTCCCCGTGGTCGTCCGGAAGCGCTGAGCTGCCGACGTGTCCTGCCGGATCTTCGTGTCCGGGAACAGTCCGGCGTACGCGTCCCCGTTCATAATTTCCTTGATCGCCCGGCCGCGATCGTTCGCCAGCTCCTGGGCGTACGTGGTGAAGATCACGTCGCGCCCACCGCGCCGGCCGAGGTACCAGCTCGGGAACAGGATCCCCGTCAGCTGGGTCTTTCCCATCCGCGGCGGCATCGCGACGATCAGCCGCTTGAGCGTGCCGGCCTCGATCCGCTCCATGGCGTCGATCATCCGGCGGATGTGCTCGGGCTCCTCGAAGCCCGGCATCACGATCCGGCAGTAGGACGCCAGGTCGTCGGCTGCACGTGCCACCGTCCGCCGGCGTGCCGCCTCCTCGATCTGCGCGAGCAGGGTCAGCTTTTCGGCAGGGTCCAGCCCGACCAGTGCCTGCTCGACGAGCTGCGGATTGGCGGTAATCGCGTCGACCAGGTAGTCGAGCTGCGAGGCGAAGCTAGTCATCGTCCCCACGTGCCTCCCGTGCCGCGGTCAGCAGTTCGTACTTGAGCCCTTCCATCGCCCCGACCAGCTCGAAGTACGCCACCCCCACCCCCGGGGAGCGCACGTCGCGGAACGCGAACCCTGTCGTGTACGCGTCGCAGACCGTGCCTGGCCCGTCGTCCAGCATCGCGACCACCGCGAGCGCGCAGACCCGGCCCGACGCGGCCTTCGCCTGCAGGTCCTCCAGCGTCGCCACGAGGTCGCTCCACCCCGTGCCTACGTACCGGACGTTGTCTTCAGTCATGGTTCAGCGTGAGCACGACAGGCCCGGTCACCCGGACCTCCTCGACGCCACCGACGACGACAACGATCTCGTCCTCCAGCCCGAACGCGTGCGACACGACGCCCGGGCGCGTTTCGAGCGCCTCCTGGAGCGCTTTGGTGGTCAGCTCGAAGTCCTGCATCTCACGCGTCTCCATTGCGGGGTGTCCAGCGGATGCCGCTGTCGCCGGTCGAGGCGATTGGGTCGATTTAGCGAGGGCCGAATATAAAAATTTTGCCCACTTAGCCCGTGGGGGCGGTTGGGCCGCTGTCGCCGGTTGGGGCGATTTAGCGGGGGCCGAATATAAAAATTTTGCCCACTTAGCCCGCGGGGGTGAGTAAGGAATCCGCGTCTGCGCGAGGGGGGCCCCCACCCGCCTGGTCCCTGGGCCTCACGGCCTGGGCCTGGGCCTGGACGGCGGCGCGGCGGCGGCGGCGGCGGCGCGGGGTCGCGCGCGCCCTTCCTTCCTTCTCCCGCCCTTCGGTCGACGCATGAGCCATGCAACGCGCCGCGAGGCTGGCTGCCGGTGTGCGGCCGGTGCAGCGCGCCAGTGGCGCACAACCGCCCACGCTACGCCCTGCCGGTGGCTCCTACCGTCGGCGCCGGGGCCGTGGTCGCCGCCGTCGCCGTGGTCGGCGCCTGGGCCGCCTGGACCTTGAGTCGCTGGGCCAGCGCTGCCACCAGCTCGGCGTCAGACTGGGCCGCTGCCTTGCTTTCCGGGCCAGGAGGCGCGTCGCCGGACAGGTATCCCCCTATTTGAGCCAACAATCTAACCGCCTGGACACCCGCCGAAAGGCTGCCCTCGGCGATTGAGCACTCAAAAATGTCCCGTGCGCGGCGGATCACCTCCGCGCGTTCCACCGTGTCGGACCCTACCACCAGAGCGCCACCCTCCCGGATGGCCGCTTGCACGTCGTGTGCGGCAAGTAGCCTCTCTGCCCTCTCGGCCACCTCGGCTTCGGCGACCCGGGCGACGGAGGCGGACGGGAACGCTCGGCGGTACGCGGCCACGCCGTCCCGGGTTTCCAGGTACGCCACGGCGAACGCCTGTTTGCGTGGCGCCAACAGTGCCAGCGCCCCGGTAAGCGTTTTCTCCCTCACGCGGCACCTCCACCGAACGCGAAACGGCCGGGAGTCACCCCCCGGCCGCAGCTCCTCATCAAGGCGATAACGTACTGTAATCGGGCCGCTTCCGCAACGCGGCTGCGCTCTCCTGCCCGTGTGCGGTGCACAAGTATTGCTATAGTGTCTCGAGTATGAGACAAAGGGCGCAGGGAGAACCCCGCCTTTTTTCAGCGTTTCAACAGCCTGCACTGTTCCGCCTGACGGAACAACGGCCACTAGCACAGTGAGGACTCGCATGTTTTCGATCGAACTTGCCACCGACAACGCCGCTTTCCAGGCCGACGACACCGACTTTAACCCTCGTGAGCTCGCCCGGATCCTTCGCGACCTCGCGGCCAACATCGAGGACGCCCGCACCTCGACCGGCGGCGCCCTCCGCGACTTCAACGGGAACACCGTCGGCCAGTGGGGCCTGACGTTCTGACATCCCCACCCAGCACCTGCACGGCACCCACGCAACAGGAGACACCCACACCATGACGACCGACTCATACGACGCCAACGCACTGTCGCCTTCCGACGCCACCCGCGCCATCGCGACCGCCACCGCCGCCCGTCAACCCGTGTTCCTGTGGGGCCCTCCGGGCATTGGCAAAAGCTCGCTTGTCGAACAGGAGGCCGCCACCCGTGGCAAGTGCCTCACGGTCATCCTGTCCCAGATGGACCCGGTTGACCTGCGCGGCCTGCCCTACGTCGACCCGGAGACCAAGCGCGCCGCCTGGGCCACGCCCGATTTCCTGCCGTATGTGGAGAGGGACGGCGAGCACGGGACGCTGTTCCTCGACGAACTGCCGAACGCTCACAGATCGGTTCAAACCGCCGCGATGCAGCTCACCCTCGCCCGCACCCTCGGCGCCTACACTGTCCCGGATGGCTGGGCCGTCATCGCGGCCGGGAACCGGCGCCAAGACCGGGCCGCTGCCGGCGCCGTGCC
>Ga0070748_1001218_pt1 | contig 12033 bp, 5 predicted proteins | sample VirMetDEL_Nov_12_FD_77015 | JGI IMG/M metagenome (GOLD analysis project Ga0070748, IMG submission 77015) | Aqueous microbial communities from the Delaware River and Bay under freshwater to marine salinity gradient to study organic matter... | ecosystem: Environmental > Aquatic > Marine > Coastal ...
AGGAGTATGTAATATGGACCTAAAGAAGTTAATGGTCGACACCAAAGCCGTATGGGTAGATTTCCCAGGCTTGAGCGGATTTTCCGTAGAAGTAGCAAATCTTTCACGTAAAGAGTTAAACGGATTACGTAAGCGCTGTACAGGACAGAAGTTTGATCGTAAGACACGCGCAGTAGTAGAAACCCTTGATGAAGATAAGTTTGTAACAGAGTTTAGCGGAGCAGTGCTTAAAGACTGGAAAGGTCTAACAATGGCACATCTTGAAACTTTACTACTAGTAGACTATGGTAGTACAGACTCAGAGCAAGAGCTGCCTTTTACAGCAGACAATGCAGAGACCTTAGTAAGTTCATCTACTGAATTTGATACTTGGCTCAACGAGGTAGTCTTTGACTTAGATAACTTTCGTTCAGGACCAAAAACAGAAACTATTCGAGAGGCTTGAGAGGTACTTTAAGCAAGTAAACAGCAAGATGACAAGAGATCGTTATCTTGAGATGTGCGAGCAGTTAGGGAAAGAGCCAGTTGAGAGTGAGATACCTCCCGACTGGTCAGACTTCCCTCCGCAGGTAATGACTGCGATGAATGTTTTTAATATGTTAGGAGATAAGCTAGTCCCCGACATAGGCTTTATAGGGAAAGATTACACCAATCTTCCTATTTTTTTAGAGATACATGAGATTGAAGATAAAGACTTCTTCCTAGAGATTCTAACCTGGTTAGACTCAAGAGCTGTTCAAACGTCGCAGGAAGCTATGAAGCGACAGCATGACAAGCTAAAGAGAAAATAATAGTGGCTAATACCATAACAGTTACGTACAAGGTTAATGAAGACGGAAGTCTATCTAAAATATCTAAAGGTGCCGAGAAAGCTGCAAAGTCGACAGACAAAGCAGCTAAGTCATCTGCCAACTATAGTAAAAAGCAGAAAGGAGTAGCAGGCGCTACTTCTAATAGCACCAAGTCCTTCTCAAAAATGTCAGAAGGTATGACCAGCGGCCTTGTTCCTGCTTATGCTACTCTTGCTGCAAACGTGTTCGCGTTGTCCGCAGCTTTTGGTGTACTTTCTCGAAACGATGCAATTGCCAAACTTGAAGAAGGCTTGAACTTTACAGGTAGAGCCGCAGGCAGGAATCTTACCCTTGTGGCAGACAAGTTAAAACAGATCACTGACAATGCTATCTCAGCAGAGCAAGCCATGCGCACCACAGCAGTAGGGGTCTCAGCTGGCTTCAGTCAGATACAGATGGAAGGTCTAGCTAAAGTTGCAAAAGGTGCTGCACTTGCTCTCGGTAGAGACATGGGAGACGCAATGGATCGTCTTACCAGAGGTGCTGCAAAACTTGAACCAGAAATCCTAGATGAATTAGGTATCATGGTACGTCTAGATACTGCAGTAAAAAACTATGCTATTGCACACAGCAAAGCCTCTACAGAACTTACCCAATTTGAGCGTCGACAAGCGTTTACTAATGCCATCATTGAGGATGGTTTGGGCAAATACGAAGCTCTTGCAGAGGCGCTAGATCCTAGTGCATACGCACAGCTTTCCTCTACTTTTAGCGATCTGACAAAAACAGGTATTGAAGTTATAAATACATTCTTAGGGCCTTTCCTGTCTCTCCTAGGGAGCAGTAAGGCTGCCCTTGGTGCTGTAGCAGCAGCTTTCGGCGCATCTATCGCAGGCCAAATAGTAGGAGGTTTGTCAGGAATGGCTAAAGCTGCTGCAGAGAATGCTAAAAGAACAAACGAACAGTCTGCCGCTGCTTTGAAAGCTATTAAACCTAATGATCTATTAACTAATAAATTCAATGTACTTGCTCATATGACGGATAGAAGCACAGACTCTCTAATTAAAATGGACAAGGCTTTACTGACAACTATCAATCACCATAATACCAGTACAAAGAAAATAGTAGCAGCTACGGCTGCCCGTAACCAGCTGAATGCTGAGATCCATAGACAAAGATTAGCACAAGTATCGACTAATATGGCCAATGCCATTGGAACACTGCAAGAAGTAGGTTTGGTAGCAGGCATTAAGGCACATGTTTTAGCACTTAGAGAGTTACAAGCTGCAACAGGCGCGGCAATGGCCTCGCAAACAGCTCTTTATGCTACCATGTCGTTTGGACGAGGAGTAATGTTAGCACTAGCAGGGACGGCTAAATTCGTTGGAGCAGCGTTCCTAGTGGCTATGCCTTATATAGCTATGGCTATAGCAGCTTTCGCTATCTTGAGCCCTTTAGTAAAAAGACTTATTGAAGACAATAGTATGCTTGGTAAGCAGATGAAAGAAAATGAGAAGGTATTCGACGAGTTTAATAAGGTATCTGAACAGTACGCTAAAACCATACCTCAGATGAAAGATGCGACACAGGCTTGGCTTGTTACATTAAAGCCTATAGCAGGTATGTTGCTTGAAACCTCTACTGCGCTTCAGAATGCTTTCAGCGCAGCAAACGCCGATAAGATTATGAGAATTGCAAAAGCACAGAAGATGATGGCTATATCTTCAGCCGGTCTAAATGCAGGTTCTGGACAGCCAGGAGGTTCTGGAGGCGCAGGACTTATGCTGCAGTTCCTGCAAAGCAGAGCACTGAAGAAAGCATCAAAGCTCACTGAAGGAGAAATAAAGAAGTTAGATGAGACAGCAATCACTGCAGCCTCGTCTTTAATGGGTTCATTATCTAATATGAATATTGCACTTGCAGATAGTATAGAGCGTTCTGGCGTAGATGGTGCTATGGCAATGGGTACTCTTACACAAGCCCAGGCCTCTGTATCTAAAGCTTTTGATGATTTTACAAAGGCAGGAGGAGGAGAGGAGGCTTATGTAGTACTTATGAAAGCCATAGGTTTAGCTAGCGATCAGGCAAACTCCGCCGTAAACTCATTTGAAACCTTTAGTGAAACGATTCTTGCGGCAAAGAAAGCCGTAGGAGACCCAACAGCAACCTGGGGCTTATATGCAACTGAGATAGACAATGTCACAGAAGCCCTCAATAAAGTAAATAGTGTAGGAAAAGAAGGTGGTCCGACTAAGCAAATGGCAGCGGATATACTTGAAGCCTATGGTATCAAAGACGGCACTATAGCAGGGCTAGAGAAACTGAAACAGCGTATGGAAGACTTAAACATTGCGACTAAAGCCAACGCCGCGGAATTTAGTGCTCTTGCTGTAGAGAAGGCAGCTGGGGGCAATCCGTTAGACCTTTTAAAGCAAGAAATAGACTTACAGATCCAAGCGCGAGAGAATGCGAGCGAAGCTGTTAGCCTCGCCCTCGAAGGTACTCCAAAAAAGACAGAAGCTCAAAAGGCTTTTAACGTCGAATTAGCGAAAGAGCTCGAGCTAACACGAGCGAAGTTCAATCTATTAGCAACACAGGCCACTGACTCGGGCATGGGAGCCGCCGCTTCCGCTGCAATTGCTGGACAGGGCAACATCACTGCAGCAGGTGACGAAGGGAAGTCGGCAGCAATAACAGATGCGGCTAAAGAGACTATGAGAGGGGTTTCCGAAGACCTTAAAGCCATGGGACCTGAAGGCGCTACTATGGGTAATGCTATTTCAGGAGTACAAAACTTCGCAGAAGCGTTCTCAGTAGGCATGGAAGTAGTAGGAGACACGACTGCTGAGATGGGTACCAGAGTACAGGCAGGCCTAGGTATAGCAAGCTCTATGATAGCAGGTTTAAGTGCTTTAACAAAGTCTATGTCTGCTGACAAGATTCGTGGTATTGACCAAGAGATAGCAGCAGAGAAGGCACGAGATGGACAGTCTTCAGCAAGTGTGGCAAAGTTGAAAGCCTTAGAAGCTAAGAAGACTGCAGCGAAGAAGAAAGCATTTGAAATAGACAAGAAGATGAAGATGGCTCAGACAGTTATCTCTACTGCTCAAGGAGTTACAGCAATGCTCGGAGCAGCTCCCCCTCCTTTTAACTTTATACTTGCAGGTATGGTCGGGGCTATGGGCCTCGCACAGCTTGCCATGATTAAAAAATCTAGCTTCCAAGGAGGCGCTAGTGGTGGTGGTGGTGGTGGCGCACCTTCAGGTATCTCAATGGGGTCTCGGAATAATACTGTAGACCTTGCGAAAGGAAATAACCAAGCCGGAGAGACCTCCTATGCTCGTGGTGCTTCCGGCCAAGGGCAGATGCAGAACTTTACCCCTGCTTTCACAGGTTATAAGAACCGAGCAGCAGGAGGCCCTGCGGGGTTTGTTGTAGGAGAGCAAGGTCCTGAGCTATTTGTACCAGAAGTACCAGGAAATATAGTACCTGCAGGGCAGACTGCCGCAGGCGGAGCACCAACTAACGTAAACTTCTCTATCCAAGCTGTCGACGCAGAAGGCGTAGAAGACTTACTAATGAATCAAAGAGCTAACATAATCAGAATGATTAGAGAAGCAGCGAATGAACAAGGAGAGCTCTTTCTAGAGCAAGTAGCGGAGACACAAATATAATGGCCTTTCAAAATATATTACCAGACCCAAATAACACCATCGGAGACACCGGCAAGGCTACAGCCGGTGGAGAAGGTCCAGGATACAAGTCTGTATCTATTACTTCAAAAAGTGAAGTAATGAGCCAGCGTACTAATTCTGGTAGATTAGTAACTCGCTCTGCTTCCGGACATACCTGGAGTGTTAGTATTGGGTATAACCCTCTTACGAGAGCACAGTTTGATCCTCTTTTTAGCTTTTTGTTGCACAAGAGAGGGAACTTAAACCCTTTCTTTGTCTCTTTGCCCCAGAATAAGGTGCCTCAAACTACTCTATTCGCAAAAACAGTCCGCCCTACTAATGAATCTGTAGGCGGCGTAGCGGGCCTTGGAAAAGTGGTCAAATCAGTGCAACTTCCTCAGGCAGGTGGTACGTTCATTGTTGGACAAGAATACAAGATTACTTCAGTGGCTGGCGGAACTAACTGGAGCAGTGTTGGTGGTGCTACCAACGCTTCTGAGGGTGACATATTTATAGCAACTGCCGTAGGTACCTCTGCTCTAACCTCTGCCTCACCTACCTATGCAAAAGCAGGTACTGACAATATCTTGATGTCGTTTGCAAGCTATGCTGCTGGTACTCATGGCGCTCCAAAGCCCGGCGACTTTTTTACTGTTACAGACGCCAGCGACTCCAACCATACAAAAGTATACCAAGTCGTAAGGACAGAGACCAAAGATACCTATGATTCTCAGCCCGCTGATGATGGAAGCGCGGAAACTGCGAGACTTTACATCTCTCCCGCCCTTCAGAGAAATTTATACGATGATGCAACTCTAACATTTCACAACCCTTTAATGAGAGTGATAGCTACTAGTGATACACAGCGGTATTCTCTTGACCATAAAAACTTATACGAATTTTCCCTTAAATTGCAGGAGGCACAAAAATAATGTCCTATCGCCCATATAACAACGAGTTACGAGACTCTCTTTACAACAACGATCCTTACATAATAGCGCACTTAATAAAGTTTGAAAGACCTACGATCTCTTCTACTTATAGTGGAATCAGTGCCGAGAAGGCCACGGACTATAGCTACCTTACAGATTCTATTATCGACATTGACTTTGACGATGGCAGCTTTAACCGACAGCAACAGTACGTAATAGAAAAAGATGCACTTGCAAACACTACTCCAACCACTGCAGTCCCTAACGGCTCTCAGACCTACCATGCGAATAAAATTCTGACTGTAGGAACAATTAACGAAGGTATTGAAGCCAAGGCCTCTAGCTTGAATTTACAGCTTGATGCCACGGCATTAGGTAGTGCTGTCATGTCTACTTGTACCTTTAATGCAGATCAGAATACTATTACCACGGATATTGACTTATCAGAAGAGGGCTTCTCTGAAGGCGATAAAATATTATTCTCAGCCGGCGCTGGAGCAAACAACGGGAAGAGTGCCGTTATTAACAGATTTACCGCGGGAGGAACAGTTCTTAAAGTTACTCAGACAGGCGGCAGCGCTATCCAAGCAGAGACTAATAAGTTATACCAAATTACATTGCTCTCCGAAGAGATCAGTACCCTTATTTTAGGTAATGGAAACGTTTCGTACACTAACTATATCAATAGAGAAGTTATAATTTACAGGGTTCATATAAATCCTGAAACTAACGAGATTATTGGAGGTCGTCCAGGATTTACTGGAGCAGGCAGTACATATACCTCTGGAGGCGCCATGCTCCTCTTTAAAGGTATAATATCGAACGCATCTCTAAATGAAGACCCTAAAAAGGGTGCTACTATGTCCTGGACTCTTAGCAGCCACTGGGGAGATTTTGTTAGAGTACAGAACCGTGTCACACAAGATAGCGACCATAGAGCTTTAAACACCGAAGGCCAGCCTGACCTAAACATGATTTTGAGAAAAGAATATGCTGGAGATATGGGTTTTGCACACTCAGAACTCGCATTAAACCTCATAGCTACATATAATAAGACAGAAACAAGACAGAAGACCGTATATAAAAAGAAAAACCTTGGATTAAGTAAAAAAGTATCTTTTGTAGACTATGACGTAGAAGTACCTACAGACATAGATTTGAAACTAAACCTACAGGCTAAAGCTCTACCTGTTGTATACGGAGTCCAGAAGATTGATAGTATACCTTTCTTTTTTGACAACCTCAAAGCTAGTCCTAACCAGGTATACGCCGGCTATGCTTTGTGCGAAGGCCCAATCGGTGGCGTACTAGATATTCTACTAGACGATAAAACTACTATATGTGTTGATAAAAACGATGAAACCTTACGCAGCGCGCAGACCGAAGAAGAGTCTGTAGATATTGTTTGTCAGGGTAGACAAGATCGAGGACAAACTCTTGTAGGAACCCCTGCATCCACGGGCGTAGGTATATATACACATACCGCATTTACGAAATTTACATATAACTCATTGGGCAGTATTCGGCGAATGGTTCTTAATGACCATGCTGCGACATACAATGCGGAGCCCATACAAGGCTCTCACTATTATACCCAGGAAACGCGTGTAATGGAAGCAGGGGGTGTGGGGTATAAAGGTATACAGCACGAAGAGGCTTTTAGGTTTACAAAACCTATTGACTGCACACTTGTATTTCATAAAGGCACCGGTTCGCAGGCAGCAAACCACCTACTTGTTGAAAAAGCTAGTAATAACTTATTTAAAATTCAAAATGATTTCTACAAAGGCAATCCGGGTACGTATTGGACCCCTAACCATAGAGTACTTGATACGGCTTACTGTATCGGAGAGTTTGTGATAAGTGAAGGTGAAACTACAATGCCTAGTCTTGACTTTATTGTACGAGGCAGAGATGTAGAATGCCATAACTATGATGATAGCTACGCACACAATAGTTCTTATGCTAGTGAGAACCCTGCAAATTTCGATGCCTACGACACTGTATATATCAGTGGCGATGGTATAACAGAGTATGAGACCATAATTATCGATAAGTGGAGTTTCCTTGATGGAAACGGAGACACTCAGCATCGCTTCAGATGGGAGGTCGCACCTACTCCTACAAAGTCTGCTTTAAAGATGTCAACTGCTTCGGGGTCTGGAGGCACAGAGTGGCACATGCAGGTAGGCAACGCAACTTTAGCGACAGGCTCGATATCCACTAAACTAGAAGCACCTCTTCATGCTACTCAAGGTACTAAGGGTTCTATTATTCTTGCCTCAACTCCTGCCGCGTGGAACCTAGCAATGGCGGCTACTTCGGCTTCAGATACCTTCGAAGGAACTCCTTCCTCTCCTGCCCCTAGAAGATCTGCTAAGTTAGGTTTTTATAAGAGTGGAGTTTCGAAAGATTCTATTATGAGATCTTCTAGTATTGGCTTTGAAACGTACAATGCAGGTGCTTCGACTATCGGCGAGCTTCCTCTTTTAGATGATGACTCTAGCAACGGGGACGTGGTTGATGTAGCACTTCTTGATACTGTTATACTTCGTAATGCAATAAAGTTGCCCAACGCTTTAAATGGAGGAACTGCCGCAGAGTACGTAGGCGCTACCATAACCTTATATCGCTATGACGCTACATCACTAATTCCTTATGTACAGGAACGTAATATATTTGCCTGGAATGTTGCAGCTTCCAATGTAGTGGCTATAGTCGACGAGCCTTGGGATGCCTACTATGAGCCCCAAAGCGGTGACTTATTCAGTATTAAAACTAAAAAAGATACAAGAGTTTCTATCAATCCGGCCATGCAACTTATGGATTATATCAAGAATAAAAGGTACGGTAAAGGCTTGAAAGATTCAGACCTTGATTTAGCTACTTTTAAAGATGCGGCTCAGAAGTGTGACACTCGATCAGAGATTACAGTAATTGCCGCGCTGGAATCCGGCACTACTCCTGTGCCAGGCGCTAAGTATGCTCGCGAGCACAGTGGTATAACACATTTTTATGGTACAGTATCTAAGGTTGTACCTGTTACAGTTGGAGGTGTTGCTCATCTTGCTGTAACTTTCAAGGACTGTGTAGGCAAGATTGCACAAAAGTGGAATGATTACAATACCTTCGGAATAGGGCAGGTCGTATGGAGCGCAGACGTAGACGGAGTAAAGTTGAAAAGAAAGACAGGCTCTACTGGCACAATGGCAAGCATTACCACCGGCAGCGTTACCATAGCGGCACTTCAACTATCTAAGGTAAGCGGGACAGGAGGTACTTTAGCACTGAACGTAAGTACCTCTTTAACTTCCGGAGATGGCAACCCTGTGGTTAAAGATATAGACACTGCGGGAGGTATCAGTGCCAGTGGCTATAGTCTCTACGACTCAGATAATGTTAAATATTGGAAGTATTTAGGCTGGGATAGTCATGCTCAAAGAAACGTGACTAGACACCAACTGAATCATACTATCAATACGCAGAATACTGTGTTTGATAATATCAATAACATGCTTAGACAGTTTAACGGTATTCTTCGCTACTCAAACGGCAAGTATCAGTTAAATGTTAAAAGCCAATCAGCAGCATTAAGTCAGTATGAGAAAGTTGATGAGACTGACATCATAGGCCAGATAAAGATAACGGATAAAGGCAGCAAGAAGACCTTCAATAGTGTTAGTGCAAATATTATTGACCCACAAAATAACTTTGAGCCTAGGGCTGTTAGCTTCTTTAACTCAGAGTATTTGAGACAGGATAATGGCGTGCCGAAGAAAGGGAATTTTGCTACTCCTGCAATAACTAACTACTTCAATGCTAGGTTTAATATTAAGCAGTTCCTTGACGAATCAAGAAATGGTTTAGAGATACAACTTACTGTACGCCCTTCAGGTATGCTTTTACAGGCCGGAGAAGTAATAGGACTTAGCTACCCTCGTTTTGGCTGGGATGAAAAGCTATGGAGAATCACTAACCTAAACTTTTTGTCTAATGGTAATGTCTCAATAACTGCAGAAGAACACGCAGACACTGCATATGTGGTAGAGGCTTCTGAAGTAGGAGGCAGGGGAGGCGAAGAAGGAGGTCCCGGTATTGTTGTAAGCTCGCTGACTAACTCGCCTAACTCTTTGATAGCTATAGGAGGAGGTGGAGGTATTCGTCTAACCTGGAAACACGGAGTAGGGTATAATGCTGCTACTCACGACGTGCAGGTATTTAGCAATGTAAAAAATGTTAGAACTATGACAACAACAGCTACAGGTGGAGGTACTAACTCTATCTCGTTGACAATACCCGCTGGCTCTGCCCAAAACAATAATGAGCGTACTGACCTTGGTATAGGTACAGTAATCCGCGGCAAAACTACATCAATACCTGTAGTTTCGGGCAATAGCTATGCAGCCGGTATCTATATAATTACTACTGTTGGTACTACAAACTGGAACAACCTCAACGGAACCTCAGGTACTAATTATCAGATCGGCGACGTCGTAAATGTTGCAAGTGGCACGTTATCAGGCACCGGAGCTATGAAAGGCTACGACCAACCTGTTAAAGTTACTGCAGTTAATACACAGACTGGAGTAGTGATTTTAAGTGCTCCCCTTACCTGGGCGTCTGGAGACTCTTTTACTTTCACAGCCCCCCTAATAGCAGGTAATTTAGATACTGATACTTATACGGATCCCGTTACAGAGACAGCACTTACTACTACTCGTTACTATTGGGTAAGATACTCTATAAAGAAAACTATTAAGAACGTTGCAGGTCAGGTAAACAAAAAGACGTTTTCTGCTTTTCACCCCACTACTACGGAAGGTGTGGAGGGCATTGGCCTCAGTGCGGATGTGCTAAGAGACCTCACTTTAAGCACTAGTCTAGGGACGGATTTTGTCTATACTAACGGAGGAGGCTCCCTACAGGCAAGCTACCCTGCTAATACGACAATTACAGCTGCGGGTGTTAATGTGCTTGGTACTGCCAACTACAAGTTTGAGAAGATAACAAAAGACGGGACAGTTAGTACAGTACAAGCATTCTCGAGCGACACTACTTTTGTGTACACCCCTCCTACGGGATCTAATACGAATGATAACGCTGCAGGTTTTGATTTACTTCCGCAGCGAATACGTGTTACTTTTAAAGATACCTATAATGGGGTAGATTATTTATCTGTAAAAGAGCTTACTATGCGTGCGACCAGAATTCTACTGGACGGAAACAATGGACAGGATGGACAGGATGGAGAGGATGGAAACGCGGGCGCGAATGGATACACCATAGCAGCTACAAACCAAGCTATGATTTTATCTGCAGACAGCACAGGAGCTGTTCCAGCTATAGAACAATTCATTAGTAATATAACAGTAAACCAGGGGAGTACAGGATTAAGCTATAGTACTGCTACTAGTAATTGGGCGGATAATACGTGGCACTTTGGTACAATATCAGAGATTACAGGAGCGGCATTTTTTGCGGTATCTGTAGCTAACTCAGGTACACTAACTCTCGCTTCAAACAGTAGTATCTACAGTAACCCCGCACATCTTGCTATAGTATTCGACGCACAGATTAAAGATAAAGACAACGCTGTTATTGGCACTTTACGGTACCAAATAGATAAGAGGCTTGGTATCCGCTTGATCGGGAATTTAGAATTAGAGATTGACGCCACCGAGGCTACAATCACTTTGTCGGGTAAAGAGCCTTTTACTGAGTACCAGTTTACTACTATAACAACCAACAGCTCTAGTTTTGCTACAGGTAATGCTCGGGATTGGATGGGAGGAGGATTAACCCAAAGTTTTGCTACTACGGGACACACTGAGCTTGCCCCAGAAACAGCCACGGCTGCAATTAAGATAGCTGCTAGTTTGGTAGATGATGAAGGTCAGAATGGTGAAAAGATTCTACGAACGGGTGATCGCTTTAGAATTAGAGTAATGGGTGCTGCCAATGAAACTTTTATGGCAGGAGAACGTATATATATAGGCGCTCCAATTACTTCAACAGCAGCAGGCAACCTGGGGCCCAGCGCTAGAGACCACACGTCTTGGAGTACTTTAGTTGCCGAACGGGTAATGGGCAGTATGATAGTTGATGGTACTTTATCTGCAGACTCCATTGACTCTAATAGCGTAAGAACCACTGTATTGAATGCGACCAGTAGTATTATCTTAGGTAGTACAGGTAATAGCGATACTTCATCAACTCGGGGTAAGATATACTCGGCGGGCAAGACAGCCTACGGAGCGTCTGGAGCGGGATTCTTCCTTGGATTTGAAGGAACCAGTAGCTCTGTAGCAAAGTTCCATATAGGCACAAACAATGACTTCTTAAAGTGGAGCGGTACTGCTCTAGAGATCCAAAGCAGAAGTGGGGGCTTCTCCTTAAAAAGCGCCACGAGCAGCTCTCGACTTGAGATTGTGAATGATGTTATTGAAATTTATAGCGGATCTGAAAGCACCCCCAGAGTAAAAATCGGGAACCTTGCGTAAAACCAAGGTTTCAAAAAAATAAACCTTGACATAGAAGGTCAACTTAGATATAATTCTGTAATGGAGGAAATCATATGAGCGCAGCCCGCTACAACCTAATCATCGACCAAGGGTCCGACTTTGCCCTGGAATTTAT
>Ga0070748_1001222_pt1 | contig 12022 bp, 8 predicted proteins | sample VirMetDEL_Nov_12_FD_77015 | JGI IMG/M metagenome (GOLD analysis project Ga0070748, IMG submission 77015) | Aqueous microbial communities from the Delaware River and Bay under freshwater to marine salinity gradient to study organic matter... | ecosystem: Environmental > Aquatic > Marine > Coastal ...
CAAGAGAACAAAACTACTGAAAACGTTAATAGGTATATAAATTTATTCATTTTTAGATTTTTAAAAATTAAGGTATTGGGAATCAAGTTGTGTAGTATTGTATTGTAGCACATTGGCTAAATATTCCACTTGGATGGCAGTGGCGTTTTCTAAACTTTGGATGTATTGAAAAAAGTCAATTTCGCCATGTTTATAACTCATATTCCCAACCTTGATAATTTCATCTGATAACTTTTTCCCGTATTGATTATAGTAATTTATGGCTTGCTGGTATTTTGCTAATTCGTTCTTTTTTTGGATTAAATAACTATCCATTTTTAACTCTTCGTTCTTTTTTTGTTGTTCCCAACTTTGTAATTCCAGTTGAGCTACTTTAGTTTTGGAAACATTTCCTGAGAACAAAATAGGTAATCCTAAGCCCACCTGAAAACCATTTAGTGACTTTGATAATCCTTTATTTGAACCTCTGAAATAGTCCAAATGTACATCTGGTAACCAGCTTTGTTTTTGAAGATTTATTTGACTTTTATAATTATCCGTAATCCTCTCTAAATAATCACTATATGAAGATTTAATTGACTCATTGGTTAAATTAATCAAAGGCACGATTTCTATGCTTTTAACCAGTATATTTTCATCAGATTGAATTAAAGATTTTAGCACATCATACTGTATAAACTTATCATTTTCTAGCTGTGATAATTTAGTTTTTATTTGTCGAAATTTAGCTTGGGCCGTTATTTTTTCTAGATAATTAGTTTCTCCTAATTCAAAACGTCTGTCACTTGCTTTGGAAAAATTTTGATACAAACTATCCAAATATTGGTAGAGTTTTTCTTGATGCTGCAAATACACAATTTGGTAATAGGCCTTGGATATTTCTAAGGACAATTTATTTTTTTGAATTTCATAATGGGCTTTTTCTTTCTCATATTCTGTGGTATTTAGCTTTTTTTGAGCGCTATATACTGTGGGAAATGAAAAACGTTGCTGCGCTCCAAAAATCTTTAGCGGTTCATTATTAAAAGCAATATTATTTTGATCGTAATTGTAGTAAACAGTGGTTTTATCAAACGTATAAGCAGTTTTAATGTTTGCCTGATGCTTATCAACTTGTAATTGAAAAGCTTTTAATCCTTTATTATTTGCAATACCGCTTTGAATCAAACTTTCTAATTTAGAGTTCGGATTTTGAGAAAATGAAACAGTAGCACTCAATAAAAACAATATAGTATAAGTTGTACTTTGATGTTTTTTAAACTTTGGTTTTTTAAACTCTTTTTTATCAAATACTTTAAATAATATTGGTAAAACCACCATGGTTAAAATAGTTGCAGTAAACAAGCCTCCAATAACAACTGTTGCTAAAGGGCGCTGCACCTCTGCTCCTGCTGAGGAAGAGATTGCCATTGGTAAAAAACCTAGCGCTGCTGCTGCCGCAGTTAACAAAACGGGACGTAATCTATCTGTTGTTCCTTTTAAAATTAGTTCGTCAATATTTTTCATTCCCTGATGTTTTAATTCTTTAAAATGTTCGATCAATACAATGCCGTTTAAAACAGCAATTCCAAATAAGGCAATAAACCCGACTCCTGCCGAAATACTAAAGGGTAAACCGCGTATCCATAGAAATAACACACCACCTACTGCCGAAAGCGGTATCGCCGAATACACCATTAATGCCTCTTTGATAGAACCGAAGGCAAAGTACAATAAGATAAATATTAAAAATAAGGCAATAGGAACCGCAATCATCAATCTTGCTTTAGCACTTTGCAAGTTTTCAAATTGTCCTCCATATTGCACATAGTATCCTGCGGGTAATTTAATTTGAGTGTCAACAATTTTCTGAATATCAGTAACAACACTTTGTAAATCTCTATTTCTCACATTGATTCCTACGACAATTCTTCTATTGGTATTGTCTCTAGATATTTTGGCTGGGCCTTCGGTATATTCAATGTTTGCTAGTTCTTGTAACGGAATTTGTTGCCCATTAGAAGTGGATACATATAAGTTTTTTAAGTCATTTATGTCTTGTCGATTGGTTTGATCCAAACGGATTACCATATCAAAACGTTTTTCACCTTCAAATACATTTCCTACCGTTTTCCCTGCAAATCCCAGCGCAATCATATCATTTAAGTCGGAAATATTCAACCCATAACGGGCTATTTTAGATCGGTCATAGCGTACTGTCATCTGAGGCAAGCCTTCCGTTTTTTCAATAATGACATCTGATGCGCCTTCGACATTTGCTATAGCTTTTTTAATCTCGTGCGCTTTTCTGGCTAAAACATTTAAATCTTCACCAAACACTTTTACCGCGACATCAGATCGTGTACCTGAAATTAATTCGTTAAAACGCATTTCAATCGGCTGCGTAAATTCAATTTCCATATTTGGAATCTGTTTTTCGATAGCGGTTTTAATTTTATCTGCGAGTTCATCTTTGCTCGATGCAGAGACCCATTCTGATTTTGGCTTAAGCTTTACAATTACATCACTTTCCTCCATACTCATAGGATCTGTAGGTACCTCTGCAGCTCCTATCCTACTGACAACCTGCTGTACTTCTGGGAAATTTTTAAGAATAATTTGCTCTATTTTAGTAGTCGTAGCAATTGTTTTTGTTAGTGATGTTCCCGTTTTTAAAACTGGCTGAATTACAAAATCACCTTCGTCTAATGTAGGAATAAACTCTCCTCCCATAGTTGCAAATAATACTACTGCCATCAGCAGTAATCCAACAGCACCATACAGCACCTTTTTAGTATTCGTTAATGCCCAAGTAATAATGGGTATATACCAAGAATTTAATTTTCGTATTAATTTACTAGAAATAGAATTTGGGTTCTCTTCTTTTGGTTTTAAAAATAAAGAAGAAACTACAGGAACATACGTAAAACAAAAAAGCATCGCTCCCACTAAAGCAAAACTAAAGGTCATAGCCATAGGCTTAAACATTTTACCTTCAATACCAGATAGAGAAAGAATTGGTATAAAAACAATCAGAATAATCAGCTGTCCAAAGATGGCTGAATTCATCATTTTTGATGCACTTTTATACGTAATCTGGTCAATCTCAACTTGTCTGTCTTCTTTAGAAAGTGGTCCTAACTGAGCGGATTTACTAGCTATTTGAAATGCAATAAATTCGACGATAATTACTGCCCCATCAATGATAATTCCAAAATCTATGGCTCCTAAGCTCATTAAGTTAGCATCAATTCCAAATATATTCATCAGTGAAATAGCAAACAGTAAACACAAAGGAATTACTGAGGCCACAACTAATCCCGAACGCCAGTTCCCTAACAATAAAACCACGACAAAAATAACTATCAAACAGCCTAAAATTAAATTTTCGGCTACGGTAAATGTTGTTTTGCCTACCAATTCACTTCGTTCCAAAAAGCCATTGATATAAACACCTTCAGGAAGCGATTTTTGAATTATAGCTATCCTATCTTTCACATCGTTTATAACTTGCTTTGAATTAGCTCCCTTAAGCATCATTACTTGGCCAAGCACTTTTTCGCCTTCTCCATTACCAGTTATGGCGCCAAAACGATTGGCAGATCCAAAACGAACTTCGGCAACATTTTTAATATAAATAGGCAGACCGTTACTGTTCTTAACAACAATATTTTCAATATCCTGTAGCGATTTAACCTTTCCTTCTGCTCGAATAAAATAGCTTTGATTGGTTTTTTCAATATAAGCACCACCGGCAATACTATTATTTTTTTCAAGCGCTGTGAACACATCGGTAGTACTGATATTCATCGCTTTTAAATTGGATGGCTTTATAGCAATTTCATATTGTTTTAAAAAGCCTCCCCAGGTATTTATTTCCACCACTCCTTTTATACCAGATAGTTGGCGTTTTACAACCCAGTCCTGTATTGTTCTTAAATCAGTAACTGAATATTGACTTTTGAATTGTGGTTTTACTTCAAGTGTATATTGATAAATTTCCCCAAGTCCAGTTGTAATGGGGCCCATTTCTGGGGAGCCAAAGCCTGCTGGAATTTTCTCAGAAGCTGATTTGATTTTTTCGGCAATTAATTGTCTGGGCAAATATGTTCCCAAATCATCCTCAAAAACAATAGTAACGACAGATAATCCAAATTTAGAAATAGATCTGATTTCTTTAACACCAGGCAAATTAGCCATTTCAATTTCTACTGGATATGTAATGTATTGTTCAATATCTTGAGTAGCCAAATTACGAGAAGTTGTAATTACCTGCACCTGATTATTAGTCACATCAGGTACCGCACCAATGGAAATTTGAAAGATGGAGTAAACTCCAAAGGCAAAAATCCCTAAGGTAAATAGTAAAACAATGAGTTTGTTTTTAAGACTAAAAGCAATTATTTTTTCGAGCATTTTAACTTTATTTTATCTTTCAAAAATACAGTGAAAATGGAAAAGTTGTCTTAAGAACTAGTTAAGGTCTTCTTCATGCATGCTTAAAATAACTGAAGTCCCCACATTCTTTTCACTGGAAATTTGAATTTCAATAGCAAGCAATCCGCATAATTTTTTTACAATTGATAATCCTAATCCTGTACCTTTAATTTCAGGATGGTCAGTAGAATCAGATCTAAAAAAAGAATTATAAATTTTCCCAACATCTTTCGAATCAATTCCAATACCCGAATCGATTATCCTGCATTCAATAGTATTAACATCTTTTGTAATGGTAATAGCTAATTTAGTGTTTTTATTTGAGTATTTTAAAGCATTGGAAATCAAATTGTTAATAATTATTGAAAATAAATAATTATCAGTATTGATATAAAAATCGTGGGAGAAGTCAGTGACAATTTGAATTTCCTTCGCCTGAATTGTATTGGTATATCTAGAAAGTGTATCTAATATAATTCCATTTAAATAAACAGGCTCTATTTGCAAGCCTTGTTTTTGGTTTTCAAAACGAGCTAATAATAACAATTGATCTACTAAATGATTTAAACGGTCTACTTCAGCCACACAAAAATTAATTTTCTCCTCATATTCTTCCGGACTTCTGTGTTTTCTAACAAGAACTTCTAGCGTTCCTTTAATTACTGTTAATGGCGTGCGAAGTTCATGAGAAGCATCTGATGTGAATTGTTTTTCTCTTTCAATAGTACTTTCAATTCGATCTAGTAGTTTATTAATTGTTTTTGAAAGTACATAAAGCTCGTCTTTATTTTGTGGCAACGGAATTCTAGCTGACAAGTTGTCCTTTGTAATGATGTTAGAAGTTTCAATTATAGCACTTATCGGCTTTATACTTCGTCCAACAATAAAACGAGCAATGGAGAAAAGTACTATCAAAATCAAAGGATAGGCAATAATTAATATTTCAGATAAGTTTTGAATAACTACAGAAGCTCCCTCTAGAGACATAGCTATTAAAATATAACCGACTTTTATATTTTCTGAAATAATGGGAACCTGAATTTGACGTATTTTGTTCCCTAACAATTTGGTATCAAATAGTTCATTATCGTCTACCTCCTTATTGAAATTTAGTGTTTGCTTTTTAAGATTGGGTGACTTCTCAATTAGCTTACCATTTCGATCTAAAAACTGTATAAAAACAGGATTTACATCAACTGTGTTGTGTTCTCTCTCTTTCCATTCATCTTGATGCGTTAGATGAAACGAATCTTTAGAAATATTTATTTCTTTTAAATGGTGTGCTACTTCAATAGAAATATCGCTATTGATGTGACTATAAACACTCAGTCGTACAATAGAAAAAATAACAGCAAATACTACAAATATTAGCAAGGCTGTAGTAATGATATAATTAAAAGCGATTCTATTTTTAAATGAAAATTGTTGCATTATTTACTTATCATTAGCGATATACCCTACTCCTCGTACCGTTTTTATATAATCTTCTTCTATTCTTAAATTCAGTTTTTTGCGTATGGCATTGATAAATACATCAATGACACCCGTGTCATACTCAAAATGAATATCCCACACATCTTCAATAATTTGGTTTCTGGTACACACCTTTCCTTTATTTTTCACGAGATAGCTGAGCAGTTCAAACTCTCGCTGGGTTAATGCAACTTCAGCATCATTAACAGTAACGCTATGTTTACTCAAATCAATCAGAATCGTACCTAAAGATAGGGTTTCTGTCTCCTTTTGATTTCTAAAATGTATTTTTATGCGTTCTACTAATTCCTCAAAACTAAAAGGTTTTTTGATATAATCATTAGCCCCAGCTTTTAAACCTTCAATAGTTTCCTGGATAGTATCTTTGGCAGTTAAAAAAATAATTGGAGTAGTGACATCTTTTATTCTAATGGCTTTACATAATTCAAGGCCACTCATTTTGGGTAACATCCAATCTAATAAAATAAGATCAAAAGTATTATTTTGAACCAATTCAAAACCCGTAAGACCGTCTAAAGCTGCTGTTACAGTATAGCCCTCTTCCTCTAAACCTTGTTTGAGAAATTGTACAATACCGGCTTCATCTTCCACTATTAAAATATGCATTTTTGTTTAGTATTATTCGATTTCAAATTTAAATCCTAATGAAGCAATATTTGCTGATAAGCCGTCGCTCCTTTGATAATGATTCAATCGTAAATCTATTGATTTCATACCTAAAATAAAAATTTTGGCTTGGGCAAAAATATCAGTGTAGGTTAAACCAAAACCATATTGGTTACTGTTAAATTGAGACAAATCATAGTCAGAGGTATAAAACTCCTCTGTGGACAAATGCTCTTTGTATCCAGCAAAATAATCGGATGCTGTTTGCGTATAATAACGATATAACGGAGCAATAGTAAACTTAGCATTTAGCTTAATAGGTAATTCGATAGAAGCTGTATGGGCTTGTATCCCCCAATTATCTTGGTAATAACGGTAATAGGTTTTGGCAACCACATATTCATTAATATAGAAATTTACCCTTGCCCCTATAGGAACTTTAAATCGTGTACTTGGTAAATGTTCATTATCGTCGGCCAGATGATAAACCCCTTCATTAGCCGCGGTTCCATAAACAGGAATGTACTGTGGAAGACCAATATAATAGTTAGGTTTATCTGCAAAATAAACTCTTTGGTATGGCGTAGCCAATAGTCCTTCTTGCTTTAGTAAATCCATAAAAATGGACATCTGAATTTTTTTAGTCAAGATTTGTGAAAAGGAAATAGAAGCCGAGTAGGAATTTCTATTCACTTTAGAATATTCTGAAAAAGACGCAGGCAAATAATCCGTTGATTTATTTCCATCTTGATCCAGAATTGTTACTCCATTTAAATAACCTTGATTTTGAAAATTGGCACCATTTAAAGCATATTCATGCAGTTCTGTTGGATAAATAGGTCGCCACTGATCTAAATAAGCATTCGCTTTGAAACTAATTTCGGTGTTTTTTTGATTGAATAATTTAGTAAAACCTCCACCAAAACCAATTGAGGTATAATCGTACTCATTAGAAAAGGAAACATCAGCATTCCAGATGGTGTTGCGATCATTAGAATTATGACTGTAATTTGCTGTTATGGATGCCAGCTGATCACTTCCTGAAGCTCCAGAAGAAGCAAACCATGGAGTTCCATAAGGCCCTGCATTTTCTGTAGTTGTTGTTGTACTCTGACCAGAAGCTCCTGAACTTGTAGATGAGCTGTTTTTGTTAGAATTAAACGGATTGATATTACTAGAAGATGCAGATGTATACGCCGACACTCCCACATCAAAAGTTAAAATATCATCAGCATTTAGCGGTACAGCTACCACAATATTAGACGCAATATCTGTAAGCTTTTCAGATCCTAGCCCGCCCCCTACTGCAGAATGGACACCATCCTGTTTGTAATAGCTCAGTAAAAAGTCAACTTCAGTATTTTCTAAAACCCTTTTTTTAAAAGTGGAAGTGGAATCTTTCTGTTGAGAAATAGCAGTTACATGTATCAATATAACTACTGCTAATACTATTTTTTTCATTTTCGAAAATTAATTACATCCACAACCACCACCTGTTTTTCCTCCATTGGCACCAGCCGCAGCTTCACGATAAACTTGAAAAGTAGTTTCATATCGCTCCGCAGGTTTTGCCGCTAACTTCATATCGGGATCATTTATGTACAATTTATCGTATTCTTTTACTGCAACGCATGATTGCATAAGAACAAGAATTACTAAAAGAAGCAGTGCTCTAATCATTTTTAAACTTTTTTAAATCAATATTTTTTGAAGCTGAAATTTTACCATTATCCTCTACGTATATACAACCAACTCCCGGAAGTTGATTTACTAAATCGAGGCCCACATCTACACCTAGTACAAAAATACCCGTTGCTAAGGCATCAGCTAATTCAGTAGATTTTGCAAAAACGGAAACACTAATAATTCCAGAAGCAGGATAACCCGTGCGGGTATCGATAATATGTGAATACCTTTTCCCATTAAAAGTGACATATTTTTCATAACTACCTGAGGTTTCTACAGCACTATCTTCTAAGGGAAAAGTAGCAAAAATCTTATCTTTATTTAATGGATTTTTAATTCCTACCTTCCATTGTTTGCCATCGAGTTGTTTACCCCAAGTATTAATATCTCCTGAGATATTTACAATTCCAGCAGTGACACCCTCTTTTACTAACATCGCTTTAATTTTATCAGCAATAAATCCTTGACCTATTCCACCTAAACCTAATTTCATTCCTACATTCTTAAGAAATATGGTGCTATTCGAAGCGTCAAGTATTATATTTTGGTACCCTACCCTTGCTACAGAATTTTTTATTTCTTCGGGAGTTGGCATTTGAGTCATGCTGCCATCAAATTTCCATATTTTATCCATTGAAGCATAACTAATATCAAATGCTCCTGAGGTTAACTCAGATATTTTAATAGATCGCTGGACCAAATCAAATACTTCTTTGGGCACCTTTACGGGCTTTATCCCTGCATTTCTATTTACTTCAGATATAGGAGTAGTAGGAATCCAATCAGAAATTAAATGTTCTAATCTGGAGGTTTCGGCTACAGCCATATCAATAAAATGATCTGCTTCAGGAATATCCTTTGCAACTACAGTCATTTCAAATGGACTGCCCAACATGGATAACGTTCTTCTATGAGTTACTTGTGCAGAAGTACCTAATACTGTAAAAAGAATTAGTAACAAAGAGAGTTGTCGCATCACTTATTTACTTTAGAAATGAATTAAGGATTTCAATATATTCGTTAGGGCTTACGTTTTTATAGGTGGTTTTCCCTAATATTTTTCCTTTACTATCTAAAACTACAACTAGTGGAAAGATGCCTTCTTGATTGTATTTTTCTGCTAGTTCTTGATTGTGCTTTTTTAATTCAGCAGTCAGCTCGTTTTGTTTCTTTTTAGGAAAATCTGCTCTTTCTAAGATATAGTTTTTGGCAGCATATTCTTTAAATGTTTCAGATTGCCAAATGTTTTTATCTAGCTTTATGCACGGAGCACACCAATCAGATCCCGAAAAAACGAGTACAATTGGTTTGTTTTGAGCGTTTGCCTCAGCTGTTGCTTGATTGAAATCCGTTTGCCAGTTTTGAGAATATCCTATTGATGCAACAAGCAATAGTAATAAAGCTATTTTATTTTTCATCGAATAAAATTTATAAATTATGTTAAGAACTGTCAGTAAATAAATAAGTGTTTAATACCCAACAAACATAACTCAAAGCTTGATAACTTATTGTTAAAGCTAATTCTTCTTAAGCGAACATTAAGAATAGATGGTACAGTAAACTAGTTAGTTATCCTTTAAAAAGCATTATTTTTACAAAAAATTAACCTCTATGTCATTTTTAAAAAAACTATCCCCTTTCTATAACTTGATATTATTCTATGTTATGGTCAGTTTTATTTTAAGAATTGTTTTGCTTTTCCATCCTATTACGCAAGCTTCTTTTTCATTTATCGATTCTTTGAAAATTTTTTCACTCGGTATTGTTTCTGATTTCTTTGTATTCATTTTAGCCAGTGGTTTTTTATGGCTTTATTTGATTTTTATTTCGAATACAAAATACTTAAAACCTTACGGATATATCATCTTCGGACTTTTTGTAGCATTGTTTCTCTACATATATTCAGGAAAATCAATTCTTAATGAGTATGGAGGTGCCTTACCTAAAATTGGTTTAATTTTCGTGGGGATTAAAACCTTCTTGTTTGGATTATTTCTTTTTCTACCAAAATACCGAAACAAAATAAGATTCTGGTTGTTTAGTTTTGTGATGTTCTTATTTGTTGTTTTGATTCTACAAAATGCAATAAGTGAGTATTTTTTCTGGAACGAATTCGGCGTTAAATACAATTTCATCGCAGTTAACTATTTGGTTTACACCAATGAGGTCATCGGAAATATCATGGAGTCTTATCCCGTAGTTCCTTTATTTACAGGCTTGTTTATTATTGCCGGAATTGTCACTTATTTTATTGTAGGTAGATCAAAATTGTATATTGACAGCATTCCTACTTTCGTTGAGAAAGTAAAAATTTCAGGTTTGTACTTTGTATTATTTGGATTTTCACTTCTAGCAATTCCTGCATTGGCAACCAACGAAAATTCGCAAAACATCTTTTCAAATGAGCTGCAAGCAAATGGAATCTATCGTTTTTACCTTGCCTTTATGAATAGCGAATTGGACTATTTTAAGTTTTATAAGACATTGCCCGAAAAAGAAGCTTACGCCTTGTTAGCAAATCAGATACCATCACTAACAACTGAATCTACTCTTAGAGAGATTAAAAGTGCAGCAGCCGAAAATCATAAAAATGTGGTTTTAATAACAATCGAAAGTTACAGTGCTGACTTCATGAAACTGTATGGCAGTGATAAAAACCTAACACCTTTTTTAGATCAGTTAGCTTCTGAAAGTTTATTATTTACTAATTTTTATGCTTCTGGAAATAGAACTGTGCGCGGTCTGGAAGCCGTAACCTTGTGTTTACCTCCTACTGCCGGCGAAAGCGTTGTTAAAAGAAAAGACAACAAAGACAAATTCTCAACAGCTCATGTATTTAAGCAAAAGGGATACAATGTCAAATATTTGTATGGTGGGGATGCTTTCTTCGATAATATGGAAGATTTCTTTTCTGGAAATGGCTATGATATTGTAGACAAAAAAACATTCACCGCTGACGAAATCACATTTGACAATATATGGGGTGTTTGTGACGAAGATATGTATAACAAAGCCATCAAAGTAATGAATGAAGAGGCAAAGGAAAACAAACCTTTTTTCAATCACATTATGACAGTGAGTAACCACCGACCTTTTACCTATCCAAACAATAAAATAGATATTCCAGGTGATGCTAAATCTCGAGATGGTGGTGTAAAATACACTGATTATGCTATGAAGAAGTTCTTTGATATGGCCAAAAAGCAGCCATGGTTTGCGAATACTATTTTTGTTATTTTAGCGGATCACTGTGCTTCTAGTGCCGGTAAAACAGAACTTCCAGTAGATAAATATAGAATTCCAGCTATGATTTATAGCCCAGGTTTCATACAACCACAACGCTATACAAAACTGGTATCACAAATAGATATTATGCCAACTGTTTTTGGATTATTGAATTTCAATTACCAGAGCAAGTTCTTTGGACAAGATGTTTTAAAAGAGAACTACAAACCAAGAGCTTTAATCGCTACTTACCAAGACTTAGGGCTGATTAAAGACAATATTTTGACTATTATCTCCCCTAAACAGCAAGTAAAGCAATATCAATTGACGTTGTTGCCTAAAGAAAGGATTGAAAATGATTTCCAATTGTATTATGATCAAAAGCCTTTGGATAAGGAAAGGCTAGATCTGGTGAATGAAACCATTTCATATTATCAAACAGCATCAGACATGTTAAAGAAAAAGAAGTATCAAAAAAATTAAGTATAAAAAAAGCCTGTGAATAGACTCACAGGCTTTTTTTTATATAAAATTAGGTTAGCTTATTCAGCGTCTTTATCACTTTCAATTCCGAAGAGATCTCCTTTTTTGAAAA
>Ga0070748_1001224_pt1 | contig 12006 bp, 9 predicted proteins | sample VirMetDEL_Nov_12_FD_77015 | JGI IMG/M metagenome (GOLD analysis project Ga0070748, IMG submission 77015) | Aqueous microbial communities from the Delaware River and Bay under freshwater to marine salinity gradient to study organic matter... | ecosystem: Environmental > Aquatic > Marine > Coastal ...
AATTTCACGATATTCCTAATACAACGGCTAAAGCAGTAAAAGCAGCAGCTGAACTGGGTGTATGGATGGTAAATGTACACGCCTCTGGTGGCGAGCGTATGTTGAATGCCGCGCGCGACGCCTTGATTGCCCGGACAGCTCCAAATCCACTTTTAATTGCGGTGACAGTACTTACAAGTATGGAGCAGGCAGATTTGCAGGCTATTGGTATTGAACAGTCGCCTGAACAGCAAGTGATGCGCCTTGCTAAGTTAACTCAAAGTTCGGGGCTCGATGGTATTGTTTGTTCAGCGCAAGAGGCTAGCCTGATGCGACGCGAATTTGGTGCGGACTTTTGCTTGGTGACGCCTGGTATACGCTTGCCATCTTCTCCAGCTGACGATCAGCGTCGCACCCTGACACCTGCGGCAGCTTTAGCCGCAGGCAGCAGTTATCTAGTTATTGGTCGTCCCATTACACAATCAGCCGATCCCGTAGCTACCTGTCGTCAAATCATAAAATCACTTACTGAATAAATTGAGGAATGATCTTGAGCGTATCATCTGATTCATCTCCATTTGTTGTGACCATCGATGGGCCAAGCGGCTCAGGTAAGGGCACTTTGAGCAAAATGTTAGCTAAGGAGCTGGGCTTTCATTTGTTAGACAGTGGCGCGCTCTATCGCTTGGTAGCATTAGCTGCTATGCAAAAGCAGATCGATTTAACTGATCAAGCCTGTGTCGCCGCGACGGCCTCAAGCTTGGATGTATATTTTGATGTGACTTCAGAGCAGACGCGCATTTTATTGGCGGAACAAGATGTAACCAATGCAATTCGTAGGGAAGAAGTAGGTATGAATGCATCAGTTGTGGCCGCCTATCCGCCTGTTAGATCGGCTTTACTTGAGCGTCAGCGTGTTTTTGCAACCATGCCGGGCCTTATTGCCGATGGTCGTGACATGGGTACTATGGTTTTCCCTCTCGCTCAGGTAAAGGTATTTTTGACAGCAAGTGCAGAAGCGCGTGCAGATCGCCGCTATAAACAATTATTGGCGAGTGGGCAAAACGTCGATATGGCCGTGTTGGTGAATGATATCCGCGAGCGTGATGAACGGGATACACAGCGCAGTGTCTCGCCTTTAAAGGCGGCTGGTGATGCGCTGGTAATAGACAGCACCCTTCTTAGTATTTCAGATGTTTTTAACCAAATAATGAATTTAGTACGCGTTCGTTGTTAATTATGTTGTGTGTCAACAAATCGTAAGAATGAGGCACTAGTTTACTCTTTACTTGGTGTGGTTCCCTATGGCATCCGGTTTTTGATGACTATGCTGGGATAGCTTAAGTCAAGGCTTTGAGCTGCTGATTGCGTGTAAGCTAATAGAAAAATCATAAAGCCATAGTAATTGGCATGCGATTTGATCCAAAAAAATTAGCTCTTATTAAAAAGAGCAACAGCGACGATTCGGATTGAACTTCAACCTCGTAATGGAATCTTTGGAAATGCCCATGAATCTAACCTGTTTTAAAGCCTACGATATACGTGGCAGGCTCGGTACAGAGCTCAATGAAGAAATTGCTTATAAAATTGGTCGAGCTTACGCTCAATATTTACGTCCTAAATCAGTGGTCGTAGGGGGCGATGTTCGGCTTACTAGCAAGTCATTAAAGGAGGCACTGAGTAACGGTCTGCGCGATCAGGGTGCAAATGTAATAGATATTGGCATGTGCGGCACAGAAGAAATCTATTTTGCCACCAGCCACTTAAACGTCGACGGCGGTATTGTGGTTACCGCGAGCCATAATCCGATTGATTACAATGGCCTTAAATTGGTTCGCGAAGGCTCCCGCCCTATTAGTGGTGATACGGGCCTGAATGAAATTAAACGCCTTGCGGAAGAAAATAAATTTGCTTCTGTCGATGCTGCTCAGCGCGGGCAATACACTGAACAATCCACGCTTGCTGCCTATATCGAACATTTGATGACCTATGTTGATCCTGCGCAGCTAAAACCGCTTAAGCTTGTGGTCAATGCGGGTAATGGTGCGGCGGGTCATGTTATTGATGCTATAGAGCGCTTCTTACCTTTTGAATTCATCAAGGTACACCACGAACCGGACGGCACCTTCCCGAACGGCATTCCAAACCCATTGTTGGTCGATAATCGTGCAGCGACGGGAGATGCAGTCATTGCCGCGGGTGCTGATATGGGGATTGCGTGGGATGGTGATTTTGATCGCTGCTTTCTCTTTGATGAGCGCGGTGAATTCGTCGAAGGGTATTATATTGTTGGGCTTTTGGCGGAAGCTTTTTTATTGAAAAATCCAGGCGCTAAGATTATTCATGATCCTCGATTGACATGGAATACTCAGGATATTGCACAGGTTAATGGTGGGAACGCGATTCAATCCAAAACAGGCCATGCCTTTATCAAAGAGCGTATGCGTGCAGAGGATGCTGTATACGGTGGAGAAATGAGCGCACATCATTATTTTCGCGATTTCTTCTATTGTGATAGCGGTATGATTCCTTGGCTGTTAGTGTGCGAACTCCTGTCGCGTAAATCACAAACGCTTTCTAGTCTACTTGAAGATCGGATTGCTAAATTCCCTTCTCCTGGCGAAATTAATAGTTATATTGCGGAGCCTGCCAAAGCGATTGAAAAAGTTTTGGTGCAATATTCAGGGCAAGCGCTAAGCATCGATAAAACCGATGGTATAAGTTTAGAATTTGCCGATTGGCGCTTTAATTTAAGAATGTCTAATACTGAGCCAGTCGTGCGTTTGAATGTTGAAAGCCGAGCTGATAAAAATTTGGTGGACATCAAAACTAAAGAGATATTAGCGCTGCTAAATAGTTAGCGGCGCTCCCTTAACAATCAAAAGGTCACAAGGATCCACACATGCAAATTAAAAAAGCAGTGATTCCCGTAGCAGGATTGGGAACGCGTATGTTGCCGGCGACTAAGGCGATACCGAAAGAGATGTTACCTGTTGTTGACAAACCTCTCATTCAATATGTTATTGAAGAAGCGGCTGCTGCTGGTATTAAGGAAATCGTATTAGTCACTCACGCCAGTAAAAATGCCATTGAAAACCATTTTGATACGAGCTTTGAGTTGGAGGCGCAATTAGAAGCTCGTTTAAAGCGGTCTTTGTTGGCAGAAGTGCGGTCCATTACGCCACCTGGTTTGACGGTGATTTCCGTTCGTCAGGCGGAAGCAAAGGGTTTGGGGCATGCAATTTTGGCCGCAAAGGCGGTAGTGGGGGATGAGCCTTTTGCTGTGTTATTGCCTGATGTGCTGGTCGATAATGCTCAATGCAATTTGAAGCAAGACAACCTTGCAGGCATGACAAGACGTTTTGAAGAAACGGGCTTTAGCCAGATTTTGGTGGAGCAGGTTCCGCAAGAGCTGGTCGACAAGTATGGTGTGGTTGATTGTAAAGGGGTGCAAATTCCAGCAGGGCAAACTGCGGCTATCAGTGCCATGGTTGAAAAACCGCCAATAGATGAAGCTCCCTCAAACATGGCTATAGTCGGGCGTTATGTTCTCTCTAGCACAGTGTGGGAACTTTTGGCGAAAACTATGCCGGGTGCAGGTGGCGAAATACAGTTAACAGATGCGCTAGATGCCCTGTTAGGTCTAGAGACGGTAGAGGCCTACCAGCTGGTGGGACGAAGTCATGACTGCGGCACTAAGATTGGATATGCCATGGCGAATGTTATTTATGCAGAGCGCCATCCTGCGATAGGTGATGAATTTCGTGAGTTTTTGGCTGAGCGAGCTATAGCTAAAAAGTAGCCTTGGATTTCGATGTTTAAGTTTATTTTCTTTAAGGAGAGTTGAATTGATAGTTCCTATTATTCTTGCTGGTGGCTCTGGAACGCGCCTCTGGCCGCTCTCCCGTCAGCACTACCCTAAGCAACTATTGAAGTTGTTTGGTGAGCAGACAATGCTGCAGCAAACCTTATTGCGCCTAGTTGGGTTGCCTGAGTTGGCGCCGCCCATAGTGGTGTGTAATACCGAACACCGTTTTATGGTGGCGGAGCAACTGCAAGAAATAGGGCAGCAAGATGCCTCCATCATTTTGGAGCCGGTAGCGCGCAATACGGCTCCGGCGTTAACAGTTGCTGCTCTACATGCTCGCAGTTTGCATCAAGATCCTGTGTTATTGGTTTTGTCTGCGGATCACATGATTCGTGATATATCAATATTTCAAACCGCTGTTAATCGTGCAATTGCAGCTGCAAATCTCGGTTATTTAGCTACCTTTGGTGTTAATCCTACTCGCCCAGAAACAGGTTATGGCTATATCAAAACGGCTAGCAGCTCGTCAGGAGTTGCAAGTGAAAATTTTTTGCCGGTCATTGAGTTTGTTGAAAAGCCTAATGCTACTACAGCAGAGGCCTATCTGGCGGAAGGTTGTTATTATTGGAACTCCGGCATGTTCGTATTTCAGGCGAGCGTGTTCTTGAGTGAACTCCAACAGCAGAGTCCTGATGTGGTTGTAACCGCTGAGCAAGCTAAAGCATGTGCTGTGCAAGATTTAGATTTTATTCGTGTTGACCCTGAGGCATTTGCTGCATCGCCTAATATTTCCATTGACTATGCGCTTATGGAAAAAAGCTCGAATGTTGTTTGTATTCCCCTCGATGCAGGTTGGAGTGATGTGGGTGACTGGAAGTCTTTTTGGGAATTGTCTGGGAAAGACGCGGCAGGTAACAGTTTGATTGGTGATAGCATCGATATAGGTTCAACTAATACGCTCGTGTTTTCGCGCGATAAATTAGTGGCAACCTTAGGGGTTGATAATCTACTGATTATTAATACACCGGATGCGGTCTTGGTAGCCAATAAAAATAAAGCCCAAGAAGTTAAGACGCTTATTGCGCAAATCGAATCTCAAAAGCGCTCTGAACATTTGCAACATCGCGAAATCTATCGCCCCTGGGGTTGTTATGATGCGATTGATGATGGTGATCGATATCAGGTAAACCGTATAAGGGTTAAGCCGGGTGCAAGTTTGTCATTACAGTTGCATCATCATCGTGCTGAGCACTGGATAGTCGTGAAGGGCACTGCGTTAGTTCAAAAGGGCGATGAAACTATTTTGTTGTCGGAAAATGAGTCAACGTACATTCCTGTGGGAACCCGACATCGATTGAGTAATCCTGGGAAAATTCCTTTAGAAATAGTAGAAGTGCAGTCTGGCCCTTATTTGGCTGAAGACGATGTCATACGCTATGAAGATAGTTATGGGCGCACTTAAGGTGGCGAGAGAGCCGAACGAAAGATTCTTTTAATTGAATATCTAGGAAGTTTCCAATGAAAGTAACAGTTTTTGGTACAGGTTATGTCGGTTTAGTGACGGGCACATGCTTGGCTGATGTTGGGCACGACGTGCTCTGCGTCGATATTGATCAACGTAAGGTAGATAATCTCAAAAATGGGATAATTCCGATTTTTGAGCCGGGTCTAGATACTATCGTTAAGCAAGCTGTGCAGAATGGCATGTTAAATTTCACCACGGACATGGATCAAGCTGTTGCGCACGGCGAACTGCAATTTATTGCTGTGGGAACACCTTCAGGTGAAGATGGTTCTGCTGACCTTCAGTACGTGGTGGCTGTTGCAAAAACAATTGGCCAGCGTATGAATGGCTATAAGGTCATCATTAATAAGTCGACAGTACCTATAGGTACTGCCGAAAAAGTATCAGCTGCGGTTGCTCAGGAGTTACAGACTCGTGAGCTTGGTCTTATGTTTGATGTGGTCTCTAATCCTGAGTTTTTAAAAGAGGGTGCTGCAGTCACTGATTTTATGAAGCCTGATCGCATTGTGGTAGGCACCGACAGCGAGCAAGCCGAGAAGCTTCTCACGGAGCTTTATGCGCCATTTAATCGCAATCACAATCGTATGATCTTTATGGATGTGCGCTCAGCTGAGCTCACGAAATATGCGGCTAATGCAATGTTAGCGACCAAAATTAGCTTTATTAATGAGATGGCCAACTTAGCCGAGCTGTTGGGCGCAGATATTGAAAAAGTGCGCAATGGCATAGGTGCTGATCCACGTATCGGCTATCATTTTATCTATCCTGGCTGTGGTTATGGTGGCTCTTGCTTTCCTAAGGATGTGAAAGCCTTGATTAAAATTGCGAAAAATGTTGATTATTCCGCGGACTTAATGGAAGCGGTGGACAAGGTCAATCAGGCGCAAAAGAGTAAACTGTTCAATTACATAGAAAAACATTTCGGAACGGATTTGAAGGGCAAGACTTTTGCGGTTTGGGGGTTGTCTTTTAAGCCTAATGCAGATGATATGCGCGAAGCGCCTAGTCGTGTTCTCATGGAGGCTCTGTGGGCGGCTGGCGCTAAGGTGCAAGCCTATGATCCTGTTGCCATGGAGGAAACCCAAGAGATTTATGGGTTGCGCGAAGATCTTAAGTTGGTAGGGACCAAAGAAGCTGCGTTAGAAAAGGCAGATGCTTTAGTGATTTGTACTGAATGGAAGAACTTCAGGGCGCCAAACTTCGATTTGATTAAGTCTTCGTTGGTCAACCCTGTAATATTCGACGGACGCAACCTCTATGAGCCAGAGCGCATGCAAGAAGCTGGCTTTGCTTATTACGCAGTGGGGCGAGGCAAGAGCGTTAAAGTTTTTTAAGGCGTCTAGTCTGTGCTTGCCTTATGGGTGTGGCCGTGGTAACTAAATCACACAAACAAAACCCCCGTAACCCGTGTTGCGGGGGTTTTGTTTGTGTGGAAACTCATTAATGAGGTCCTTTATTATACGCTGGAGCTGATTTCTGAAGGTTCCTAAGATATTGATATATAAGGCTCATTCTGCTACCCTCTCGCACCTGCTGATTGTCTGACGCTTTGGTTTTAAGCAAATTTGATATTTTAGCAGCGGTGAGGGCTGTCAAACCCAGCCTGAGGGAGCCCTTGCCTCACATTAATTGACCCGCGTGACTGGCCGTGCGGAATGAACAGGGTGTGTATTTTTACATCTGTGTTTCTACTTTATAGGTATTACCAATGAGTATGACTGAAAGTTTTGCTGAGTTATTTGAAGAGAGTTTAAAGACCGTTGATATGGTGCCAGGCACTATTATTACCGGTGTAGTTATCGATATTGATAAGGACTGGGTGACTGTTCACGCCGGCCTGAAATCAGAAGGTGTTATTCCTACTGAACAATTCCGCAATGAATTGGGTGAGTTAAATCTCCAAATCGGTGACGAAGTTCAAGTAGCTCTGGAAAGCGTTGAAGATGGTTTTGGTGAGACTAAATTGTCTCGTGAAAAAGCTAAGCGCGCTGAAGCGTGGAAAATTCTTGAAGCAGCACATGTTGCTGAAGAAGTTATCAAAGGTGTTATTAACGGTAAGGTTAAAGGTGGTTTCACTGTTGACGTTGCTGGTATTCGTGCCTTCCTTCCAGGCTCATTGGTTGATGTTCGCCCTGTGCGCGAAACAACTCACCTTGAAGGCAAAGAGCTTGAATTCAAAGTTATAAAATTAGACCAAAAGCGTAACAACGTTGTTGTTTCTCGCCGAGCGGTGCTTGAACAAGCCAACTCTGTTGAGCGCGATGAATTGTTGGCTACCTTGCAGGAAGGTCAAGCTGTTAAAGGTATCGTTAAAAACCTTACCGACTACGGCGCTTTCGTTGATTTGGGCGGCGTAGATGGTCTGTTGCACATCACCGATATGGCATGGAAGCGCATTAAGCACCCAGGCGAAATCGTAAATGTTGGTGACGAGATCGATGTTAAAGTATTGAAATTCGACCGTGAGCGTAACCGCGTATCCTTGGGCTTGAAGCAATTGGGTGAAGATCCATGGATTCAAATCACCAAGCGTTACCCAGAAGGCGCTCGTGTGAAAGCAAAAGTAACCAATTTGACTGATTACGGCTGCTTCGCAGAGTTGGAAGAAGGTGTTGAAGGTTTGATCCACGTTTCTGAAATGGATTGGACCAACAAAAATATTCATCCTTCAAAAGTTGTTCAATTGGGCGACGAAATTGAAGTGATGGTACTGGATATCGATGAAGAGCGTCGTCGTATTTCTCTTGGCTTAAAGCAATGTCAAGAAAATCCATGGGATGCATTTGCTCGCACCTGTGCGAAAGGCGATAAAATCAGCGGCAAGATTAAATCTATCACTGACTTTGGTATCTTTATTGGTCTTGATGGCGGTATCGATGGTTTGGTTCACTTGTCTGATATTTCTTGGCACGAAGCTGGCGAAGAAGCTGTGCGTAAGTACAAGAAAGGCGATGAGTTGGAAACTGTTGTATTGGCAATTGATCCAGAGCGCGAGCGCATTTCTTTGGGTATCAAGCAACTTGAAACCGATCCATTCTCAGAATACGTTTCTGTAAATGATAAGGGCGCTGTTGTTAAAGGTATCGTTAAAGAAGTGGAAGCTAAAGCTGCTGTAATCACCTTGGCTGATGATGTTGAAGCTGTATTGAAAGCGTCTGAGTTAAGTCGTGAGAAAGTAGAAGATGCGCGTAACATCTTGAAAGTAGGTGACGAGGTTGAAGCTAAGATTATTGCAGTGGATCGCAAAAATCGCAGTATCAACTTGTCAGTGAAATCCAAAGATGTAGAAGAAGAAAAGACTGTGATTAAAGAGCATTCTGCCAAGCAAACGGAGCAAGCAGCTCCAACTACCTTGGGTGATTTGATCAAAGCGCAAATGCAAAACAAAGACTAATATTGTTTTGCGATCAGAGGTCGGCATATGCCGATCTCTGATTTTTTGTTTAAGGTTCTATGGTGTATAAAAGTCTTGCTAGTTGTCACTTTGGATGGTGTGTTTCTGAAGATGTATCGACAATTGATGCATTAAAAGTATCGGGTGACTTTTTATCTGAAGCTGCCTAATAACAGAGAGCGAGTCATGACCAAGTCTGAATTAATTGAATATATTACAGAGAAGCAAAACCAACTTACGATAAAAGATGTTGAAATGTCGGTAAAGTTGTTGCTTGACTATATGTCGGATATTTTGGCATCCGGCGAGCGTATTGAAATCCGAGGTTTTGGGAGCTTTTCGCTTCACTACCGCGCACCACGTACAGGAAGAAACCCTAAAACGGGTGAGTCGGTTGTTCTTGAAGGCAAGTATGTCCCTCATTTTAAACCAGGTAAAGAGATGCGCGATCGGGTAAATGAGCGTATCTAGGTTCCAATTTCATTTGATATCTTCTTTTTGCGCTTGCTAAATACAGCGCCCCTTCCCAGTTTTATGTTTTGCGTTATTTTTGAGATCTTCAGGTCAATATTTTATGTTTAAGAAATTATTGGAGGCCTCAAGAACAACTAAGCGTGGAATTTCGTTGTTCTACGATACGCTGGCTATAACCTTAGGTTTGTACTTCTCAGTTTGCTTGCGGTTGGGCGATTTTAGTGTTGTTGTAACTTCTAAAGAGCTCATGGCTTTAGCGTTGACAATTGTTGCTAGTTTAACGATATTTATTCGCATTGGTATGTATCGAGCAATTCTTAGATATATGACTCAGCCCGCAATAGTTACCATTGTAATTGGTGTGTTTTTGTCCGGCGCCGCATTGGCGATTGCGAGTTTTCTAACGTATTCAAAAATTCCCCGCTCAGTGCCTTTCATCTATATCGCAACTACCATGATTCTTATTGGGGGCCCTAGGCTGCTCATGCGTCATATTATTTTGTTGATGGGCAATCTACCCTTGAGGGATACAACACCGGTCATAGTTTATGGGGCCGGTAGAACGGGGCACCAGCTCTTTGTTGCTCTGCAGGATACGGGTTATAGAGTGGTGGCTTTTGTCGATGATAATGTGTCCCTGCATGGCACCTTGTTATCCAATGTGAAAATACACTCCCCCAAGTCTATCCCCAAATTAATGACTGCCACGGGTGCATCTAAATTGCTTTTGGCACTAGGTAGAAGCTCACATAGTTTGCGCTTGAAGGTTATTAAGCGTTTGGAACCCTATCATATTAATGTGCAAACCATTCCCGAAATCTCGGATATCTTATCAGGCAAGGCTAGGATAGAAAATATCCGCGATGTGGATATTGATGACCTTTTGGGGCGCGATACTGTACAGCCGATGCCCGAGTTAATGCTGGGTTCAATTTTAGATAAGGTGGTGATGGTAACGGGGGCAGGAGGTTCAATTGGTGGTGAGTTATGCCGCCAAATTATAGATCTGCAGCCTCGTTGTTTAATTTTATTTGATCACAACGAATACAGTCTTTATAAAATCGAGCAGGAGTTACTTGAGAAATCCGTTGGCTCAATCAAGCTTGTGCCTTTATTGGGCTCGGTACAAAATGGACAGCTATTAGAAACTATAATGCGTCGTTATGGTGTGCAAACTATTTACCATGCGGCAGCCTATAAGCATGTCCCATTGGTTGAAAGCAATGTTGTGGAGGGAATGAAAAATAATGTATTGGGCACTTATGAGTGTGCATTGGCTGCAATAAATACTGGTGTTAAGCAGTTCGTACTTATTTCGACAGATAAGGCTGTACGTCCAACAAATGTTATGGGGGCGTCTAAACGTTTTTCTGAATTATTGTTGCAGGGTTTGGCGCAGAAGCAGGGCGCAACCTCTATTGTTATAGTGCGCTTTGGTAATGTGTTGGATTCTTCGGGTTCAGTGGTGCCACTCTTTCGCAAACAAATTAAAGAGGGTGGGCCAGTTACTGTAACTCACCCCGATATTATTCGCTATTTCATGACGATTCGTGAAGCCGCGCAATTGGTGATTCAAGCTGGCACTATGGGGGAAAGTGGCGACGTTTTGGTTTTGGATATGGGCGAGCCGGTACGTATTGTAGATTTGGCGAAACGTATGATTCACCTTTCTGGATTGTCATTGAGAGATCAGTTTAATATTGACGGTGATATTGAAATCGTTTACACGGGGCTGCGCCCAGGTGAAAAATTGTTCGAAGAGTTGTTGGTAGGTAATGATGTTTCGGCGACTATACATGCGCGTATATTTAGAGCCCGAGAGGTGTTTTTACCTTGGGTTGACATGCATGAATTCCTAATTCGGTTGCGTCATGCATGTGAAAATAGTCAGCAAGAAAAAATCATCGAGTTATTGTCTGCCGTGCCTACAGGTTATGCCAATAAAGAGCGCCTCAAGTCAAAAGCGACGAGCTTGCAAGTTGTGGGTTAAAAGCATTTGGGTTGCCCGTTAGGTTGTTACTCTTCCTCCCTTAAGTTTTATGTGAATCCACGTTAGGGGTAGGTAGGCGAGTGTTAGTCCTGCAATGGCATGCAGCCAATCTAGCGATACAGCTAAGGCAAGTGGAAATAGCCAGACAATATTGATGATGATGAGAGAGTTGGTTGCTAGTGTGTGTGATCCTAGAAAGTCTGCAGCCTTTTGATACGCATGAGTTCTATGAGGTAAGTAGAATTTTTGTTTATGCGCGATGCGCACTAGTAGAGTTAGGCTGGCGTCAACAATGAAGCCACCTAATAAGATTAACCAGCTTATGAATAGCTCTGGTGATTTTTCGAGCTGCCTGAGTGCGCAGAGTGTAAGAATGAACCCGAGCAATAAACTTCCGGAATCTCCCATAAATAATTTTGCGGTGGGGAAGTTCCAGTAGAGAAAACCCGCAGAGCAACCCGCTAATATTAATAGCAAATAAAAATCTTCCTGATTGTTGTTCGTAAGCCAATAGATGCACCCCATTCCCAGGCAGGCGCAAATAGCCTCGCTTGCGGCTATACCATTTATACCGTCCATAAAATTGTAAAAATTCACAAGAGCAACTAAAAATAGTATTGCAATGCATGCTATTAGCAGATGTAAACCATTGGCCGTCACTTCGTGTGGCCAATTTAGTGCTATGGCTATAGCGCTAATGAGTATTTGTGTAGCTAGGCGTGGCAATACATGAAGGTTAAGGAAATCATCGCATAGGCCTAATATAAATATGGCGGTGGCGGGAATAAGCACAGAAAGAAAAAGTAATGCGTCAAATTGGGTGCTAAAGCTAAAGA
>Ga0070748_1001225_pt1 | contig 12001 bp, 24 predicted proteins | sample VirMetDEL_Nov_12_FD_77015 | JGI IMG/M metagenome (GOLD analysis project Ga0070748, IMG submission 77015) | Aqueous microbial communities from the Delaware River and Bay under freshwater to marine salinity gradient to study organic matter... | ecosystem: Environmental > Aquatic > Marine > Coastal...
TGGAAGGATCCAGGCCAGCCGAAGCGTTAATCGTGATTGGACCAATCGACTCTGCTCTGTGCTTCGCAAGCTCCGCGTTGAGCGCCGCGACCTTCGCCCGTGCCTCATCTCGCTGCTCGATGAGCACACCCACCGCATTCGCAGGATGCATAGAGATGTCGATGCCAGCGGCCTTCATCACGTCTTGTGCAGCAATCAGTGCTTGGCTGCGCATGTTTTGCGCCCGCGCAACTGCCGCGACCAAGTTGGTACCAGTCACACGCGACCGGAATTCGAGCACCGCGTCATCTGCCACATCGAACGGAAATTCACGACGTCCACCTTTGCTCATTGATTCGCACGTGCGCCTGAACGCCACTACCCACACCTCCTTTTCTTGGTCATTGTTGAATGCCCCAATGGATCCGATATTGCCATGCGTCTCTACTGTTTCTTTATTCATGTTTGCGCCTTCATTGGGTATCCGCGATGCTTGATTGCGTGTCAAGCAAATACAACATCGCCTTGTCGGATTTGTTGAGGATGTTTCGCAAGTCCGCGACGTCTTCTTCGGTCATCGTTCGCCATCCGTACGCGAATACGATCACTTCTCCGTCGTGCGCATCGAACAACCTACTCGCGACTTCGTTGCGTTCTTCTTCGCTCGCACATTCTGGAGCGACGATCAAGAGCGTGCTTGTAGCGTTCGCGATCGTCGCGTCGCCGTCCGCCAATTGGATCAGCTCCTTGGCAAGTCGCCTGCATTCGTCACGCGTTACATGACCAACGCCTTGATCGAACAACACGACCGATCCAACGGCATTCTCTGGATCGCTCGAATCTCTTGGGATTACTGCCACTTCTCCGAAGTTGTTCATAAATGCTCCTACACGAATGCGCACAACGGCGCTGGTGCCATCGTCAGCGGCTCACGCGGTAGCCTACTCCGAAGCTCTTCGTCGCTTCTTTCATTCTTCGCAAAGACTCATCCGCAATTGCCTCTGCACGATCCACGATGAATCTATTCACCTCGGGCGAGGTATACGGAATCGAAGACGGCATTGGCACCGTAAGCGCAGCCTTGAAGAACTCACGCCAGTCGTCATTTTTCCACTTGTTCACAGTGTCACCAGTTCCGAGTTCGACGCCAAGTAAAGTGGATGCTTCGGTGCGCCGCTCTTGGACTTACCTAAGCAATGCAGCGCGTGAGGCGCGACGAGCTTCCGAATGTTCACACTCCGCAATGGAGCAAGCTTGTCGGCTCCCCATGCAGCAACCACGAGCGATGCGCGCGATGCAGCTTCGATGATGTATCGGTCGTTCTCTTGGCCGACGATGTTGACGCCGTCCGCTTTTGCGCGCGCCATGTCTTTCGGGTCCGTTGCTCGGTAAGCGAATAGATTGCAGACCTCCAGAGATCCGAAACGAGTTTCCATATCGTCGCGACCACGTCCGAAGCCTTGCGAAAATCCGATGCAGCGACGAATGGTCGGGTCATCGAGCGACGCATCCGCAACGCTCGGATTCAGCATGATCCAGAGAACGCGCGGACCTTGATCCCATTCTCGCGTGAGCGAGTAACGGTAGTTGAGACACGGCGAGATGATTGCTGTTGAGATCATGGCCGCTCGTTCGCCCCATTCCAACCGTTCCGGATCGCCGTGACCGTTCCTTCCGCCAACATCGCGCCTTGGACAATCGCAGCGCCTACGCATTCGGAATTCGTCTGCGGGCGCATCTTGCCAGTGCCGGAGCCATCGTCGACGTACGGTAACTCGTTCGGACCACGGTACGCCCGAAGAATACATTGCGCAGTAAATACGGAAACAGCGATACGTTTCACGAAGTTGAACATGTCAATTCCTTTCGTCGTTCGTCACGGACCTGCATCAGGAGCTTGCCAAGGTGATTCTCGCCGACTCCGCCCTTCTTTGCGCACGTGCCATCCCGACCGCAATTGCACACGCCCCAGTATTGATCGTGCCACCAATTGCCCTCGACAAGTTCAGTGTCGCCGGTTTCGAGCAACGCATCTAGGATCGTTGCGTGGTGAACTTGATCCGCGACAGCAAACTTGATCCGAAGCAAGTCGAGCATAACGCCGAGCTTCACTTGCTCCCAATCGGGACGCATCTTGACCCGACGTCCAGCGCGCTTTGCTTCTGATGCGGTGACTCCGACGAACTGGAGGCGCATGAACGGACTCGCACACTTCGCCGCCTGGTATGCGTGCTCGGTCGATGCGTACGTGATTCCTTCGTAAAGGATCGAGCACGGGTGGAAGTTCGACAGGAAGTGGTACGCGCCGGAGAATGCGGTGATGCCGTTCATTGCTCCGCCTTCTTTGCTTCCCGACGTCGAGCCAACCATCCGGCCAACTCCGTTTTCGCAAGGTCGCACGCGGCCGTGCACGACGCGACGATCAGTGCACCAGCAAAAGAGAACGCGAGCCATCGCTTGTCATCTTCAGATAATCCCATCGGTGCGAAACTCATGACTTCGCCTCCGTATCTGGCATCACGGCCGGAATCCACGCATCGACAGACTTGGTTCCCAGACGAACCAATGTGCAGTCAATCGGATCATCGTCGTTGTCCCATGGTCTTTCATATTGCGACTCTGTCGCGCCGACAGAGTACGCCGTTTCCCATCCGTATCCATCTGGTAATTCTGGAGTCTTGAAGACGATCTCATGCACGAGCGACCATCTGGTCTGCTCGACAATCTCGTCGAGTAGTGCGTTCTTTCCGTTCGGCAAATCGAGAACGTCGCGCAAATATTCTTTCGTGAACGTTCGCGTTGTTGGCTCTTTCGCCGGAACCCGCTCGACATCTTCCAGCATCTGGAGGATCTGATTCGCGCGCTCTTCGCATTCGACGAAGTAATGCGCTTTGAGTATGCCGACGACTTCTTTCGGCAATGTCACGCCGCAGATCTGGATCGGCTTATCAATGACCGCGACGCTGTCTTTCTTTGCGTCGACGATCCATGATTCGACAAACTTTCGGACTTCTGCGATGCTCATTGGTTTCTTTCTTCGTTCACGAACGGCGTGCGTGCGATCGTGTTGTCGGTTTCATCGATCGTGAGAATCATCGGCACGTCGCTCGGATTCCGGAGACCGAGCAGCTTGCTCGTGACAACCAGATAAGCATAGCTGTATGCGTCCGCTTTGCCAAGAAGAAAAGCCTTATTCGACGCAGCTCCGTTCTGTTTTGCTGCTGCGTCGAACTCCCGAGAACGGGCGCGGAGCAACGTCGCAATCGAGCGGAGTTGTCGAGCGTGGTAGAAGCGCATCGCGAGGAGAACGAGCGTGCAGAGAAGGACGACGAGAGTAATGGGAACGTCGATAATCATGACCGATCTCCAGAATGAAACATTGGATCGTGGCATTCGTCTTGCTTGTCTTTTTCTTGCTGGACTTTGTCGGCACCGCTCCTCTCAAAGCGCAATGCGCTATTGCAGCGCGTCCACGAATTCGTGCAGCACATGTGGCCATCTGGGGGTGGACATTCGCAACCGGGCCGACCCCATATCGCAACGCACTTGATCGACATGACGCATAGGTCGTTCGGAATTCCCCATTCGCCGGACGTCACGTATGAGACTTGGACGAGACAATGCTGCCCAGTGTACGATTCCGTTTTCGGATCGAACTCGCGCAGCCAAAGCTTGTCGCCGACTGCGAATGGACGATCCGCTTTTCGGATCTCGTGCGTCTTGTGACCGAGTGCGACTTCGCGGAATGGCGCGGGCCAAGTTTTAAGTTCGTGAATCATTACTTACCTACACAGCAAACTCGCTGCATCTCCAAAATGGGGCACCGCAAATACACGTTGACACCGCCAAGATTGTTCTCGCTATCCGCGTTCGCTTCATTGCTCATTCCCCGTCAACAGCTCACGCACTTTCAATGCGCAACCTGGACAAACTGCTTCAACAATCTTTGAGATCATCTCCTGAGTCTCGGGCATCCGGAGAATTAAGTCAATCTTTTTCGTATCGAACATGCCGATTACTTCGCCTGCGGCACGTGCGCACTCGACTCGAGTCCGGATCGCCGCAGAACGACCTTGGGCAGCCTCGCGGATGACGCCGTGCTCGTCTTCATCGAAAACAAGATCGGCGCTTTCCTTGGACATCCTGAGCGCGTCCTGGATATGTTCCATGACTAGGTCGACGGTGATGCCATCCGGGATCTGAATCGTCGCCATCCGCTGACGCATGATGTCAGGGATGCAGCGCTGGGCGTGGCGCTTGATTGCGTCGTCTGTTGGCTCCCCGAACGTGACCTCGTCCTCGATCCGCTTCCATGGAGTGCCGTCGAGAATCATCTGCTCGATGCGTTGACGCTCGGGATGCGTGCACGTCTTGCAAGGTCCGCCCGCAGTTCCGCGCGGCTTGGTCTCGCCGACAATATTCCTGTCTGGCTGCCCGCTACCTCGGAGAGGATTGCGCGGCTTTCGTTCTTTGATCGGTCTTTCCATCGCTTTGCAATCCCACGTCCCGCAAATTCTGCAATTGTAAGATGCGATCTATTTCTACGGATCGAGTTTTTTGATACCAACTTTCACGACCTTCATGTCACGAAAAAGCGCAACGCAAACCTCCTCAGCGTCTTCCCAAAAGCAACTACCAGCGCATCCAGACTCGATGTTCTCTTCCGTCGACGGAAGACCTTCGATTGACTTCCGAAAGAAGTCTCCGGCTGGCCCATGAAGCGCTTCCGCGATGTCGTCCAAGTCTCGCGGCGGATACGGAACCTCGATCTTGTGCAAGCCGTCTCCGTTGCGGATGTGATCAAAAACATTGTGCTCCACGATTGGTTCAAACTCACCAGTACGAAGCACATCGTTGAACAGTTCTCGACCGTGCTGTTTCCTTTCGGAAACAAAATCCTCGTCGTGTTCTTCTGGATTGAAGATTGCGCCAGACTCGTCGATTTCGACAACAACATCTACGGTGACTCGGTAATTCAGCTTCATGTGGAAGTGATACCAGCCAATTGTAAAAAGCTCAATAGGTGATATTCAAAAAGAAACGGCGTCGGAGGTGATGTTCCGACGCCGTTAAGAACCGAGGCTCCGATTGTCTACCAAGAAAAACTTCTCCGACGCAACACTCGTGCGCGTTCGGAATTCACACCGCACTACGCGACGCTCGTCCAGAGCTTGACGGTCACGATGTTGCCTTCCTGCTCGCCGTCTCTGGCTACCTTGGTTTGGGCTTGAACCCAACCGTTGTAAAGGCCGACGAATTCCGCGTTGCACTGTCCACGATCCAATCGTTTTTGCGGACTGGCAAGTCCAAGGTCGTCGCCTCTCGCAAGAAGCTAGAGCAGCTCGGGATCATCGCGGTCGTGCACCCTGGAAACTCGGCTGACCACATCCCAGCGACCTACAGAATCAACGTCGATTTGATAGGGACCGGGGTTCCGGGGCAGAACGCCGATACATGTATGGCGGGGTTCCGGGGCAAGAACCCGCGGGGTTCTGATGCGGAACGGCGCGGGGTTCCGACGCGAGACGGTATGGATCTCTGGGATCTCTCTGGTGATCAGAAGAAGATGCGCACTTTGCACGTTGACCCGGACACGACGGACGCGTCAGGCACAATCACGGTGGAACATATACGCACCATGATTGCGTACGACGTCGACCTCGCACGAATCACGACGGGCACTGACGTTGACGAGGTCGCTCACGAGTACATGGCAAGCGCCGACAAGATCGACGTTGCCAAAACGATCCGCGATGCTGGCAACTACCTACGCACCGATGCTGGCAAGAAGTTATGCAACGGGAAGGATCATCTGCTACGACGACTCGGGTGGGCAATCGACAATGCGTCACGACGGAAGCCGCATCTGCCAACGATTACGCACGTACCCGTCGATCTTGCACAACATCCCGAGCTGATGCCACCAATGCAACAAGGCGCGAGGTTCAAGCGATGAACGCTTCCGACCACATTACCATCCTCGCATCATGGCTCCGCTCGATCGGCGTAACCGTCGAACTGTACGCGCACGACTTGCCGCATTACGGGGGACTCTATCGCTCCGAGACGCGTGAGATATTCCTGAACATGCCGGGAGCCGAAGACGCGCTCATGACGCTCGCGCACGAGGCGGGACACCACGTTGGCTACGTGCTCGCTGGAGAGCGCAACGACTCACGCCCAGCGCTTCACCGCGAGCGGCAAGCGTACGTGTACGGCTGGAAGGTTCTTCAACTCATCGGTGCCGACAAGCTCATCACGCGCGAGCAGTGGATCGACCAGTGTGCGGACGACCATCGCATGTTCCTGGAGGACCAACGCGCAGCCCAGGATGAGCCAAAAAAGCGCTTTCGTGGTTTCGGTGATGGTGAGACGGTGGCGGGAGTGAAGACGCGTTAAAGGTCAACGTGGGCCGACTACAGTGGCAGGTTTGCACAGCCGCTTGTGTGCTCTTCCAGATCGCCAAGATATGTACCGAGCTTGCATTTGCAGAACTCGCACAGGCTGTCGATTCCAATTTTCTCTGGCGTTCTCACAATCGAAAGCCTCACGCCATACTTCTCCGACGCCGCAACATGCGCCATGTTCCGAGCCTTGCGTCCGTCGACGTAGCCTTCGTTGTACGGTGCAGCGAGCGTCGCATGCGAAGTAAAGTCCGGCCGCATGGCGATAACACTTGCACCGTCGGACCAGCCGCGAACGTATGCGGCAAATTCGTCACGCATTGTCATGGCGAGAAGACCAGGCACTGTAATTCTCAGCGCGTCCGCCGCTTCCTGATTCGATATCGCTGGAAGCTGCGCGAAGAACGGATCGTCCGCGTTCAGCTTCAAAATATCCGGAACCGTCGCGTCGCTCATTGGCTTGTCCTCTTTCCACGAGATCATCCACTTGCCTTCGACCGAAGCGCATGCGCCTTCGTGATTGATTATTTTGCAGCATTCACGACCATCAGCGTGCTTACTTGGGCAGGCGTCCAGCTTTGGGCACTTGCGGTAGTCGTGTCCGGCTGCTCGACAGTATCCACATTTGCGCACACTTTTATGTCTTTGATTCTGCATTTGCTTATCCAGTAAACGTCGCACGTTCCGAATTGGCTCGCATCAATCGCTTGCCTCGCGCATCGAATGCAACGTCGCCACGAATTGCCACCCTGGAGCGTCGAGCGGAAAACGATTGCGAGGTCAAGAATTCTGAGCCATCGAATTATCCAGTTCACGAAACACACGCCCTTCCAAGGGAACACGGACACTCGTATCCGAATCCCGACAGAACACACCCGCGCGCGGCTCGGTTACGCGCTTCCGCTTCACCGCGTAAAGCCACGAGGTCCTTGAACGGATGGACCGACGCGATCTCGGCGCGTGAGACTTCTGCGTTATACGCGGCGTCGAGTTCTTTTTCGGTGCTCATTGTTCTACTCCGTTCGGCCGAACCAATTCCCAAACGATCTTCATCCAAGATTCGCCCGTCCACGCCGAAATGATCTCTCCAGCGCAGAGAATTACGTATGGGAACGCGAACCAATGACCAGCGTAAGAGGCCCACAAGAGAACTGCTCCAAAAAGCAGCGGCATTGACCAACGCCAAAGACCCAAGACTAGGCTCGCAAAACCAATCGCCACGCAATGGACCCACGTCAATTCGATTACCACTTGAAACCTCCCGGTCTGTACGGAATTCCGTTCGTGAATATGTCGTTTATTTGATTCGTGAAGTCGCCTTGCGGAGCCTTCTTCGGCTGCAGCTCCCCGTCAACCAGCTTCGCCACCTTCTCACCCGCCATTCGCGCCGCTCGGATCGCGTCCTTCAATTCGCGCAAGTCGGATTCGGCTTTCTCGGCAAGCTTCGACTTCTTTTCCGCAACTGTCTTTGCGTCCGCAGACATCCGTTCGAGCAATGCTATCTCTTCCGAAAGAACTTGACGCGCGATGTCTTTCGTGAAGACCTGGAGCAGTTCTTCCTTCGTTGGCTCTTTCCAGCGTGGAGCGTGTTTCAGGTACAGGACTGCGGATGTGCGGCGCTCTTCTTCCGGCGTGCGTTCGTCGGTTGCGCGAGCGTAGAGCCCGTCGAGTTTGGCTTGATTCATTTCTTCACCGGAAGATCATACACGAAAACGTCGACGCCGTCCAATTCTCGCGCAATGATCGGCTCAACCTGATTCCAGGCCGAACCACCGAGCCCAGTACCTATTCGCGGCATGTGCACCGAATGCCTCCACGCTTTCGTCTTCAATGTCGCAAGGCATTCGGTAAGCGCGTCGAGTCGCAACGGTACCGGGTTATCGCGCGACCGAAGACCTTTCTGGGCCATCATGTTTGCGACCCAAATATCGCTTTCGACGCGAATCAGGTCGACTGACCCGAGTTTCAATTCGTTCAGCCTGACGGATTGCCGATATCGTGGCCCCAGGTGCTCCCAACGTTGGGACAGAGCGACTACGAAACCACGTCCCCACGCTCCGGAACTATTGACCACGTGCGATATGATCTTCAGCCCGTCACCGATCGGACACGTCGCGTCACCGATTACGTAATTGATCATTTCTTCCTCAATCTTCCGACGCATCCGCGCCCATTACGAGTCACGTGAACGCGCTCAGGTTCACCAGGGTTCGGATCGTAGACAACTTCGTTCGTGACCGCGTCCCATCGCCCCCAGCGCCAATCAAGAATCAGAGCGACGGCTGGCGCATCCTTCCGTGTTGCTCGATTCTTTTTGCGCATCACTCGCTTCTTCCGATCTTGCACTCGATGCGCAATATCCACCGCGGGCGATGTACGAGAGACGGAACCGTATCGCGCGGCTCTCCGGATTCCAGATCGAGCACGCGCTTTCGCAATGGAAGAATCACGAGCCCATAAATCAGAATAAGCACTGCGGCGAATACGCCGAAACAAATCGCGTGCGCAATCACTTCGGATCTCCTTTCAAACAAATCCATCCGACTGCAATCAAAACAGGAATCTGCACGGATGGCAAGCACCAATCGCCCGTCACCTTGAACAGCAGCCACGACGCTCCGTCTGTCGCCATTGACGCGAGCAGCAGCGCCCCGACTTTCGCCCGGTGCATCGTCGCGTCCGCGTCCGTTGGAAACTCGAGTGCTGCGCCAAGCTCGATCGCCCCGACGAGTCCAGTCAACACGGACACGGCACGCGCTTCTTCAATTCCGAGACGCACGGCAACGGACGCAATGAGCGCAAGCTGAAGCGAGCATGATACGAGCTTGGACCATCGCCACGCGAGAATGGCTACGGGGAAGAGCAACAGGTCGGAGAGAATGTCGATCATCTCCCCACCATTCTGAAGTTTACGTGGTTCACATTGTCGCGCTGGTAGATCTTGATTCTTGCGCCGCGCACCAATCGCTTACCGTGTCCGCCGCATCCCCAACGTGTCCGAATGTGTTTATGTTGCCCGTTGTCGGTTTTCACGTGAATCCATTCACCATGCCATAGCACCATGACCACCGTCGCGTACGTCTTCGACCAACGAAGAACTTTCATTCCAATCACTTACCAGTTCGTGACAAGATAGTCAAGACTTTCTTGACAAGATATCCCGATCTGATAAACCGTTCGCATGACCAAACTCCAAGTCAATGTTTCCACCGAGTTCGCCTCGTTTGCCGAGTCGCTTGTCGATGCTCGTAAGAAAGTACTCGCCACAAATCCAGACGCTGCTCACCCACGAAGCGCCAACCAGTTGATTCCGATCGGTCTCGTCGGGTACGCCAATTTTCTTGGCGTCGATGTTCCAGAACCGATTCGTACCGAGGCGGTCGACATTCTCTCACGCAAGCCCGGCCCGCAAAAGAAGAAGCCGCTACTTTCGCACGATCTGTTCGACTCGCTTCCGGGGACGTGGCTATCGAACGTCGCGATTGCGACGGGCTGCGCGCTCGTCACGGTCGGGGACGACTCGCTGAGTCTTGCCGGATGCTACGGTCCAGACTCCGCTGCGCGAACCGCGTTTGCTGCCAACTGGGGCGTTATCGTCGAAGCGAAGAAGACGTCGACTGATCCCGACCATCCTGGACTTCCCGGCCTCCGATTCATCCCGCCCGGCGCGTCGCTCGCTCCGAAAGAAGCGCCCGCTACGCTTGCGCCGATGACGCTCTCCGATGTTGGCACGTGGATCTCGGAAGATTCGATCTTTACCCGTGCAACCATCATTCTCCCGGATGGTCGTGCCGTACCATTTGCGACGCCAATATCTGAGCAGTCGTTTCTGATTCCGCAGGCAGTCGAGCCTCGCGTTGATTCCGTTGCCGACGACGCATCCGAAGCTTTCAAGATCGCGCATGGGAACGCGGTGAAAGAAGCGCGTCGACAGGCGGTGATGCAGTCGATCGCGTCTGCGCAGATCGAAGCGTACGAACTCGGCTGGACGATGCGGCGGGACGTTCGGAAGGGTAAGCCCGGAATCTTGTTCGTCCCTCCGAAAGTAAAACTGACGTACGAGATCGCGCATGGGCAAACGGTGCCAGTGTCGCAATAAGAAAAGCCCGGTGATGAGCCGGGCTTCTTCGTTTCTGCTGTTCGATTCAGCTATGACGCGCTCAGCGCACTGAACTTGTCGAACGCCTTCCCGTTGTCACGAAACGTCCAACCTTTCTTTCCCCACGCTGACGCAGGCGGCATGGCTTCTGCCGGAGCGATCTTTACGTCAGAAATCGTCCGCTCGTCATGTTTCTGGACGACGACCACCTCGTACCACGTCCCAGTCAAACCTTCCTTCGTCTGCTCGAATATGGCCACGTCTCCGACCCGGTCGAGTTGCCTGTAGTCGAATCCCTTCGACTTGAATTTCTTTTCCAACGGCTTGTAGTTGACAGCTTCCATGACTCACACCTCACGAATACTCTTGAAGTAATCCCCATCGAAACGCGACGCTTCCGTACGCTTTCTCCAGAGCAGCGATCTCGACGGCGAATGCGTTGCGCAGCCAATTCATTTCGGCCGCCATATCAACTTTTTGAAGATCGACTTGCCAAGTACAATCCCAGTCGATTTCTCGCTCTGGCGATCCGTCGCGCGTCACGTTCGGAATGAGAATCAGGATCGACTCGTCGCCAGTGTCCATATCCGACATTTCATCGCCGACGATGTCATATCGCCAAGGCGAGCGATCGGTGCATGGACACTCGACGTACGGACCAAGGTACAGATGTTTGTTCATTCCCATTATTCACCTCTCAGAAGAGACTAGTCTGCCCGTTTCCACGTTTCTTTTCAAGCTTTTTCGGCGCTTCTCGTTCCTGCTTTGCGCCCTCTTGAAAGTTCGCCTTTTGCGCTTCCGCAATCGCTTTCTCGCGTGCCTCGCCCGGAATCTCCGACAGGAATAGCTTGCGCTCATCATCCGTCGCTCCGGCGCACCAAGGCGGCATTCGTTCAAGCTTGCGCCATCGGCAAAGCGGATCTGGAACGTTGACCGTCCAGTCGCCGTCCTTCTTCGTTTTGAACGTTGGGCAACCTGATCCGCCTTGCCGTTTTACTTCTCGACACACGAGGCATTCTGGGCGCGGTAATGGTCGTGCGTAGACTTGGGCTCGAGTCTCGACGCATTGCGGGCACGATTCGACCTCAACACGACAGCACCCATCGAGTCCGCACCCTTGGCACGATGGCAAGTGTCTCCCGCACCCTATGCCGAACGGATGACCGTGCGGGCAGTCGACGGTACACACGCGCCCGTGCTGGCAATGATGCGGAATTATTCGCTCGACAGTGAAAGCCTCATACCTTGCCGCGCGCCACGGGTGCATCCCGAAGCAGCGCGGACAACGCATGAGGAAGGCGGGGGCGGTCATGGGCTGGTAAGTTTGGCGAAGTTGTTTTCGTTTGGAATGGTCGATCGGTATGAGCGCCATCCGCGAAGATTGGCCACGTATCGATCAACTCCGAGCGCTTGCGCCTGGTGCTCCGCTGGACTCCAGTGCCCGCTCTTCATGAGTTTGTCTGCCATTGACACTTCGTCTTGTGTCGAGCGTCGCTCGTCTTGCTTGACCAATGAGACA
>Ga0070748_1001226_pt1 | contig 11998 bp, 10 predicted proteins | sample VirMetDEL_Nov_12_FD_77015 | JGI IMG/M metagenome (GOLD analysis project Ga0070748, IMG submission 77015) | Aqueous microbial communities from the Delaware River and Bay under freshwater to marine salinity gradient to study organic matter... | ecosystem: Environmental > Aquatic > Marine > Coastal...
CTTGTACTTTAGATAATCTAAAAAAACATAAATTAGAAAGTCCAAGGAACTTAACTGATAATGAGTATCTTTATTTTAAAAAAAGGATAGCTGAATTTCAAAAAGAATCTAAAATAAAACTACCACTACCAAATTCAATGCCTTTATCGAGAAATCACAAATATTTTAAAATTTATGTATTAGAAAAAACTAACAAAAATACGTTATTGAAATACGAAGTAGATTGGATATATTCTACTTTTTGAAACTAAATATTGTCAAGAATTTAAATGTCACATTAAAGAGGTATGATTGCTATTTTATAACATTAAAACCAAGAAAAGTCTAATTTTTACATTAGACTTTTTTTAGCGTTATATTTTTCTTCTTATTTACTTAGATTCTCCAGCATAACTTTCGTCATCGTCTCTAAATCATACTGATGTTTCCATCCCCAATCAGCTCTGGCGTTGCTGTCATCAATACTTGCTGGCCAGCTATCGGCAATTTTTTGACGGAAGTCTGGTTCGTAAGTAATAGTGAAATCTGGAATGTGTTTCTTGATTTCAGCCGCGATTTCGGTTGGTGTAAAACTCATAGCGGCTAAGTTATATGACGAGTGAATTTTAATCTCTTCTTTTGGAGCCTGCATGATTTTTATGGTAGCAGCAATCGCATCATCCATATACATCATTGGCATTTTAGTCTCTGAAGATAAGAAACATTCGTATTTGTTATCAGCCAATGCCTTGTGAAAAATATCGACTGCATAATCAGTAGTCCCCCCACCAGGAGGCGATGACCAGCTAATTAAACCAGGATAACGGATGCTTCGCACATCTACGCCAAAGATATTGTGGTAGTATTCACACCATCTTTCTCCGGCTTGTTTACTAATACCATAAACGGTGGATGGCTCCATAATAGTATATTGTTGCGTGTTCTCTTTAGGAGTTGTAGGCCCAAAAACCGCAATGCTCGAAGGCCAAAATACCTTTTTTATTTTTCCGGCTTTCGCCAAATTTAAAACGTGGAATAGCGAGTTCATATTTAAATCCCAAGCAAAAGCAGGATTTTTCTCTGCTGTAGCCGATAGTAATGCAGCCATTAAATACACATCAGTAATTTTATGAACTTCTACTAAATGCTCAATTTGATTAAAGTCTAACGCATTTATAACCTCAAAGGGTCCTGAATTTACGACGTCGATATTCAGTTTACGAATGTCAGATGCAATTACATTGTCGGTTCCGTAAATTTCTCTAAGTGAATGGGTTAGTTCGGTTCCTATTTGTCCGCAAGCCCCTATAATCAATATTTTTGTACTCATTGTGTATAGAATTTAAAAAACAAAGATAACGTTTTCGGAAATATTTTGGAGTCGTGCGCTAAGGATTGTCAATAGTTAAAACAAAGCCTTAAAATGTTGTAGTTACGATTGTAGTTTTGGCATTATTAATGCTAAAAAGCTATTGTTTGGAAATGAATTGTAATTCGCATTTTCAAATCTGTATTTATAAATTACTTTGTAACTTTGTGCTTCAATGCAATACCTATGAAATTCAAAATAAAATATACTTTTTTTCTCCTTGTTTTGTTTGCTTCCTGTAAAGACGATAGTCAAAAAAGGACTGCTGAAAATGATAAGGAAATTAAGAAAAAGGAACTCGTATTTACAAATATTAATAAAGGATGGGTGTTTTACGACACTCCTATTAATGAAACGGCAGAAGCTAGCGTAGCCAGCTGGAATGAATTTCGCACCTTTTTAGCAGAATTAGCTTTAAAACCAAAGCGCACCCTTGGGGCTTTTCAACAAAAATCAACGGCTATTTCAAAAAAGGCTATGGCATTGAATGACAATATTCCTAGTGAATACAACCAACCTCAAATAAAAAGTAGAATTGCTACACTAATTACTAAAGTGCGATTGCTAGATTTATTCATTCACCTTGATGATGTGCCAGATAAAAAAGTAGTCAAAGTAATTTCAGAAATCAATAATGAATTAGCCTCTTTACAAAGGCAAATGGATAAAATTGTTGAAAAAAGTAAAATCCCTACTGAAGAGGGAGAATCAGAGTTGAAGAAAATGATGGATGCGTCTCGCGCCATTCCTAATGAACCATTAGATCCAAATTTACCTAGAGTTGAGTAAAACAGTCTTATATAATACCTACGATAATTCGCCAAAAATCCAGCAAATTGCTGATCGTTTAAACGAGAGTAAAGGCGTAAAAATGCATCTTGATGGCCTGTTAGGCTCTGCGGTTTCATTTGTCATACGCTCGCTTTTTAAGAAAGCCGAGAGCCCTTTTTTGATTGTATTAAACAATAAAGAAGAGGCGGCTTATTACTTGAATGATTTAGAACAAATGATTGGAGAAAAGGATGTTTTATTTTATCCGGGATCCTATCGTCGTCCGTACCAAATTGAGGATACTGATAATGCAAATGTATTGTTGCGTGCTGAGGTGCTTAACCGCATTAACTCTCGCAAGAAACCGGCTGTAATCGTCAGTTATCCAGAAGCGTTGTTTGAAAAAGTAGTTACTAGAAGAGATCTGGAGAAAAACACGCTGAAAGTTTCCGTGGGAGATAAAATTTCTATTGATTTCATCAATGAAGTTTTATTTGAATATGAATTTAAAAGAGTCGATTTCATAACAGAGCCGGGAGAATTTTCAGTTCGTGGAGGAATCGTCGATGTGTTTTCTTTTTCGAATGATAATCCTTACCGAATAGAATTTTTTGGTAACGAAGTGGACAGCATTCGTAGTTTTGATGTAGGCACTCAACTGTCTATCGAGATACAGAAGAAAATTACCATAATTCCCAATGTAGAGAACAAGGTTTTCCAGGAAAATAGAGAGAGTTTCTTAGATTACATTTCAGAGAAAACAGTCCTGTTTATTCAGAATACAGAAGATTTATTCTCTCAGTTAGACAAGCAATTTACAAGAGCCGAAGAAGCTTTTGACAAATTATCTAAGGACATCAAACACGCTACACCAGAGCAATTGTTTTTAAATCAGGCTGCTTTTATTAAAAAAGCGGTTGATTTTTCAGTAGTAGAACTATCCTCTAAACCTATTTTTAAAACAACAAAGAAATTTGAATTTTACATTCAGCCGCAACCTTCGTTCAATAAACAATTTGATTTGTTGTTGAACAATCTGAATGAGAATCACTTCAATGGCTATAAAAATTATTTGTTTTGTTCGAATGATAATCAAGCCAAACGTTTTCATGATATTTTTGAAACCTTAGACGAAGCTAATTCTGAGAATATCAGGAAACAATATCATACGGTGGTAATGCCATTGTATCAAGGTTTTGTTGACGAAGAGAATCAAATAAGTTGTTATACGGATCACCAAATTTTTGAGCGTTATCATAAGTTTAGCATCAAAAACGGCTATTCTAAAAAACAGAATATTACACTAAAAGAACTGACCACTTTATCAGTTGGGGATTATGTAACGCATATTGATCACGGAATTGGAAAATTTGGTGGACTGCAGAAAATTCAGGTAGAAGGGAAAACCCAAGAAGCCATTAAATTAGTCTATGCTGATAATGATATTGTTTATGTAAGTATTCATTCGCTTCATAAAATATCAAAATACACTGGTAAAGACGGGACGCCGCCCAAAATTTATAAATTAGGCTCTAATGCTTGGAAAGTTTTAAAACAAAAAACAAAAGCCAGAGTCAAGCACATAGCTTTTAACTTAATTCAGCTTTACGCCAAAAGAAGGCTGGATAAAGGCTTTCAATTTGCGCCAGACAGTTACTTGCAAAACGAGTTAGAAAGTTCGTTTATTTATGAAGACACTCCTGATCAAACAAAATCAACAGCCGAAGTCAAAGCGGATATGGAAAGTGACAGACCTATGGATCGTTTGGTTTGTGGTGATGTAGGTTTTGGTAAAACAGAGGTGGCGATTCGTGCTGCTTTTAAAGCGGTAGACAATAGCAAACAAGTGGCTGTTTTAGTGCCTACAACTATTTTGGCTTACCAACATTACCGAACATTTACGGAACGTTTAAAAGACATGCCTGTTTCTGTTGGTTATTTGAATCGCTTTAGAACCGCTAAGCAAAAAGCAGAAACCCTTAAATTATTAGCCGAAGGCAAACTCGATATTGTTATTGGAACTCATCAATTAGTCAATAAAAATGTTGTTTTTAAAGATTTGGGTTTACTGATTGTAGATGAGGAACAAAAATTTGGTGTCAACGTCAAAGACAAATTAAAAACGATTGCGGCCAATGTAGATACACTGACTCTAACGGCAACGCCTATCCCGAGAACGTTACAGTTTTCATTGATGGCTGCACGAGATTTATCCGTTATTACAACACCACCGCCCAATCGCTATCCTATTGAGACCAATGTGGTAGGTTTTAGCGAAGAAATGATTCGAGATGCAATTTCATATGAAATTCAGCGTAGCGGACAGGTTTTCTTCATTAATAATCGAATAGAAAACATCAAGGAAGTGGCAGGAATGATTCAGCGTTTAGTGCCTAATGCTAGAGTTGGAATTGGTCATGGCCAAATGGATGGAAAGAAACTAGAAGAGCTAATGCTGGCTTTCATGAACGGAGAATTTGATGTATTGGTGGCGACCACGATCATAGAAAGTGGTTTAGATGTTCCTAACGCGAATACCATTTTTATCAATAATGCGAATAATTTTGGATTGTCTGATTTGCACCAAATGCGTGGTCGAGTAGGGCGTAGCAATAAAAAAGCATTTTGTTATTTCATCTGTCCTCCTTATTCAGCAATGACTGACGACGCTAGGAAGAGGATTCAGGCTTTAGAGCAATTTAACGAGTTAGGAAGCGGATTTAATATAGCGATGAAGGATTTAGAGATTCGTGGTGCAGGAGATTTACTAGGCGGTGAACAATCTGGTTTTATCAACGAAATAGGTTTTGATACCTATCAAAAAATCATGAATGAAGCTATTGACGAATTGAAAGAAAATGAATTTAAAGATTTATATCCTACAGAGAATAATCTCGAAACGAAAGAATATGTAAAAGACCTTCAAATTGATACTGATTTTGAATTGTTGTTTTCAGATGAATATATTAATAACATCAGTGAACGTTTGAGTTTGTATAACGAGTTAGGCGCCATTAAAAATGAAGAAGATTTACAAATTTTCCAGAAAAAACTGATTGATAGATTTGGACCAATGCCACCACGAGCTATTGCCTTAATGAATAGCATTCGCATTAAATGGATTGCTAGCGGAATAGGTATCGAAAAGTTAGTGATGAAACAAGGCAAGATGATAGGTTATTTTGTATCTGATCAGCAGTCAGATTACTATCAATCGAATCGTTTTATGTCGGTCATGCATTTTGTTCAAAAACACAGTTCTATTTGCAAAATAAAAGAAAAAGAAACCAAGAATGGCTTGCGTTTATTGTTGACTTTCGACAATGTTAAATCAACTAGAAGAGCCTTAGATTTGATGAAAATGTTAGGCGGAATTGAAGAATAAGCAACTAATTATTATTTCAGATATCTAGAATAAAATAGCTCCCAAACTTATAAAGATTGGGAGCTATTTCTTTTTGTATATTTGATTTTTACAAATCAACAGTCATGAAGTCAAAATCAATAGATGAATTTTATAAAGAGATTTCCGAAGGAGCTAAAATAGAATCTAGTACTTTGTTACCAAGCGGAATCCAAAAAGAAATTGGACATTTCAATGTGTTCGATATAAAAGAACTATGGGGGGATTTGAAAAAAGTACCCGTGATGACTTATGACAGAAGAGCGTATTATAAAATCAGTTTGATTCGAGGGAAAAACAAAGTCGAGTACGCAGATCGTGAGATTGATATTGAAAACTATGCACTTTTGTTTGCAACACCCAAAATTCCATACCATTATGTGCCGAAAGATTCTTTGCAGTCAGGTCATTTTTGTGTGTTTACAAGTGAGTTTTTGACTAAAGATAAAAGCGGAATTGACTTGGAAACATTGCCTATTTTTCAAACAGATGGCTATCCCGTTTTTCAGTTAACGGAGGAAGAAGTGCTTGCAATCGATTTGATTTTTAAAAAGATACATCAGGAAATTAATTCAGATTATGCATATAAGTACGACTTAATTCGGAATTATGTGGCTGAGTTGATTCACATTGGACAAAAGCTGCAACCTGTTACTGCGTTGTACTCTAAGCACAATTCGGCAGCAAGAGTTTCTTCGCTTTTTGCAGAATTACTCGAAAGACAATTTCCTATTGAATCGCCTCGCCAACGCTTAGAGCTGAAATCCGCCAAAGATTTTGCGGCGCGATTGTCTATTCATGTCAATCATCTCAATAAAGTGTTAAAAGAAAACACTGGCAAAACTACTACAGAGCTAATAAGTGAACGACTGGTTTATGAGGCTAAGATTTTATTAAAAGAAACTGATTGGAATATTTCCGAAATTGCATACTCACTTGGTTTTGAAGAATTGGCACATTTTTCTAATTTTTTCAAAAAACAAACGGCATTAACTCCATTGTCCTTTAGAGTTTAAATAGTGTAATTTGAATTTTGCAAACTATGGATTGATATTTACAACTGCTGAAGTTGATATCATAACTAATTTTGCTCTATCAATAAAAATCAATAAAAATGGAAAGTAAAAAAAATAAAATAGCGCTAGTTACAGGCGGAAGCCGAGGATTAGGTAAAGAAATGGCATTGAGTCTTGCTAATAAAGGACTTGATGTAGTGTTAACATACCATAGTAAAAAAGAAGAAGCTGAAACGGTGGTTAGTGAAATCGAAGCAGTAGGACAAAAAGCGGTAGCTATTCAATTGAATGTTGCAGAGTCAGGTACTTTTGACTTATTTTTTCAAAATGTAGCAGCGGCTTTGAAAACAACTTTCAATACAGATAAATTCGACTTTTTAGTCAATAATGCAGGTATTGGAATTCACGAAAGTTTCTTAACAACCACAGAACAACAATTTGATGAATTAAACAATATTCAATTCAAAGGACCTTTTTTCCTTACGCAGAAAGCATTGTCTCATATGAATGATGGTGGCGGAATTGTGAATATTTCTACAGGTTTAAGTCGTTTTTCATTCCCAGGCTACGCCGCTTATGCGAGTATGAAAGGCGCAATGGAAATACTAACAAAATACCAAGCCAAAGAATTAGGAGAAAGAAAAATAAGAGTGAATATTGTAGCGCCAGGTGCTATAGAAACTGATTTTGGTGGAGGTGTGGTAAGAGATAACGAGCAGTTAAACCATCATATTTCCTCGTTAACAGCATTAGGACGTGTTGGTCTGCCAGAAGATATTGGTGGTGTTGTCGCTTTTTTATGCACAGATGATGCTAAATGGGTCAATGCGCAACGTATCGAAGTTTCAGGTGGAATGAATCTGTAGGACACTAAATGATAAAAAAAAAGCTTCCAATCGTAGTTGATGGGAAGCTTTTTTGATATCTATTACCAGAATTAATTCTTTAATTCTTTAAATCTTTAATGACTTTAAAAGCAACGTCTACTTGCTCTTCACTAACAAGAATCGTGAATTCATTTGAAGTGGAAATGACTTCGTTAATAATGATTCCTTCCCAAGCCAATCTTTGAAAAATGAAATAATATATACCAGGGACAGCAATATTTTCTTTTGGTAATTTTACTGTTATTGAGGCAAGGTTTTCTAATTTTTGAATCAACTTCTCGCTAACGAAATGTTTGTCTACTAAATGACTCACACTGTTGCTTAAAACAATGTTGATTTCATTTACACCTCTGGAGGATGTATAAAAAACATCAGCTAAAGCATTAATATCCGAAATTAAAGCAGCTTGCTTATTTAATACCGTTTCTGAAACGGCAAAAGTATAGTCTGTTAAAGCAGAACGTACCGTTATTTCACCGATGTTCTTAATCACCTTACTGATCTTATGATTCAATCTAAAATCCAGTTCTTCGGTTAATCTTTTTAACGACATTACGATAGCACCTTGTTTGACTTCTTTTCCAAATTCACTTTCTAATTCAGACATAATATTTCTCGACAAAGAGGTCAAGTTGATGATGCCAAGTGATAAAGCATTTAGTAAAAAAGGCTTAGTCTTGATGTAGTTTTCTACAATGGATGAAACTGTTTTCATAATAATTCAAGTGGTATTTTAGTTGGTTGCACTAATGGTTAGGATCTTAGTTGTCTTTAAATCTACTGCAAATATAAATAAAAAACATTTTGTTACAAATATAACATCACTGTAAAACCATTAAAAATGATAAAATGCATCGATAAGGTGCTCAATTACAAAAGATTTCTCTTTATTAACTCCTTCGTCTGTAGATTTTCTGGGTGCTGTTATAGCAATAATATCGAAGCGAACTTCAACCTCAAGATTTTTTTGGGTTACGTAAGCGTCAACAGCTTTTACTAAAAGTTGGATTTTTTTAGGTTTCACAAAGTCTTGTGGCAGTCCAAAATCTAATGAAGATCGGGTTTTGACTTCTACGATGGCAAGCATGTCTCCTTTTTTGGCAATAATGTCAATTTCCGCTTTTTGAAAAGTCCAGTTAGTATCTAAAATATCATAACCGTCTTTTTGTAAAAAGGCTACAGCCATTTCTTCACCAAGTTTTCCTAATTCGTTGTGTGCTGCCATGAAACGTATTTAGGCTATTTACTTAAATTCTACAGTACTTGTTTTGTCAGTTACTTCCATTGTAACAATGTCACCTAACACTAGCGCACGATTATCTCTAATGTGTCCCGCTGGGAAGTTGTAGATAACAGGAATGTTGTAATTCTTAGTCACGTCTTCAATGATTCCAACCGCATTTTTTCCCCAAGGAATGTCATTGTCCTTCATTTTAGTCATGGAACCTACAATAATTCCTTTAATACTTTCCAGACAACCATTACGTTTCAAATTCATCATCATGCGGTCAATGTGATACAGATACTCGTCTAGGTCTTCAATAAACAATATTTTATCCTTGCAATCAATCGCTGATGGAGAACCCAGCAAGCTATAAAGTATAGACAAGTTTCCTCCCACAATTTCTCCAGTAGCTTTACCCGTTCTATTCATTCCGTCTGAAGGAATGCTGTAGTCTAATTTTTTTCCAAATAAAGAAAGGTATAGACTTTCCACAGCCTCTGGTGTAGCTCTGGCTACAGTTACGGGCATTATTCCATGAATCGATTTGTATCCCATGGTATTTAAGTGGTTATGTAAAACGGTAATATCACTAAAACCAACAATCCACTTTGGGTTTTGTTTGAATTTTGTAAAGTCTAATAAATCAATCATTCGTACGGTACCATAACCACCCTTTACACACCAGATGGCCTTGATGTTTGGATTATCTAACTGCTTTTGGAAATCAGCAGCTCTTTGCTCATCTGTTCCCGCAAGTTGATTGTTATCTAATCCGATGGTACTTCCTATCACTACTTCGAGTCCCCAACTATGTAATAAATCAATAGCAGGTTTTAAGTTGTCGTCTAGGTTTTTTCGGGCTGTTGCTAAAATTGCGATGGTATCTCCTTTTTGTAAAGTAGCTGGTGTAGTCATAAATGTATGGGCTTGAATATTGAAAGATTGCAAAACAAAAAATAATAGTAGGAACATATTCAAACCAAAATTACTGTTTAATGACCAAAATCGTGTTGTGTACATGTGTTTTTTTGTCTGGGGTAAATAAATTTAGATTTGTCTCCAAGAGGATTCAAACAAATATAATGAATTTGAAAATAAATTAAACTTTCTTAATTTAATTGTAGTATTTTTATTAATGAATCTAATTCGTGTTAGAAGGCCTTTTAGTTGATTGATCTTTAAATCTGATGTATGAGAATTTTTAGTTTACTCGCATTGTTATTGTTTCTGTTAGCTCACACTAAAGGAGTTGCTCAGCAGAAAAATTATACCATTCATACAGTGGCTTTTTATAATTTCGAAAACTTATTTGATACTATTAACGATCCAAATACTAATGATGATGAGTGGACTCCAAAAGGAGCGCAACACTGGACCAGTAAGAAATACCATCAAAAGCTACAAAATTTATCTAGAGTACTACTCGAAATTGGTTCTTCAGAGAATTCAAATGCGCCTACGTTTATAGGCTGTTCAGAAATTGAGAATAGAGGAGTTCTGGAAGACTTAATTAAAGAACCTAAAATTATTGATAAAGATTTTGGAATTATTCATTTTGATTCCCCTGATAAACGGGGTATCGACGTGGCTTTACTGTACCAAAAAAAATATTTCAGACCCACAAGTTATAGTAACATTCCGCTATTAGTATATAAAAAAGAAATGAGTTCAAAAGTTGAACCCGATGATAAATCGGATGACGAACTGGCTATTAGTGCACAAAACAATCGGGTGTTTACACGTGACCAGCTTTTAGTTACTGGATTTCTAGAGGGTGAAGAAATTAATATTATTGTAAATCACTGGCCCTCCCGTTCTGGTGGCGAGAAAAAGACAAGTCCGTTTCGGGAAGCAGCAGGCATGTTAAACCGAAAAATAATTGATTCGCTACAAGCAATAAATCCAAATGCTAAAGTAATTACGCTGGGGGATTTAAATGACGGACCGTTAAATAATAGCGTTAAAAAAGCTCTTGGCGCTAAGGCGACTAAAAAGGAGGTGGCTGAATTTGGAGTTTACAATCCATTCGAAGAAATGGCAAAAAAAGGATTAGGAACGATAGCCTATCGCGATTCTTGGGATATTTTTGATCAAATCATGGTGTCACAGTCCTTAATCAAAAATGATTTTAGTAGTTTTCAATATTGGAAAGCGGGTATTTATAATAAAGCCTTTTTAATTCAAGAATCAGGGCAGTACAAGGGTTATCCTAAGCGACATTCGACTACTGAAATAGGTTTTAGCGATCATTTTCCGGTGTACATTTATTTGATTAAAGAACATAAATGATGTTCTAACCACAAAGAATATTCGATTTAGTTAAACAGGTTACATTTTAGAGTTTCTTAACGAAAGGACACGGCTGTTTTTAGTAACTTAGCCTCTCATAAACTTAATAGAATTAATAGATGGCAATAGCAAAACCTTTCAACCTAACTAAATGGATTGACGAAAACCGTGATTTACTAAAACCACCTGTGGGAAATAAAAATTTATACCAAGAGTCGGGGGATTATATTGTCATGATTGTAGCAGGACCTAATGCGCGTAAAGATTACCATTACAATGAAACCGAAGAATTGTTTTATCAATTAGAAGGTTCAATAAAGGTGATTATTCAAGAAGATGGTGAACGCAAAGAAATGGATTTAAATGCTGGTGACATGTATTTGCATCCCGCTAATGTGCCGCACTCTCCCGTTCGTTCAGCAGGTTCAATAGGATTAGTTATTGAACGCAAACGTGTAGGAAAAGGCTTTACTGATGGTTTACAGTGGCATTGCGACAACTGCAATCATAAATTGTATGAAGTTAAATTTGAATTGAAAGATATAGAAAAAGATTTCTTGCCTCACTTTGAACATTTTTACAATTCCATAGAACTTAGAACTTGTGATCAATGTGGAACGGTAATGGAAGCCGATCCCAGATTTGTTGCCCATAAATAGTTTATTATTTATAGGAGCTATTTCCCGTTATCCGCTGTATCTTTTATGGCTTAAAGAAAACCATAAAAGGATGCCGCTACTACCGGGGCTAGGCGTTTGTGCATAAAATCAAATTATTTATAAAAATTGAAATGTAGTAAGCATTTTTGAATCAAAAAGGAATATCTGATTTTCAAAAATGGTTAACCGCATAGAAAGTACTATTCTTTTGATAATTGTTGCTTCCCAAAGACGGTTTTATAGATACAGTTACAGCTCAAAACGCTTTCCTTGTACAGGAAAAATAAAATGAACTCCTAAAATATTTTGCATTTTAATGGTGATTGTATTTTTACAAAATTAAGCTGTCTATAAATGCGTATTTAGGACTTAGAATTTACAGTATAAAAGCTGTTTGTTC
>Ga0070748_1001229_pt1 | contig 11993 bp, 7 predicted proteins | sample VirMetDEL_Nov_12_FD_77015 | JGI IMG/M metagenome (GOLD analysis project Ga0070748, IMG submission 77015) | Aqueous microbial communities from the Delaware River and Bay under freshwater to marine salinity gradient to study organic matter... | ecosystem: Environmental > Aquatic > Marine > Coastal ...
CAACCGCCTGAACACAGACCAAAGCTAGTTCGATTAATGTGTTTATTGCGTCCGAAACTGTGAAACTGCCAAACTTATGCCAAGCTCAATGGTGTCATGATTCACCGCTATAAACGACTCACCCCTGTTCTTAATCCCTACTTTGGATCTCTGCATGCCGGCTTCCACCTTACAGCACCCTAAACGCCCTCGCTTTTTTGCCCATCACTTGAGCCTCGCCATCAATGGCCTATTGCTCGGCACTGCTTTAAGTGTGCCAGCACAGGCGATTAGCTACGGCATTTACGATTCGCGCGGCCTTGCCATGGGCGGCGCAGCTGCAGCGGTGGGCACGCCCGCTCAGGCGGCCTTTTACAACCCCGCCTTGCTCTCTTTTCACGATGGAGAAGAGGAGGATTCACGGGATGGCCGCGTCTACGTACCCAATATTGTGGGACAAATTTCTAGTGCGTCAGAATCTGCCATAAACGCCATTGACGATGAGCTCGACTTGCAGCTCAGCAGCGCCGTGAATGAGTTCAATATCACCAACAGCACCGCGGCGGCGGGATCGGTATCCAACACATCCAAAGACCTGCGCGATATTCTTGATGACATTGCCAACCAGGATCTGCGCGTCGATAGTTTTATCGGCTTCAATATCAGTGAGCCCAGCCAGCGTGAAGGCGGTGCCTTTTATGTTGGGGTACGTCTTATAGGCGCGGGGCGCGCCAATGTCAGCGCTGAAGATCACGCGCTTCTCGATACCTACATTAGTGCAATGGACAGCTATGTCGCCAGCGGCGACTTAGCGCAAGTCAGCACCCAGTATCCAGGCTTAATCAACAGCGCGGGACAATTGATAGACCCTACCGACCAACTCAACTCCAATGCCGATATCAGCGCCCTCGTCATCAGCGAATGGGGCATGGCCATGGCCAAAGAATGGACCTTTTGGGGTCAAGGTATCTCCTTTGGCGTCACCCCCAAACTCATGCGTGTCGATGCGTTTCGCGATACGGCCGATTTCAACAGTTCCATCGATTCCGTCGATGCCGGCATCAATGAATTTGAAGACTCACAGCAAACTCACTACAGCTTTAACGCCGACCTCGGCATAGCCGCAACCATTGCCGAGCACTACCGCATTAGCTTTTCGCTCAAGGACGCCTTTGCCAAAACCTTCACCACTCACCAAGAGCCGGACCCCATCACCGGCATAACGCCACCCGATCTCAACCTAAAGCTCAGCTCGCGCTCACGCATGGGCCTAGCCTATGTGCGCGAGGGCTTTAGCCTGGGGCTGGACTACGACCTCAGTGCCGCCGCGCCCATGGCGAACGAAGCTGAAACCCAAGAGCTAAGTTTTGGCGCTGAATACACAATATTGAGAGGCTTGGCATTGCGCGCTGGCTATCGCCAAGATCAAGTCGGCAATAGCGGTGCCATTAGCTCCTTTGGTATCGGCTATCAATGGCGGCGCATGGTGGTGGATATCGCCTATGCCAGCGGTAGTGAAGTGAAAGCGGGCGGGCTGCAATTAGGTTGGACGTTTTAGCAGTTGGGATTTGCACTGAAAGGAACAAAAGGTGAAAGGATCAAAAGGTAAAAGGAACAAAAGTGAAAGTGAACAAAGGCGCGCCTACTCGCACTTTTAAAACGTAGGCGCTTAGGCGATCAATTTGCCTATACCCCATCGACCGCATTTTCACGCCAGCTGTACACCAGTTTAAAGCTGCCCAAATTCGCGGCAGCTTGCTGCAAAATCGCGACATCTTGCTCGCCGCGCATACCACTAAACGCCAACACCAAACGCTCACCACTGGCGGTTTGGGCTTCCACACCGCCCAACCAACCAATATATTCTGGGCGCTGCAAGCCAATAGACTCTTCGTCAACTTGGCCGCTGTAGGCGAGGGTTTCATAGGTGCCGGTGGCATAGCCGGTGAGCCATACTTGATGAGCTTTCTTCCACACTATCTGCGCTGTTTCACGCTGGCGCGGGGCATAGTCGCCAAAGAGACGCCCTGCCGAGTCGCCCGCCGCATTCATCATCGCCAGCGCACAGTTGCCGCGCGCTATGGCAAAGTCCTCGGGAACCAGAAGGTATTCAGGCAGCAACCGCGCTACCTCAGCAGCAATAGCGTGACTCAGTATTTGAAAATCAGTCGACATAAGTAGTCTCACGGTAGGCGAAGCCAAGGCTAAAAGCCACATTGGACGCAAGTATGGCGCGACTCACTGAAAAACTGGCGACCATTAACATAACTTTTAACATGACTTTTAACATGACGATGCCGCGCACTAGGTCGCGCTTAAAAACGACATGACAAACACCAAAGAGCAAATATCACCGGCCACAGAAAGAAAGTTAACCTAAGGCGCTTATACATTAACCGCTGGCGTTACCGTATTTAATGCAGAGGCCGCTAGCAGGCGAGCACCTAACACACCCGCGCGGCCATGAAGGCTAGTGGCAACGATAAAGTCTTGTACATTGTCAAGCACAGCCACTGGCCCATAGCCCTGTAGCAGCTCCAAAAATTGTTGCTGAATCATGCCCAGCAGGCGCGGTTGCTGCATCACGCCCCCGCCTAAGACAATCTTCTCCGGTGCAAAACACTGGGTTAAATTAACGCAGAGTGCGGCCGCATAATAAGCCTGCATTGGCCAAGCCCGATGATCCGCAGGCAGCTTAGTGGGCGCCTGCTGCCAGCGCTGGGTTAATGCGGTACCGGACGCTAAACCTTCCGCGCAGTTGCCGTGAAACGGGCAGCATCCCGCAAAGCTATCCTGCGCTAATGACGGGATGAGCAGGTGCCCGACTTCTGGGTGTGCCCGACCTTGCAGTAGTTTTCCATCAACGCATATGCCCGCGCCAATACCTGTACCAAAAGTGATATAGATTGCATGCTGACAACCTTGCGCGGCACCTTCAGCCAACTCTCCTAAAAGCGCGGCGTTCACGTCGGTTTCAAACCCGATGGGCACACCAAACTCGCGTGTAAAAAAATCCACTATGGGCGTATCGCGCCAACCCGCTTTAGGTGTGTGAGTGATGCAACCATAATTAGCCGCAGCAGGATTTAACTCCACCGGCCCAAAGCTGCCAATACCCATGGCAGCAAAAGCACCATGGCGCGCACTGGCGGCGTTAAAAAAATCGCTGACTTGCGCCAGCGTGATGCAGGGTGCCTGCGTCGGAATCACTGCCTGCTCCAACACCGCTCCTGCACCTGTGACCAGCTCGCAATTAAACTTGGTGCCACCGGCTTCTATAACCGCTAAGAGCGGTGCAGTGGGGGATATTTTCGACATAGGACTACCTTTCACTCATGCTGCAATTAGCAGCTTTCGACGACAAAAAAGCAAAAAAAGAGCAAAAAAAAGCCGCATAGACTTGGGGCAACCCCAAGCCTATGCGGCAAACTGCTAGAAACTATAACGCAGGCCTACCGACATAGAGCGACCACTCACCGGACGGGCGCGAATCATGCTACCTACTACCGCACTGCCCTCTTCTGATTCAGTAATCACAAATTCATCAGTGAGATTATTCACATTCAGATTAGCGACCAATTGATCGCTGATTTCCCAGCTGCTGTAAAGGTTGATCAGGTTGTAACCTTTTTGCTCCAGATCGTTGTTGTCCTGCAGATAAAAATCAGTAGAACCTTGCAGCGCAACACCCAGGGTTAAACGATCGCGCTGAAACTCAGGGGAGATAGTCCAAATCAAGTCTGCTTGGCGGCGCGGCGTATTGCCAATCACGCTGGCATTTACTTGATCGGCAGTGATCTCCGCCTTCGACCAGGTTGCATTACCGCGCAGCGAGAAGTAGTCGTTAATGGTGTACTTGCCTTCAAACTCGATACCCGTCGCTTCGTATTCACGAATGAAGGTTTCGCCCGAGGTCACTTCCGCATTGGTTTCTTCGGTCACGGTATTGAACAGCGTGGCAAAGAATGACCAATCGCTCGCCAGCAGTTTGTAGCCCACTTCTACCTGAGTAACATTGTCATAACCATCGGTGGTTGAGCTTAGGCTGCCGTCGGCATTGAGTGAACCGGCCACTTGAGTTAAGCGATCCGCCACTGCGCGGCCACCGTCGCTGTAACGCGCAAACACTGAAGAGTCATCATTCAATAAGAAGGTACCGCCCACAGAATAGGAGGTGTTATTTGCATCGTAGTTAACGCGTTGTACCGCTGCATTTTGCTCATTCAAAGCACGCACACCGCCGTTAATAAATCCGGCTGACGTGGCCTTGGCATTTTCCATTAAGGCATCCGAATCCAAACGGGTGATCACCCCATTTGCCACGCTGAAACTACCTATATTGCCATCGCCATTAAGGTCGCTAGACACATTGCCACCGCAGCAACCGTCCATACGCTGACCGCGTGCCTGCACTTGGTCATAACGGGCGCTCACATCAAACGAGAAGCGATCATTCACGTCCATCGCGATATTGATATAAGGTGCGCTGGTGGTGTACTCCAAGTCCCAATCCCACGCGAGGAAGCTTTGCGAGAGCGCGCCATTGTCGGCAAGTACCACATCAACCGCGTTGCCATTGGCATCTATGCCCGCGCCATTGGCGACGTAATTAATATTCTCGCCACCGCTCAAGGTTTGCATGCGCGCATGCCAACTTTCCCAGGCGGTATCTATGCTTTGCTGCGAGAAGTAATAACCGCCGGTGACGGTCACAGCGTCAAACTGTTTGGACAGACGCAAGTCGTTCACCGTTAAACCCAAGTCTTCAAATTTGGTATCAAACTGTAAGTTGGTAAACGCTAGTTGATTCGGATTAGCAGCCGCGCCATTGACCATTGCAGTGACGCCGCCACTGCAATTAAGGCTCACACCCCCCACGCTCGCGCCTTCGCAAAGTGCTGCACCCTTGGCCGCGATAGTGTCTGTGCCACCGGCAAAGCCATCAGTAAAGGGGGAAATAAACCCGCCGCTCACGCTAGAGGTGCGGAATTTATTGTTGATGAACACGCCATCCGCCAATTCTTGATCAAATTCAAAACCATAGGCGCGCACCTTAGACACTATACCGTCGCTGACAGAGCGTTCATGAGGCGTGCCGTAGGCATCAAAGGTGGTGATATTGGCCGAGGCTGCACTTTGCAGGCCATCTTTACTCGCATCAAAACCCTCAACAGCACCATAGGAGCCGCCGCCGTTAACACGCACAGGTGCAGGCAAATAGGTGGTCATTTTGTCATCGAGGTTTTTGACATAAACACGAAAGAAACCATTATCCAATTCTTTTGTGAGATTGAATTTAATCTGACCGCCGTCATCGCCATTAAAACCAGTTTCGCGCACGCCTTCGCCGTTGCGATAAAAACCGCCGACGTGATAATAAATGCTGTCGGTGAGCGAGCCGCCGTATTCAAAATCAGTGCGAAACTCGTTGTAATCAACGCCGGTCGACACGCCAAAACTACCGCCCTCTTCGCGCCCGGTTTTACTCAGGATATTGATAATACCGCCGGGTGAGTTACTGGCGAGAGTAGACGCCGAACCGCCGCGCACCGATTCAATACGGTTGACCGTAGCGTCAAAGCGCACAAAGTTATCCGCATTACCGAAGTTAATATCGCCGTATTCCAATACTGGCAAACCATCTTCGTGAATCTGCATGTATTTAGAGCCACCCGTCGCCAGCGGAATACCGCGAATGGTGATATTGGCATTGCCGCCACCGCCTGAGGATTCAGCGCGAATGCCTGGTAAGGCGCGAAACACTTCGCCAATGGAGCGCGGCGCTACTTTTTCCACTTCCGCAGAGGGCATGGCACTCACCGAAATACTGGCGTTGATTTTATTGACTTGCTTACCCACCACACCGGTAACAATCATCTCTTCAGCCGCGCCGGCCTCGTTTGCGAAGCTGGGCGCAGCCCAATAGCTAAAACCGGCAATCGCCAGCGCTAAGGGAGCTTTTAATAGTTGCTTGGAAGTTATACGCATCGTGTCTCTCCGGGTTATTGCTGTTATGAGTTCTGCGATCAAGTATTGCGTCTTGACTGTCACTAATTAAAGCACTGTGAATTAATAAGAGCAAGAGAAAATCGCGTCACACTTAAATCCTTTAGGTATAAAAAGCGTTTTTTCAATAAGACCGGCTAGAAAAACCTCGATATGACCCATTAGAACCATAGGCGATTCAAACTGAAATTGCCTATTTTAAAGACAAAAAAAGAGGGGCAAGCCCCTCTTTTCATCGTATTCAACCGTAAGCTTAGAGCGACAAACTGCCATCTGCAGCCTGCATCAGCCGTAAAGGGTCGCTAATGGTGCCGATAAATTGCCCTTGCGCATCGGTATTGAGAAAGCCCATCAGATACCAATGATCATCCGGCCCCTGTACCACGCTACTGGCGTAGAGCCCAGCGCCCGCATGCCCTGCAACAAAGCCATTACCCAGCGTCTGCCAGGGGCCGAACATGGTGTCGGCAACAAAATAGGTTAAACCGGTTTGCGCCTCGCATTGAGGGTCAGCTAAACGTGCGGCTGAATGGAAACGCGTCGATACCGAGCAGAAGAGATAATAGCGCCCGCCAATGCACTCAACCTGCGGCACCTCCATTTCACCAAACCAGCCCGGTGCCAAGAAGGGCTTTTGCACATCCCAATCGAGGAGGTTGCGCGACGTGGCATGGCCAATAGCGCCGCGCCCGTTAGGTGCGCCAGCATTGGTGCGGCAGGTGACCAGCATGTGGTAGAGATCCAGTGCGGGGTCTTTAAATACCCAGGGGTCACGCCAAGAGGCGTCGTGCCAGTAGGCCAGTTTGAGTCCGTCGTACCAGCGCGAGTCCAGCTCCACATGGGGGTTATGAGCGCTCTTCTCCCACTGTATTAAATCTTTGGATGTGGCTCTGCAAACCCGCTGCACCAAACCTTTTTCGGCGCGCATGGTACCGGTGTAATACATGATCCATTCGTCTTGATGGCGGATAACGCAACCGGTCCAAGTGGTGTAGGAGTCCGGCGCTTCATCGTTGCCAACACTGGGCGCCAAGGCGTCGGGCAAGATTTGCCAGCTGCGTAAGTCCTGTGACACCGCATGACCGACGGACACATTCCAGTGGCGTAAATCGGGGTCACCCAAGGACTTATTCGCCTGCAGAAAAAACATGTGGTAGTCGGCACCGTCGCGCGCCAGCCAAAAATCCCACACCCATTTATCCTGAAGTTGCAGCATAGTCTTACCTCTTTATTTATTGATCACCGCCGGTGAGCATGACGGCTTTGTCGGGTGAAAAGTGGGTATAAAACGGCAGTATGGCTCCGCCCATGGCGCGCGCATCTACGCCAATTTTGCCGGGTAGAATATCCGGTACAAATACCCCATTGGGCGGCAGGGCGGCAACGCTAAGCGCCACCGCATTCACTAGCTGCTTGCGCACGGCCGCAGGCAGGTTGCCATCGATAACCACAGCTTCCAAATCGAGTACACCTGTGGCCGAAAAAATCGCCATGCTGAGTGCATAGGCGCAATCGGCAATCCATTCATCCACCCATGGCTGAGCCGCCGGCAGCAGCTCAGGCAATTGCGAGATATTGGTAATCGCAAAACCATTGGCATTGAGATGACGGCGCAACACATAAATCGAAGCGCGGTCGGCAAGCGTCGTAAAACTGCTACTCAATGCGGGCGCAGAACTCAATTGCGAAGGACTAACGGGCATGGACGCAAGCGCACCGGCATTGCCGTGAACACCCCGCTCTAGTTGCCCGTGGAGCACCACGCCGCCACCCACGAAGGTGCCCACAAAAATATAGAGAAAGTTGTTGATGCTCTTGCCCTGCCCAAATTGCAGCTCGGCAATCGCCGCGGCAGAGCAGTCATTTTCTAAGGCTATGGGCAAGTCGGTGCGCTGCGCTAATAGCTCTTCAAAGCGAATGCTATTCCAGCGCTCGGCCAAGGCGTCACTCATGTTGAGCTCACGTGTCCAGGCGCCCATAAACCAAGGCATAGCCAAACCCACGCCGAGCAGCCGCGAACGCTGCTCTAGCGACAGAGACGCGCGCAAATATTCAATGCCCTGTTCGATTTTATCGAGTAAAAAATCTGGCTCAGGCACGGTGAATTCATGGGCGACCTTCCCAATAACGGTACCGCCAAAATCCATGAGCAATAACTGCACATCGCTGCGCCCTACATTGGCACCAATCGAATAGGCACCTTCAGGATTGATCGCGTACATAGTCGAGGGCTGGCCTAGACCGCGCTGCACCTTACCCATTTGCTGCACCAGACCCGCCGCTTCCAAATCGTCCACAATTCGCGTTACCGCTTGTGGGGTGAGCTGCGCTAAACGCGCCAACTCCAACTTAGAGGCCTGACCCAAACGGCGCAAAAAATCAATCAATACCCGCTCGTTGTAGCGGCGCAAGCCGCTCGAATTACTGCCTTTACTCATAGGTCTTCACTCTATTATGTCCATAGTTGGGCAACCAAACACCTTGGGCAAATACTTACACCCGCCCCTGCGCGTCTTCCGATAAGTTTCAGTCACCGTCGTAATCCACGGGAGCAACTTCTTGCGATTATATTATGCACAGATAAACTTGACTTAATTAAACCACTGTGATTAATTAAGTCAAGTAGTTTTTAGCGCAAGAAACGGGCTAAAGCCCGCAAACAGAAGTTTACCGCGCCATAATAATCCCTGCGCCACAGAATAATCACAATGGAGACGTTTATGCCCAATAGCCCTCAACAACCCGTTGGCGCCCACAACCTAAAGCTCATTCGCTGGTTGACGTTTTTTATGTTCACCCTATTTGCGCTCACGACGGATGCTGTCGGCGTAATTATTCCAGAGCTTATCAAGCTTTATGACCTGAACCTCACCCAAGCCAGTGCCTTTCACTATGCACCCATGCTCGCCATAGCCTTCAGCGGTATAGCGCTCGGGTTTCTCGCCGACAGGATTGGGCGCAAGCGCACCATCATGCTGGGCTTAGGGCTTTTTGCACTGGCGTGCTTTCTGTTTTCTCAAGGCGACACCTTTGGCTTTTTTGTCTGCCTACTGCTGGTATCCGGCTGCGCCATAGGCATTTTTAAAACAGGTGCACTAGCATTGATTGGCGACATATCGAGCAACACCCGCGAGCACACCGGCACCATGAATACGGTCGAGGGCTTTTTTGGCCTTGGCGCCATTATCGGCCCCGCCATAGTCACCTACTTACTCGCGCAAAATGTATCTTGGACCTATTTATACATAATCGCCGGTAGCCTCAGCTTGATTCTCATCGCCCTTGCCAGCCAAGTTGAATACCCACAAACGCTGAAAACTGCACCCACAGAAAAAGCCAGCCTCGGGCGCAGCCTTGCCATGCTTAAAAACCCCTATGCCCTGGGCTTCTCGCTAACAATCGCGCTCTATGTTGCCACTGAGGTGGCGATTTACGTGTGGATGCCAAGCTATTTACAAGACTATCAAGGCAGCTATGTCTGGCTTTCGGCCTACGCACTTTCGATCTTTTTTGTATTGCGCGCGGGTGGCCGGTTTTTAGGCAGCTGGGTGTTACAGCGCTATGATTGGACCAGCGTCATGCTCTGCTTCAGCGCGGCTATTTTTCTCTGCTTTCTTGGTAGCGCCATTTGGGGTGTTGATGCTGCAATCTATTTGCTGCCCGCGTCAGGCCTGTTTATGTCAATGATCTACCCCACCCTCAACTCCAAAGGCATAAGTTGTTTTGCGAAACATGAACACGGTACTGTGGCGGGAGTTATTTTATTCTTCACTGCGGTAGCTGCCGCCCTAGGCCCATTGCTGATGGGGTTGGTGGGCGACTGGCTGGGCCATGTGCGCTACGGCTTTTACTTGGCAACCGGTTTTGCGGCGCTGCTCATGCTGGCGATGCTGTACAACTACTGGGCGCACCCTGCCGCGCAGCGCTTGGCAGATCTGGATAATCAATAACACTGCAATAAAACAGCCTCCTCAAACGTCTATACAACGCTTATACCTTGCACTTGCCATAAGACTGCCTATCAATTGGCAGTCGCCACCAATCCAACATTCACACAATCACCACTCAGACAATATAGCGCCGGAGCGAGCCCCCCCCTCACCTCCTAAGCAGGCCTCAAAAGGCGAACATTTATTGATTCTTTAATACCCAAACCTTCAATTTGACACGCCCAACTGCTACATTGAGTGACATAAAAAAGACGAATGGATCCTAACGACACAAATGACGATATACGAATAGCCAGCCTATTCGAAACTAGAAATATCACCCATTTAAGAGCTTTTATTTATGAACCAGGTTAAAAACACACAAGCAGGTAGTTTATTAAGCAAGCCACACCATAAAAAATCCTTACTTACCCTTGTGATCATGACAGCAATGACGCCTGCGTTTGCTGCCAATAATCCTAAGTCAAGCGACATGGTAGAAGAAGTCGTGGTCCAGGGAACACGCGCAAGCCTATTAAATGCCCAAGACATGAAGCGCTCTGCCGACACAGTAATGGATGCTATCTCCGCATCAGACATAGGCTCACTACCTGATAAAAGCGTACTCGAATCTCTGCAACGCGTTCCCGGTATATCCATTGAGCGCTATGCCGCCGCTGGCGACCCCGATCACTTCTCCATTGAAGGTAGCGCCATTACCCTGCGCGGCCTGAGCCAAACTCGCAGTGAATTTAATGGGCGTGACAGCTTCTCCGCCAATAGCGGCAGAGGCCTAAGCTTCCAAGATGTACCACCAGAACTCATGAGCAAGGTTGAAGTATTCAAAAACCAAACAGCTGACATGATCGAAGGGGGCATCGCAGGTACCGTAAACTTGGTAACACGCAAACCTTTTGATTCAAAAAATCGGATAGTTGCCTTTACTGCAGCAGCTGACTATGCCGACTTATCGGAAGAGACAGAGCCTAGTATTTCAGGCCTTTACAGCGACACATGGGAAACCAATTCAGGGGAATTTGGATTTTTAATCAGTCTCTCAGACTCAAAATTAACCACACAGACAGATGGCTATGGCATTGGCGTACACACGCTTACCGACATAGCAGGAACGGGTGAGCGCTGGGTGCCGCACAACGCCGCCCTTCGCACGACTACACAAGAGCGCGACCGCAAAGGCGCATCACTCGTTGGTCAGTGGCAAGACTTAGAAGGGACTTGGGCATCGACTATCGAGTATGTACGCTCTGACGCCTCGCTGGTATGGAATGAGCATGTAATGGATGAATACAGCTATGCGGGTACACCATCCAGCGATTCAGTCTATAACGACCTATCATTTATCAGCGGTACACTCAACAATGTAGACCCCTACTTGGTATCAACTCGCCGCAACGACAAGAACTCTTTGGTAGAAGATTTCTCAATAAATCTTGCATACACACCCAGCGATGAACTCAGCATCACCGCCGATGCGCAATACACCAAAGGCTCAACCAAAGTTGTTGACCTATCGATTTTCGGCGGCGTAAAGGCCTCGACCTACATTGATATGAGTTCCGACACACCTGATGTGGTCATGTTAGCGCCTACCACCAGCACCCAAACTGGCGCCGAGTATTTTGCCGACCCTGCAAACTATTTTTACCGCTCAGCAATGGATCATCTCGAAGACAGCGATGGCGATGAGATGGCCCTAAAGTTAGACCTAAAATACGAACTTAACGCGGGCTTATTGAGCTCAGTAGAAACCGGTTTGCGCGTTGCCAAGCGCGAGCAGATTACACGCTGGTCGAAATACAACTGGGGTGAATCATCAAACTACAAAGGTGGTAGTTTTTTCTACTTCAATGGAAAAACTACCACTACCAACCCTAGCAGCCAATACGATGCGCCCGCATCAGAAGCATTTGTATTTGACTCCTTCTTTGGCGGTAATAACGAGGTAGTTACTGGCGGGAAAATTTTAGTCCCGAGTGAATCTTTAGTAGCCAATTACGACAGCTTTTTAGCCGCTACAGACACCTTCGGTTTCATCAACGCCGCAGCACGAGGCGACGG
>Ga0070748_1001230_pt1 | contig 11991 bp, 12 predicted proteins | sample VirMetDEL_Nov_12_FD_77015 | JGI IMG/M metagenome (GOLD analysis project Ga0070748, IMG submission 77015) | Aqueous microbial communities from the Delaware River and Bay under freshwater to marine salinity gradient to study organic matter... | ecosystem: Environmental > Aquatic > Marine > Coastal...
CTGACGGTACAGCTGCAAATCGTAAAGTAACGGCTATATCTTTAGGTTCTATCCCTGCACAGTCATCTGTAGTATATATGGTTCCTACTATTCTTGAAGAAGCTCAAGCTGCTGGTTACTTAGGTGCTGATGGCGGTTACGCTGCTGGTGACTTAGGTTCTAACTTCCAGTCTGGTGACAATCGTCACACTATAACGTTTACAGTAACAGCTCCACGTGATTCAGTTCACGGTGTTGCAGTACAAAAAGTTATAGGTAGCCTTGCTGACCGTGTAATGCCAGTTCTTGACCAAAATGATTGGTCACAGTAATTAGTATTACTACATTATTTTTTACAATTTTTTATACATGCATTCCATGTTTACTAATTGCTAAATAATAACTAAGCAGTACAATGAAACCCTCGCAATTGCGAGGGTTTTTTTTGCATAATTATTTTGCATATTTTTTTGTATATTATTTTTGAGGAAAACAGGTGAGAAAATTAATCATAGTAGCATTAGCAACATTGTTGAGTGCTTGTCAAACTGCATCAACAACGGATGCTGAAGTTAAGCAACTTAAAGCCGAGCTAAAGCAACTTAAACATGTTCAAGCATTAGTAGCACAAAAGGTAGGTTTAGGTGAGTTAGTGCGTCCAGATGCAATATCTATTGATAACGGACACCGAGTAGGCAATGAAAATGCGAGTTTAGTTTTACTTGAATTTACCGATTTACATTGCCCATTTTGTGCTAAGTACCACCATAATGTATGGCCAAAAATTAAAGCCGACTATGTTGATACTGGGAAAGTATTATTTGTTGGTAAAGAACTTCCTCTAACCAATTTGCACCCAAGAGCGGCCTATGCAGCGGTTACTTTACGCTGCGCTGCTAAACAAGGAGCATACAGTGAAACTAAAAACTTCTTATTTGAGAAAGGACAAAAGTTTGCAGAAAGTGATTTAACTGAAATTACGACCTCGAACAACCTAGATGTACCTGCGTTTGAAGCGTGTTTAAAAGATATTAGTGTACACAATAAAATTACTAACTCATTACTAGACGCTAAAAAGTTAGGGTTTGCTTCTACACCAACTTTTGTTATTGGTAAGCGCGACGGTGATGTTATTACAGATTATGAAATTGTTAATGGTGCTGGCTCAGTAGAAAACTTTACAGCTATTTTCGATAAGTTACTGGCAAAGTAGTGCAGCAAAGACAATATTATTAAGAAAGTATTCTGTAGTAGTCGTTTTAGTATTTACCAGCTTTGTTTATTGATAAATAACGTGTCATTTTTTGATTTTAACTCGTATGAATGAACAATCAATAAACAAAGTTGGTATAATTAATGGGGATAAGCTCTATTGTGGTTTTTGTCCTTCATGTTTTAAGTCGACTAGCAGTAAAAAGCATATTTATATTTTGTATTCACTTGTAAATTAATGCTTTCAAGAGTTATTAGTTACATAAGTACTATTTAGTGAAGGTTAAAGGTTATATGAGAAGTTATAAGCGAACTAATAAAGGTTTTACTTTGGTTGAATTACTTATTGTTATGGTAATTTTAGGGCTTTTATCTGCCATTGTTGCTCCACGTATGTTTAGTAAAGTTTCATCAGCTAAAGTTGGTACAGCAAAAGCACAAATGCAGGTAATTGCAACAGCGTTAGATTCTTATCGTCTAGATATAGGTTATTACCCTGATAATTTAGACCAGTTAGTTAAGTCTGAAGATGATGCTTGGGATGGTCCGTATTTCCCAAAAGCCATTCCTCTTGATCCTTGGAAAAACACTTACGAATATAGCAGAATGAAAAATGAGCAAACGGGAGAGGGTTTTTCCTTAAAAAGTTTAGGTCGAGATAAAAAACCGGGTGGAGAGGGTGAAGACACAGATGTGGAATTCTAAAGTTGAAGACTACATTCGTCAGCATAAAATCATTGATAATAGCCGTTTAGATGAAGCAAAAAGCTATCAAGTCAGCTCGGGGCATTTTATTGAACAAATTTTGTCACACTCCGGCTGGATCGATGAGGATCAGCTGTGTGATATATATTGTCACTTATTGTCACTACCGCATTGGGAACAAGGTTTTACGTTATTAACAGCACAGATTAATACGTTAACTGACGTGAACTTTGATTTTTTAGCACAATACCAAATGATACCTGTACACCTAAAGGATAAAATTCTTAGTGTTGCTATTTGTTCTCCTCACAATAGTGAAGCATTCGATTACTGCCGATTTTTACCTTATAAAATAAATTTTGTTTGTATTACAGAAAAAGATTTTGAATTATTTCAAGAGCAATATAAAGCCATGTTACCTAACGCTAATCAAGTAGACATTAGTGGCGATAATGTGGAAGTTCTTAAAGAATTAGCTTTAGGTGCGCCTACAGTTAATTTAGTTAATAATTTGATTAACAAAGGTATTAAGCTCGGTGCGTCTGATTTACATATTGAACCGATTAATGGGCGTTTTAGAGCGCGTTACCGTATTGACGGTATTTTAAAAGAAGCTGATCCCATTCCATATAGTTTGCAACTTGCTGTTATTTCAAGAATTAAAATTTTATCAAATATGGATATTGCTGAAAAAAGGCGTCCGCAAGATGGGAAAATTGAAATGCGTGCGGGCAGTACTGATCTTGATATTCGTTGTTCAACATTACCTTTAGGGCAAGGCGAAAGTGTAGTTATGCGTTTCTTAATAAGAAATGCGGTTAAATTTGATTTAGAAAAACTAGGCTATGCTGAAGACTTAATTGCTCGAGTTAATAGTGATTTAAAGCGCACGTCAGGGGTTATACTTATGACAGGGCCAACAGGCTCAGGTAAAACTACGTCGTTATATTCTTTTTTGAACCAAATTAACACTCTAGATATTAAAATAATTACACTAGAAGACCCTATAGAATATCAATTACCGGGTATTAACCAAGTACAAGTAAATCCGGATATCGGTTTTGATTTTTCGGCCGGCCTTCGAAGTATTGTTCGTCAAGATCCTGATGTTATTATGGTAGGTGAAATAAGGGATAATGAAACTGCTAAAATCGCATTGCAATCAGCATTGACAGGGCATTTAGTGTTTAGCACTGTACATACAAATGATGCACCATCAGCTTATACGCGTTTAATGGAATTAGGTATTGAAGAGTATTTATTAAATGCTGGCTTGGTGTCAATTATGGCACAACGTTTAGCTCGTACACTATGCCATCATTGCAAGCAGCCAAATGATGAACCAGAGCTTATAAATAAATATCATCTGGCTGATTTAGCTAGGCAATACAATATAGAAAACTTTACCATATATACTCCTGTGGGCTGTTCTCATTGTGAAAACTCTGGTTATTTGGGCAGGGTCGCATTTTTAGAGTATTTACCATGTGATGTAGAAGTAAAAAGATTGCCTAAAGATGAAAAATTACTGGATAATTTGCACCTTTTAATGAAAAAAAATAATTTACGCTCCTTAAAAGAAGATGGCTTTTTAAAAGCTCTACAAGGTGTGACATCTATAGATGAAGTGCTGAGGGTTGCAGGTTGAGTCAGTTGTTTCGTTATAAAGCCTATGACCGTTCTGGAAAAAATGAAGTAGGTGAAATTAGTGCACAAAGTAAAGCTGAAGCAAAAAAAATATTGCTTCAGCGTAATTTGCTACTTCTTAGTATTACACCTATTAAATTTAACAGCCACTCTAGTAAGGTATCGCTTGCTGATATCGAACAATCAACTGAGCAATTAGCCATATTGCTAAACAACGGATTGAAAATTGATAAAGCTTTAGAAGTTTTAGCGCGAACAAACACAAAAAGTGGTATTGGACGTGTATGGAAAAGCATTCTTGATGAAATTAAAAAAGGTAAGTCATTAAGTGAATCTATAGAAACAAGAGTAGATGTTTTTTCGTCATTGTATTGCGAAATGGTGAAAATAGGTGAAAGTACGGGTAACTTGCCTAAAGTCTTTACTCGTTTAAGTGAGAATTTACGTTTTCAAATTGGCTTGAGAAGCAAAGTGTTACAAGCAATAAGTTATCCTTTTTTCATTTTGCTGGTTTGTGTTAGTGCCATATGGGCTATTTTTAATTTTGTTGTACCTAGTATGTCGACTATGTTTGAGTCAATGGAAGAGGTGCCTTCTTATACACAATTTTTATTGAATTTGAGTGCAGGTGTTCAGCAATATCAAATACATGCTGTGATATTGTTTTTTTTAGTGGTTTTTTCTGGAGTTTACTTTTTTAACCAACCCAAAACACGTAATAGCTTTATTGCTTTTATGGTTAAGTTACCTTTAATAAAAGGTGTTACTAATAAGGCTGACAGGATACGATTTGCGACCGCTTTACAGTTAACCTTAGAAAGTGGTGTTAGTTTATCGAGCGCTCTTAAGCTTGCTGGTGAAACCGTTATTGATGTGCAATTGAAGCAAAAACTTGCCGTTATTGCGGCTCAAGTGTCTTCTGGTAGTCAGTTAAGTGATGGATTACAAACGGCCAATTTTTTCGATGATATTGCTCTTTCATTAATTGCTGTAGGCGAGGAAAGTGGCACTTTAGATAATTCTTTTCGTGAAATTGCCTCAAGATCTCGTCAAAATTTTGAAAGTTGGTTAATGAGATTTACAGCATTACTCGAGCCTTTACTTATTTTAATTATGGGTGGTGTTGTTGGATCTGTAGTCATTATCATGCTATTAAGTATAGTGTCGATTAACGATGTTTCTTTCTAAGAAAAGCATGCCTCATGGCTTTACGCTAATTGAGCTACTTATTGTTTTAGTCTTGATTGGTTTAAGTTCCTCTTTTGTACTGCCTTCTATGTGGCAGCAACTTGAGCAAACTAAATATCGCTCAGAAATAGCCAAAACCAAGTCATTATTCAATTATTGTCGGCATTATGCTTATTATAGAAGTACTACTTTAGAAGTAGAAGTCGCTGGTAATAGTTTGACGATTAAAGCTAAAGACGATGGTAAACTATTAAGGCAAGTTGAGTTTGAAACATTTGATTTTGAAGAGAAAACGCTTTATTTTGATGTCAAATCAAGTTTTTACAAAAGTCGTTTAACAATAATTAGAAGCAATGAAAAAGGTTCAGTTGAACTTGAAATATAAACAAAAAGGCATGACACTGGTCGAGGTGCTAATAGCGGGCATTATTCTATTTATTTCAATTAGCGTTATTAGTATGGTTGCTCGTACGAAAATATTAAATGAGCAAAAATTAGTAAAAACAATTAATACTGCTTACCTTGTGGAGTATTCACAGACTACCATTAAATATCATTTAAAGCACACTGAAGAAAGGCAAGGGAGTATCCTCATTGCGGGTACTGAATATCTATGGAATAGCCAACTAAAGGAAACGAAACCCTTTGTGTTTGGTTTGAATCCTGATGACAATAATGCAGGAAACCCACTAAAACTATATGCTGTAGTGTTTACACGTGTAGGTAGCCAAAAAATTGTCCTTGAATTCTTACAATTGGTATGAGGGCGCTAATGATAAAAAATAAAGGCTATACACTTATTGAAGTACTGGTTTCTATGGTGATTTTTAGCGTTCTTATTACATTAGCTGTGTCTTCATATCGTTATTTTTTTTCGTCTGTCGGGGTTAAAAAAGGCCAAGCTTATACTTTATCTTTGTTAACACAAAGAAAAATAATTAATACTAGTATTCGAGGACTTGAACCGTATTATTATATCGACTATGACAATAAGTCTAAAATATTTTTCCATGGAAACAAAAATAATTTTTCATTTATCTCTTATCGTCCTAGCTACCTTGATGAGCCTTTGGTTATTTCAACATTCTTTATAATAGAGTCAGGCCGCGAGTTGCATTATTGTGAAAGGGCATTAGGGAGTGTGCAGCTAAAAGATTATTTTTTTAGGGAATCCGATTGCCAAGATAGTAAGTTATATTTTTCCAGTGAAAATATTAGTTTTTCTTATTTTGGTTGGAAAAATGGCTTTGAGCTTAGCAACTTTTATTCGGAATATTTAAGTGTTGCTATTCAGCCCAAACCTAACTGGAGAGCTCTATACAATAGTGCTGAAACAGAAGTTTTACCATTGTTTATTAAGATTAAACATGCAATAAATAATGACCTTATACCCCCTGAGTTTATGTTTGAATTACCCGACGAATTACCAGGCGCTAAGCGAGATAAAAGTGAATTTTCAGGCTAATATTAAAAAGCAAAAAGGTGCTGCATTGCTCATTGTTATTATGATAACGGCCATTATGTCCATTATAATGACATTAATGCTACATCAAAGCCGATTAGATATGAAGTTGGCCGCGCTTGTAAAACATAGAACGTTAGCAGAGTTAGAATTAAAAACCGCGCAATCAACTTTTGTTTATAAGATGATGACATCTCCACTGCACTTGGTAGGTCCAAAATATACAGACAATAATGTGGTGTTAGAGCCTTTAGTGGAAGACTTTAAGGGCTCTGTTACAAAAGATGGAGCTATCTCTGTGTCTATTCAAGATTTAAGTGGTTTAGTGTCTTTATTCCCGTTTGATGAAAAAAACTTTTATCGTTTATTGATTGAGAATGGTTATAGTGATGAAATGGTTGTGTCATTTAAAGATAAATTAGCAGATTGGCAGGATAGTGATTCATTAACACGGCTTGAAGGCAAGGAACAAGGGGATTATGTGGAATACCCTTTTTTCCCTTCTAATATGTTATTGCAAACGGTTGATGAACTTGCTTATTTGCTTGAACCCATTGTTTTTGAAAATATTAAACAGTGGGTTGTCCTTTATGGACAGGGCAATATCAATAGACAATTTACCCCTGAGGCTTTATACTCTGCCGTTGGAATAAAAGTAAACAATAACAAAGAATATGCCTTATCAGTTGGTGATGGTGAGGGAGAATATATATATCCATCAGGGCGTTATCTGGTTACATTATCATTTACTAGTAATGACGTTTCTTTAAATAAACAATTTCTATTAATTAGGGGGTTGGAGACTTTTCAGCCTTTTTTCGTGGTAAATGAAAAATTATTTTAATCGCTTATTTTGTATCAATACTTATTTTTGTGTTCATTACGCTTTTAGTAGTCAGAATGGATTGTATTGTTTAACTGAGACAAAAGAAAAGCGCAGTATAGCGAATATTTGTCTGCTTGAACGCGATGCATATTGGCAAGCTGAACGCCATTACAACAATATTAATATTATTGATTTACCTAAATTAATAAAGGCTGAAGTTGCAATTATTGCCCCCTTTCCTGGGCGTGTTTTTTGGAATATAAAAAAGCTAAGTACTAATCAAGCATTGGTTGTTTACATTGTTGTACCTATTGAACATATTGAAGCGATAGCTGATAAATGTCATTTTGTATATCCTCGAGATTTTAATTCGCCCTCTTTGTCTTATGCTTCAACCAAAGATCTTGATATAAATTTACACTTTGGCTTAGCTAGTCAGCCGATTAGTGCATGCACTATTGAAAATATAAATAAAAAAAACATATTTAGCCTCGCTGGTTTTTATCTAACTAAAAGCACAAATGAGACTTTTAAAGCGCAGCGACTTTCATTAAAGCAGCTTATTTTAGTTGGTTGCGCAAGTATCATGGTTTTTGCATTAATCTCTTCAGCTTACCTTAGTTTTAATTTAGGTTATGTGGAAGATAAGCTTGCTAGCAACAGAGGTGCTGTTGAAAAAGCATTAAAAATACAGCGAGAGTTGAAAGTAAAGTTCGAGTCAAAGAAAGACTTTGAACAATTTTCTCAAGAAAATAAAAACGTTTTAGCGATATTTAGTCATGTAAACTTTAAAAATGAAAAGTATCGTATTGACCGTGTTCACCTTCACCCTAAAGGGTTTAAAATTACCGGTACATCTGAAACATCAGCAACTAATCTACTGACTATTTTGTTAAATTATCCCGGAATTAGTGAAGCTAAGTTTGAACGAGCTATTTCAAAAAACCGTGCTGGCGAAGATGTTTTCGTTATCGAGGTACTTTTCTCATGAAGGGGTCTCCATTAAATATTAAATCTGTTGGTTTAATGGCTATTGTGATTATATTGTTGTCTGAATATGTGATATTACCTTGGTTTGATTGGGTTGATGAAACAAAACAAGCAATTGAACTGCAAAAGATCACTTTAGAAAAGCAAGAACGATTAATTGCTAGAGCCACCTTGCTGGAAGAGCAAAGGGAAGTGTTGGCAACAGAGTTTACTCCTAAGTTAGCCGGTTTAACGATCGTAAAGAAAAATGAAGATTCTGCAATAATGTGGTTAAAAGAAGTTGAATCACATTTAATTAAGTATGATGTCAAAATTAATCAAAAGTTGCCACTACGGGAAGTTGAAATTAATGACGATTTTGCCGTTTTTGCTGGCAGGATTAATATAAAGGGCAATTATAGCGAAGTCTTAAATTTGCTTGGAAAATTAGAAAACTATTCGTTAGGTAATCGCATAAGGCAGTTACGATTAACTAGTAATAAAGCTAAGCCTAATACTGTAACTGCAGATATAGAGTTTTTGAAGGTGTTTAAGCGCTCATGAGAAATATAGTAATCGCTTGTTCTTTAATTATCACTTTAACTTGGCTTTTTTTTACTACTATTTTTTTGGAGAGCACTGATAACTCAGCAGACTCACTCGAAGGTAATGAGTTGCCGATTGAAAAAAAGAGTATTATTACTGTGGACATAAAAAACTTAGCGTTATTACTTGATGTTGAATATCAAGAAGAAAAAGTAAATGATGTAAAAGGAGCACCAAGCATATTAGAGGTTGAAGTAGGTGTTGTGGTTATATATACCTCTGACAATAATCATAAAATTCGTGTTAGAACACTCATTAACAACGAAAAACAACAACGTGATATGGTTGTGGGTGATAGCCTTTATAATTATGTGTTAATAGCAATAAATCCTAGCTTTGCAGAGTTAGACAACGGTGAAAATAAGATAATATTAAAGGCTTTTAAAAATACCGTTATTTCAGTAACTGATTTACCGAAGGAATTACCAGAGTCATTATGAAAACGTGCCATATAAAAAATATACTGTTTACACTAGCCTTATTTTCTTTAGTTTCTTGTACCAATATAGAGAGAGAGCTAAGTCAAACGGCTAATGAAACAAATTTAAGAGACTCGGCAATACAGGTTACTCCCTCTATCTTACGTTCCAATATAACATCTACTTTAGATAATGAAGATAATAGTCTACCTGAAAGTAATAAAAGCTCGGTACTTAAAATGACTAATGTTCCTGACTTAGGGGGGATTAATCAAGTATTAGATAATACAAACAAAACATTAGAGCTAGAGGGGGAACCTGTTACTTTCGTAGCTGATCAATTAAGTATTAAAGAGTTCTCGCATAAAGTTTTTAATGAATTACTTAACATTAACTATGTTTTAGCTCCTGATTTAGCTGCATCTAAAACGAGTTTAACATTAAATATATCTACCCCTATTTCACGTACTGCCTTCTATGTATCTGTTAATGAAACACTCTCCCAGAATAAGATCAGTAGTTACAGAAAAGGGGATATTTTGTATTTGGCAAAATCTTCAGGCGATAACAAAAAAAATAATATAGCGCTAGGTATCGGTGTCAACGCTGAAGATGTGCCAGACATTAGTGGTCAAATTACTCATATAGTGCCATATACCTATAGTGAAAGTCGTAATATTTCAAGTATCATGAAGAAGCTAGCTACGGCAAAAGTTACTATTAATTCAGGTCAAAAACTTATTATTTTGGAAGGTGAGCGAGAAGAGATAACTCGTGCACTTAAAATTATTAATATGTTAGATGTACCGAGAGCTTTTGGGCGAAAAATCAGGTTATTTGAATTTGCACATATGGCACCTGAAGATGCAATAGAGCAAATTACTTCGCTGTTAAGAGAAGATGGTTTTTCAGTAAGTATTCCTGGAGATATCTCTTTTGTATCTATGGCAAGAATTAACTCTTTTGTTGCCTATGCAGCTAGTGAAGATGTTATTGACAGAATTAGCTATTGGGCAGGTAAATTAGATGTGCCTTTAGCGGGTGATCAAAAGCAGTACTTTGTTTACAAGCCCAAGTATGCAAAAGCTGAAAATATGCAAACATCTTTACGTACTTTATTAACAGGGGGTCCATCTAGTTCACCAAATACAACAGGCGCTAGTACTAATAATGGAAACTCTAGTTCTACTGTAGCAAGTAATAATTCAAAAATTAACTTTAGTTTAGATAAACAGCAAAATGCTTTGATTTTCAATACTACAGCACTAGAATATAAAAAAATATTATCTTTATTAGAAAAGATAGATGTGTTGCCTGGACAAGTTATTTTAGATATTACTATTCTTGAAGTGACACTAAAAGATGATATGAAATCAGGTATTGATTGGCTTTATGATAATGCTAAAACTTTGCCTAACGCCTCTAAGGTAGATTTTTTAAGCTCTGGCTCTATTGCAGGTGTTTTCACCTCTGGTGACTGGCAAACAAACTTAAATTGGAGTGAAGAACAAGACGACGCACGTGTTCTTTCTAGACCTTACTTAATTGTGAGGGATGGAGAGTCTGCTTCTATTACGTCGGGTGATCAAATTCCTATTATTACTCAGGTGGTGGAAGATACCGGAAATACAGGCTCAGTATCAAATTCTATTCAGTATCGCTCAACAGGTGTGAATGTATCGTTAACGCCAACGATTAACTCTAATGGTGTTATTTCGTTAAGTGTTTCAATGTCGGTAAGTAGCAGTAAAGCAAGCGCGAATACACAAGTGCAAACACCTACTATTACAAATCGAGCCATCACTACAGAGATAATTTCAAGAAATGGGCAGACGGTTGCTTTAGGTGGATTGATTCAAGAAAATAAAAATGCAATTGATAACGGCGTACCAGTACTCAGTACAATACCTTTAGTTGGTCAACTATTTTCGAGTACAACAGACACCTTCACTAGAACAGAATTGATTATGTTGATAACAACAAAAATAGTGCGTGACTCAATGCAAGTTGATGAATTTAGTGAAGCGATGTCTGAGCTTTACAGTGCACCAATCGTTATTAAGTAGAATAGCTTTAAGCTTTTCCTGTATATTGCAATGACAATAATATTTACTTATGCGTACGATAGACTGTTTAATTTCTATGGTAATGTTACTAGTTTCTTCTTATAACGCAAAAGAAGAAACTAGTACGGTTATAATGTGGTTAGTTCAATTTGGTCACATTTACATTACTCACAACTGATTTCAGTTCATAAAGAGATATCCTAACATTTTGCTTCCTTTTATAGATTCCTTAAAACAAAACAAGCTGTTTAGAAATATTCTCATTGTCAGTAGTGGTACTGCAGGTGCGCAGTTGATATCTTTGCTCGCATCCCCAATAGTTACACGCTTATATTCACCCGAAGCAATTGGAATGTTAGGTGGTTTCATGGCAATTGTTGCTATCTTATTACCCATTGCCGCGTTAAGTTACCCTATTGCTATTGTGTTACCTAAGACTAATAATGATGCGATTAAAGTTGCAAATAACTCATTAAGGATATCGATAGTATTTACGACCGTTTTAATGATTGTAATTCTATTATTTCAAGAGGCTTTGATTGATCTTTTAGGAATGAAAGGCAGTAGTACTTTATTTATAGCATTAAGCTTGCCTTGTGCTGTGCTTGTAAATATTTTACTCCTTATTTGCACACAGTGGATAATACGACAGAAAATGTTTGCAATAAATGCGCAAGCTATTATTGTTCAATCGGTGTCACTTAATGGTATGAAGATATTATTTGGATTATTGGCACCTTTAGGCAAGGTATTAATTGTACTTACTGTTTTAGGTTCTTTGTTTCAAAGTTTATTTTTATTATTTTCGATAAAATCAACAAAAAAGAAAGAAGTTCAATTGCCACTGAATGGTTCGTTTGATAAGGCTTTAATCAAGCAGTATAAAGCATTTCCACTATATAGAAGCCCTCA
>Ga0070748_1001235_pt1 | contig 11956 bp, 11 predicted proteins | sample VirMetDEL_Nov_12_FD_77015 | JGI IMG/M metagenome (GOLD analysis project Ga0070748, IMG submission 77015) | Aqueous microbial communities from the Delaware River and Bay under freshwater to marine salinity gradient to study organic matter... | ecosystem: Environmental > Aquatic > Marine > Coastal...
CAAGGTTGTCACCGGCGCAGTGATGGATCTCATCAAAAATTACCATGACGCGATGAGTTTGAAACAATGCCCAAAAAGCGTCTCCCAAACTCAACATCGATTGGTACGTTAAAGACTGTCCCTTTGATCCGAGACGACCATCCATCCGGGAGCTTGTATGGGTTTCCAACGCTTGCTGAAAATCAGAAGATACTATGATGGAGGGCGAAAAACACAACACTAAATCCACCACGCCCAACTGTAAAAGCCGCTGCGCCAAGGTCGCCGCCATGACGGTCTTGCCCGCTCCGGGTGTGGCGAGGCACAGGAAGTGATTATCTTCATTCTTGAATTTCAGTAGAGCTTGTTCAACGCATCTGGATTGCCAGCGTCGTAACTTCATTGCGCCAAACCTATTTCCCTCGCCAATAGGCTTTCAAGGGCTTTCACTCGCCCCAGCAATTTGGAGCACTTGTCGCGGGATTGGTTATACAGAGGCTGTACATCATCTCGTAGCTCGGGAATCTCGCTGCAAATTGCATCATATTCCTCGGTCTCGCCCATGGCGGATAACATTTCCAATTTGTGCCGATTTAGCCGCTCTTGAAGGCTCTGGCGAGGAGTATCGTTTGTGACCATAGCTTTTTCCGGAGCCGTTAATGGTGTTGTAGTCACTACAGGAGCGTCCGCCTGCGCTTGAAATTGCGGCGTTAGCCGGTACAAAGGCCAGCCGCTATCGACAACGACCCTGGTCAATTCCCCATTATCGATAAGGCGGAGCATGTTGCGATAAACAAACTGGCGAGCGGCTTTTTTGGAGCTATGAAGACATGCCGGATCATTCAAATAAGCTTTTGTGAGATCGTGTACGGTGAACTCTCGGTTTACCAACAATGATAATGCCGAGAGTAGCCCGGACTTAACGGTGAGAGATTTCATGATAGAGATTGACGCCTCATGTCTCGAATTTCGCGCCATTCTATCCTGTCTCTATCATCGAGACAATGAAATCATCTCCTTACTCATCTCACTACGAAAAGCTACGCATCTGGCTAAAAAAGCAGCGGGATGCGAGTGGTTTGACGCTCCGCGAAGCCTCTCTCGCTATGGGGCGGCATCATTCTGTGCTGGGGAAGATGGAGCAGGATCGACGGAAAATTGAAGTGCTTGAGTTTGTGAGGTACTGCCAGGTGTTAGGTGTTGATCCTCATGAGGGGTTGGAGGTTCTCATTAGCTCTCTGCAAGATGAGGAAGATACTCACTAGTAACACAGTCATATCCAGCGCCCACACCAAACGAATTATACTGGCGCCACCTATCAACTACCTTTATTTGCCCAGTATGAATTTACAGCAATCGGTTTTCTTATTTCGAAAAGCAATGCTGAAAGCAAAAGCGGATGGATTTCAATTTGATTTGTTGGATCTTTTCCCTGTTAATTGCTGCGAGTTTTCCTCGTATTTATTGGCAAAATTTCTGATGGAGAAAGTTGGTGTCTCGCCATTAATAATAGTCACCGGCGAAAATCGTTTTAAGAAATCACGGCGGCATATCTGGATCAAGTTTGGTGAAGTCGATATAGATATTACTGCCAATCAATTTTCATCAACAGGCAGAGCTATTTTTGTTGAAGCCAACAGTGAGTGGCACAAGAGATTTACAATAATTAATGCTGAAAAACCAAATCTGAAGATGACTCAGTTCAATGAAGACACAAGATCAGCTTTATCACACGACTACAAGAAAATCCTTTTTCTAGTAAATTCTTTATTTACAACGGGCTAATCTCTTTCCACGCATTGTAAATAATACGACTAGCTCGTTTAATTTCTTCCTCTGTTGAAGATATTCCTACTGACAACCTAACCGATCCTCGTGCCCGGTCAGCAGATGCACCTATTGCCGCTAACACGCCGCTGACTGCATCACCATGTGAATGGCAGGCTGAGCCTACTGATGCAGCGATCTGGCCTGCTGCGCTTTCAAGAAGTGCACGGCCACTGACATATGGGAATGAAATATTTAGTGTGTTAGGAAGTCTATGCTCTGAATGGCCATTCAAAATGATTCCGGGAATGCCTGCTTGTAAGCGGCTGTGTAAATCATCGCGTAATTTTTTTAAATAAGGTTCAGCCTCCGGTAGACGTGCGGCAGCTAAACGAGCGGCTTCGCCCAGTGCTGCAACTGCAATAACATTTTCTGTTCCAGGTCGGAGGCTGCGCTCGTGCCCTGCGCCATATATGATTGGGTTAATGGGTGTGCCTTCACGCACATACAACGCTCCCACACCTTTTGGAGCATAAAATTTATGGCCTGCAATGGTTAAGGCATCAACTCCCAATGCGTTCACATCGACTTTCACTTTACCAATGGATTGAGCGGCATCTACATGCAGCAGTACGCCCCGCGCCCGTGCGATCCGCGCGATATCGGAAATGGGCTGGATGGTTCCAATTTCGTTATTGGAATGCATGATGCTAATCAGCGCGGTATCCGGGCGGATGTGGCTCGCGAGCACTTCAAGATTGATTAATCCATTGGTATCAACTGGTAATACCGTCAGATCCCAACCTTCCCGTTGCAATTGCAAACAGGGTTGCATAACGGCTGGATGTTCAATTGCGCTGGTGATGATATGTTTTTTATTTACGCTGGCGCGTGCCATCCCGAGGATCGCAAGATTATTGGACTCGGTTGCACAGCCAGTAAAAATAATTTCTGCTGGATTGGCAGTAATTAGTTGCGCGACCTGCGCACGTGCCAACTGAACCAATTCATTGGCGCGGCGACCGTAGGCGTGACTGGACGACGGGTTTCCAAATTCAGCCAGGCACTGAGTGATCACGCTGATCACCTCTGGCGCAATGGGTGTAGTCGCGTTGTAGTCGAGATAAATTGGTGTGGTCATAATTAAAATCCGATTGATAATCAGTAGGCAAGGCGCAAGGTTAAATAGAGGTTGTCGTTACGATCAAACGCACCGAACATACCTTGCGAATTTCCTGAAAAGACATTTGTTCCGATTTCACCCCAGAGATTATCGTTAAAGGCATACCTGAGTGTGGATTGTAGAAATCTGTCAGATTCGCTCAGCCCCCAATAGCTGAATACATTAACGGTTAACGTTTGGTGCATGAGGAATTGTGTGAATCGCAGCGTAGCAACTCTGTTCCACTCCGCTGATACTGCCGTAGCCGATGGCGCGGCGGCTCGGTATGCGGAATAGTTTTCCATGTGCTCAATATAAAATTGCACACCCAGTGTGGAGTCTTTCCAAAGCTGCCGATTGTATCCGCTCAACAGGCGGGTCTGGCTATTTTGGATGAAAGGATTTGAACCAGATACATCATCACGCGAATCGTAGTAACCCGCTTCAAGATTAAATACCCCGTTCTTAATTTGCCCTGTAAGACTTGCACCATAGGTATTCAGACGTGGGTAGAAAACATTGGTTCCTGGCGCTGCAATGGCCGGTTGATACGCTGCTCTGCGCCAATAACCTCTTGATGCATAACCGCTGACATCCCACCCTGAAAAGGAACGAAAAAGTTTTCCGGCGTACTCCAAATCATCATCATTCGATTCACTAATAATTGGAGGAGCTAATAACGGGGATTGCATTTCAAAACGTCGCATCTCCGGCAAATTATCTTCATCGAAGCGCGCGATAACGGTTTCAATCGTTGTATTGCCAGGATAGAAATCAAACTTGATCGCATCTGTTGGACGTTTGAGGAAGTCCATTGGCATTCCACCAAAAAAGGCATTCCAATCTTTGGCGAACACATCGTTGATAAACAGCATATCACCTGTACCCCAAGTGATTATTTGCCGCCCGGTTCTTAACTGAATGGCGTCTTTTGTCCAATCCCAATAGAGTTCACGCGCCCGTGCACTGGTTTCGTTAAAGACAAAATCCTGAACCAATTCCAGATTCGCAGTAAACGAATGCGCATTGTCATTGGTTGCATAGTCTGCTTTCAGTTGTGCGCGCAGTTCTGAAAATGGAATCTCACAATCACTACTGTCACACGATTCGGCGTGAACCCTCGCGGCCGTGTGAGACTGTAAAATACCATTCACCTCTGCGCGCGCTTCCGAATTAATGGTTAGCAAGAGACTCATTGCCAACATCGGTAACGATTTACTGTAAACAAAATCCATGCGCGTCATTTAACCCATTGTTGCGGTGGGTTGCGCAGATAGCGCTCCGTAAAGATATCAACCTCAAGCCCGGAGTTATAATTGATGTCTTGATAGGTTACGTCTGTGCGATATCCAGTTTGCACGTTTTTCATTGTTCTGGCAGTGATCGTCCATATATCGCTAATACTCTCCACTTTGACGGCACTGAAGGTACGCGAGGGACGATTGCGTAAATCAAAATATTCTTCACTCAAGGGCAGCCAGCGCTCTTTGTCGATCAATGAGACCCGGCGACTATAATCAATTGGTTTTACGGGCTTGCTTTCAATGCGGTAGACCGGCCGGCCTTCAAATGTTTCTTCACCGATCAGCGTATGCGTTTCGTCGGCAACCTCTCTGCCAGACACATCTTCGTAGGTAAAATCTGATCCGACAAACGAAGAGCGTTTATCATCAGAAGCAATTCGCTTTACCAACTTAATCGCTGGCACAAAAATCCAGCGATCGTCTTCTTTTCCGGTAAGTTTCTGCACTAGAAATGCGGTGCCTTTCACATCAGTGGGGCGATGAAAATAGGTGTAGTAACGTTGCTCACCGTCAACTCCATTTAAACGGAGCATAGTCATCTCCCGCTCGCGTATGTCGCCTTTTGGATTCACTAACTGCATCGTCACTTTGGTACGCATATCGGTACCGGCATAGTAGGTTGCGTCCAGTGAACGCTGCACAATCTCAGTCGCATCCATTGCTAAACTGATTGAAGGCACAGCGGCCAGACCCATCAAAAAAAGACCGGGATTGATTAACTTTTTAATCAACGAAATCATGCGTTTTCTCCAGTAGAAGTGACTGCGGATGTTGAAGTTCGGGCATCAGGCAGAGCTTTTGTGACGAACAACCAACGTTGAAATAGGAGGATTAACGCCGGGAGATAAATTAATGTGGTTAGTGCGCTCACTAACATCATGCTTAGGATGAATGCGCCTACCGTAATGTAAGGGGTCAGCGGTGCAAACATCATTACCGAAAATGCAGCGGCGAATAAAATGGCATTGCGCATGATGCCTTTGCCGGGGCGCGCAGCTGTCCAGAGTAAATTATCAGCAAGAGTTTCTCCGGTTGCCCCTGTTTCGTCCATTCGATGGCGCAAACGGCTAATGAAATGAATCGAAAAATCGACAGCCATGCCGAGGGATAGGCATGAGAGTACGGAGATGGGCATATCAAAATCTTTACCCGTAAATCCAATTACGGCATAAATCATCATGATGGTAAACAACAGTGGTACGTACCCGATCAATGCCCACCGGATTGAGCGGAAATTAAAAGCGAGCAATATAAAAACAACGAGCAGTGCCAGAATAAATCCTTTGAGCATGTCCCAGAGAACTTCGTCATTCCACACCACGTTGAAATAGGCTGTGCCTGCGGGCTTGAATTCCAGGGCGATAGGGTTTTTCTGTTGATAGTCCTCAACAGCGCGAATAACGGTTCGCATCGCCTCCGCATCCCATGTTTTTAATTGCAACCAAATGTTGGCTTGCTGGAATGGGTAGTCAACAACGTTATCGAGATCTGACTGTTTAGCAGACATACCGAATAGAAACAGATATTGGGCAATCGTATCAGCATCGGTTGGAATTACATGAAAATCGGCGTCGTCTTCGTGCAATACGCGATTAATGCGTTTGACATAATCGACAATTGAGAAGGTTTTACCGACCTCTGGTAGAGACTCCAAATGGCGCTGCAAACCATCGATATATTGCATAGCTGCTGGTGTTTTTATCCCTTCGGCTTGTGGTGCAATGGCAACAATATAGCCTGACGCTGTACCACCGAGAGATTGGTTGATTTTTTCGTCTGCAATTCGCACTTCACTGCTTTTAGTGAACCATTCGACCAAATTATTATTGATGGTTATTTGGGTAATACCGATAACGGAAATCCCCATCAACACAGCGCCAATTGCAATTATCTTTTTCGGGTGATTGACGCCGATACCGGCAAGTTTTATTAGCCAATGTGTGGAAGCTTGCTCTTTGCTATTTTCGCGAGCGACGGCGGCAAGAATTTTTTTCTCATCCATCATCATCAGTAACGCGGGGATTAAGGTAAAGCTCAACAGGCGCAGCAACAAGGTACCGAAAACAATCACACCACCGAAGACTTGTACGGGAATGATTTCCATAAATAACAGCACGGCAAATCCGGCTGCTGTGGCAAAGGCCGTATAGCGTACCGGGCGACTTACTGCATCCAGGGTTTCATGAATGGCTTGCTGTTTGTTGCCGCCACTGCGATAGCGATGATAAAACTCGTTAAAAATATGAATACTGTCAGTGGCAATCGCCATCAAGAAGACAGGTGCCATGGAACTCATAATATGCACCGGAAAACCCAATCCAATTAATAATCCCATACTGCATAAAATACTGACCATGGCGACGGCCATCATGGACATTGCCAGTGGCAAACTGCTGAACATCCAGAGGATGGCGATAAACATGATCATTCCGGCAATGGGCGCAAATAGACCCATCATGGCGAACATATCCGAACCAAAGGTATCCCTGACAACCGGGTCACCGGCAACATAAAAATCATCACCGCCCTCTTGCGCAGCGATAATCGTGCGAATGTTATCTGCTACCTGTTTGCCGTTAGCACCGTCTTCTAGGGGCACGTAAATAGCGGCCATGGTTTCGTCTTCGGAGATAATCCGGTTGGTAAAGAGTGGATTTCCAATCAGCTTGGCCCGTAAGGTATCGAGTGCGGCAGTAGTCGGTGGAGCTTCTGACATCAGTGGGGCAACATCGAGCCCTTCGCTGTCGGCGCTAATATGGTCAATCGTGTTGAAGCTGACCAAGTCGCGCGCGGCAACCCCCGCTATCGCCAATATCTGTTCAGTAACCTGATGTATTTTGCCCAATGTCTTGAGATTGAGAACACCTTCATCGTTTTGCACAGCCACAACGATGGTGTCTTCATACAGCCTGAAGGTTTGTTCGATCTCATCATTCCATACCCGTACTGCCGAGTCAGGGGGCAGCATATTTTTCGGATTGGTATCCAGAGTGATGCGCGGGAACTGAGTGCAGAATAACGCGGTAATGATGAGTGTTATGGCTGCGACCCAGCGGGGATGATGGGTCGCGAATTCCACTAATGTGTGTTTGCGCATAGGTTTAAGGAATCCTTTTGGCTACGGGTGCTTATATCAATACGTGACACCTGAAGCGTCATTTTCTTATATTCAATTATTTAATTGAATGCTTGACTAGAATATCTGCTTCAAATAGATTGTCAAGGCAGTGAGGGCTCAGGGGTTGATCAGTAGCGGTCGCCAATACGAATTTTTGCAAGCAATACCGTTTTATTTAGTGAATTAGAGTCTGGGGAGTACATAGCTGTTTGATGAATGGCGTTTGGAATCTATAATTCAAGCAATCAATTGAAAAATGGAACATCCATGACCTCTTCAAATAGACAATTCAAAGATTCCCTCTACGAACAATTGGCGCGTATCGGAAAAGCATTGGCTAGCCCCATTCGATTAGAGTTGCTTGATGTATTGAGCCAAGGGCCACGCACCGTTGAATCGATTGCCAATGAAGTAAACCAGAGTGTGGCGAACACGTCGCAACACTTACATATTCTTCGGTCTGCACGGGTGATTGATTCCGAGCGTAATGGAGTCAACATTGTTTATCGGCTCGCAGATCAGGATGTACTGGGATTATGTGGAGTACTTCGCCGTGTGGGTGAAGCGCGATTGTTGGAAGTTCGACAAGTCACTGAAGCATTCTTGCGTGAGCGTGGTGCGCTTGAGCGAACTGATAATGAAACATTGCTTGAGCGGGTGCGGCGCGGCGAAGTTACCGTGTTGGATGTACGTCCAACGGATGAATTTTTGGCTGGCCATATTCCAGGTGCAATCTCTGTTCCTCTGTCTGAGTTGGAACAGAAGATGGCTGATCTGCCCCCGGATCGTGAAATTGTTGCCTACTGTCGCGGGCCATTATGTGTCATGTCGATTGAGGCCGTGAACCGATTAAACGAAAAAGGCTACCACGCGACGCGCTGGGAAGAAGGCGTAGCAGATTGGGTAGCACGAGGATTTGCAATACAAACGGGTGCTGTTTAACGGGAGATTAGTAGGAAGTTACGAACGTCCCTCTTGATCCAATGCCTACCAACACCAAAGAAAACCAAGAGGAAATAGACGTGAGCAATATTTTATTCATATTGAATGATGGACCATACGGAACCGAGCGTAGCTACAACGGTGTGCGCCTTGCAGGTGCTATCGCTAAGCGAGGCTCTGACGATGTGCGCATATTTTTAATGGGAGATGCAGCTGTCTGCGCCAAACGCGGCCAGAAAGTTCCCCAAGGTTATTACAATCTTGAACTGATGTTTGGGCCAGTTATTCGTCGTGAAGGCCAGATTGGTGTCTGTGGCACCTGTATGGATGCTCGCGGTATGACCGAAGAAGAGCTGGCAGAAGGCACCCATCGCGGTACGCTGGAAGAGCTAACTGATTGGACACTCTGGGCTGACAAAGTCATGGTTTTCTAAGTAATGCTGAGAATGTGAGGCGCCTACTGGCGTTTTTTAATAATAAATATTCAAGCAATCAATTAAATAATTGATTGCTTGGTAAAATCACTCACTCAGATGCAGTACTTCAATGCTACCCCAGCGCCTAGGATGGCGCTGTAGTAAGTGTTTTAGACGTTTATGAGCAGCCAGTAAACCCCGAGAAACCTGACGCGCGGGGGAAAGGAGTCAAGTTATGAATCCACATATTTTGCCAAACTCACAGCCTGTGAGCGGCCAAGCTCCCATCCTCGAACTCAAAGCAGTGTCGCGGTATTGGGGTAAACGGGCGGCCATCAACAACCTCAATCTGACCATTAGCCCCGGTGAAACTGTCGCGCTTATTGGGCCAAGCGGTGGTGGAAAATCCACGCTTATCCGCCTGCTGGCAGGTGTGCTTAAGCCTACTCAGGGGCGGGTGCTGGTTGCCGGTAAAGACCTGGCCAAAATGTCAGCCGCCGAGCTGCGTTATCACCGCGCACATTCACGCATTATTGAACAAACCCATTTGCTGGTGCCGCAATTGTCGGTTCACCAGAATGTGGTCGCAGGGAAATTGCCCTTGTGGCCGTGGCACAAGGTCATGGCCTCTGCGCTTTGGCCGGTAGAAAAAATGCCAGTGCATTCCTTGCTGGAATCTCTCTCCATTGGTGAGCACCAATGGCGCCCGGCGAGCGACCTTAGTGGTGGTCAAATGCAGCGCGTCGCCATTGCACGTGCACTTATTTCCGAACCCACCACATTGCTGGCTGATGAGCCGACAGCTTCGCTCGATCCGGCCACCGCCCGAGCGGTAACCGAAATTATCCTCAATCAGGCCAAAGAGCGTGGCGTCACATTGGTTTTTTGCACCCATTGGCTAGATGCAATTATGCACCGTTGTGACCGCATCATCGGATTGCGGGAAGGCACATTAGTGCTGGATGCAAAACCTTCAGAAGTTACTCAGGATGCACTCAACTTGCTTTATCAAGGGAGTGAAGAACTGTATGAGGGAAACAATGAGCGAATTTAATCGTAAGCAGGAGCTTAAGCGTTACCTGATTTGGTTCGTAGTCGGCCTCACTTTTGTTCTGGCTATGGAAGGAACCCGCGTGAATCCGGGCGCTCTTTTTGACCGTGATGGAGTGCGCAACGCTGGCGAAATGTTAAGTGGCTTGTTGCAACCGAATCTCTCGCCGGATTTTCTCCATCGTATTTTCCTGCTGTCTTTCGAGAGCTTGTTTGTCGGGATTCTCGGGACAGTCTTTGCCGTGGTTATCGGTATTAGTTTGGCGATGTTTGCCATCCGCATACCTGAATTGCCCGATCCTCCAGGGCGTCAGGGGCGTCGCCAATCCTTTGTGGTTGCCACGGCAAGAACAGTATCTCGTTTTACGTTGGGCTTTTTCCGGTCAATACCGGAGATTGTGTGGGCGTACCTATTTGTACAGATCCTCGGGCTCGGGCCAGGTGCTGCGGTACTGGCTATTGGCTTAACCGTGGGCGGCTCTATCGGCAAGCTCTACGCTGAACTCGCTGAGGCGGTAGACCGACAAATTATCGGTGGCCTGCGCGCGGCTGGCGTGGGGCGCTGGGGCATTTTAATGCATGGCATTTTGCCGCAGGTGAAGCGCCAATGGGTCGCTTATGCGCTCTTCCGTATGGAGTGCAATATTCGCACGGGTACGATATTGGGTGTGGTCGGCGCAGGCGGTTTGGGCAGTGAAATTGCCCTGAGTATTCGCTATCTCGAATTCGACAAATTGGCCACTACGCTTATCGCCGTGCTGATGTTCGTAATCGCACTCGAATGGGTAAGCGCATATCTGCGGCGCCACCCAGTTAAATGGTCGCTGCTGTTTGCCGTAGTGGGTGGTATGGCTAGCTTTCTTTATCTCGATATACCTTGGATGGATTTGATAACTGGGAACTGGAGCAATTTGCCAGGCACTACGGAGTTTGATCTCAGCGCCGAATTTCTCGGTAAAACCGCCACGCTGGTATGGCAAACCTTATTGATGGCATGGATCGCCACGCTGCTCGCCGCCGTCTTTGCATTCTTTCTTGCACCTCTCTCCACGAAATCGCTGGTGACGGGTAGTTACTTAAGTCAGACCTACGGTAAGCGTGGACTTTCCCTTTGGCTCTCTCGCTTGTTACAGAGCAGTTCTCAATTATTTCTACAAGTCACGCGCGCGATGCCGGAACTGACTCTGGCGTTGGTTTTTGTTGTCTGGGTTGGGCCAGGTGCGCTGGCCGGGATTCTTGCGATTGCTGTGCACAATATTGGCGTGTTAGGTCGCCTGTACACCGATGTGTATGAGGAGGTTGAACCCGGCCCCGCGAAGGCAATGCAAGCGAGCGGTGCCAGTGGGTTATCAACCTGGTTGTACGCCGTCTTACCGCAGGTCAATCCGCGCGTGCTGGCATTTACGCTCTACCGGTTTGAAGTCAACGTGAGGGCAACGGCAACGGTTGGGTTTGTGGGCGCGGGCGGTATTGGTGACGCGCTTTACACCTCGATCAGCTTATTTCACATCAGTGATCTTGTGGTGTTATTAGTGGTGATGGTGGCGGTTGTCACACTAGTGGATCAGGTGGGCGACCGCATGCGCAAGCGTATCCTCAATGGCCCTTCATGCGAGCCACCTTTAGCGCAACGGTTGGCAAACTTGTTTTCGCGCACGGGCAGCGCACCACTGACGTCACCCATGACCAGTGAGATTCCAAAACTGGAACTGGCTCAGCTGTGTTGTCGTTGTGGTGCTGCACCTGCATTCACTGTTATTCGCTCGGTATCACTCTCGTCACAGGGGTTAACATTTATTTCCGACAAGTTTTTGCCCACTGGACTGATGGTGCAGCTTGTCGTGGTGTATCCCGATGGAAAATTATCGTCTGTGATAAGTGCCAGGGCTTGTCCCTCTGTGTCACCGGCATACAGTATTGATGCTCAAAATATTAAAAACTATCTCCGTTTTATTGAACCAGCACCGGATTTTCTATCGGCGATGATTGTTATTGCACAGCGCGATAACGTCTATTTTATTGACGATAGTAAATGCTCCCCTCAGGAAAATAATCCACAAAGTAGCCTGTCCACTTTAAGTCAACTGGACACAACAATTGCTTAAAAGGATTACTTCCAATCATTAACCCTAACCCTTAACAAAAGGACTCTTTATGAAAACTCTTTCTTCAATGTGTAAACCCTGGCAGCGTTTGATCGCGGCTTTGGTTGTTGGCG